>Ga0098038_1001104_pt1 | contig 11756 bp, 13 predicted proteins | sample 5B_taG_FD_75051 | JGI IMG/M metagenome (GOLD analysis project Ga0098038, IMG submission 75051) | Marine viral communities from the Subarctic Pacific Ocean - 5B_ETSP_OMZ_AT15132_CsCl metaG | ecosystem: Environmental > Aquatic > Marine > Oceanic | place: Pacific Ocean | collected 2015-01-08 | reverse complement strand
TGTTTATGAGGACGTAGTTCATCCAGCTACTTATGAGGAAGTGGTACATCCAGCAGTGGAAGCCACTTATGATGAAGACGGCAATGAGCTTACTCCCGCTGTAGAAGAATGGACAGAGCAGGTGTTGCTTACTGAAGAGTATACAGAACAAGTGTTGGTTACTGAAGCTGTAGAAGAGTGGACAGAAAGTGTACTAGTTGATGAAGCGGTGATGGACACTCGCAGTGTTCCTGACTATCAGGGCATTGACCAAGCTAAACTAGTACCGCTTTTGACCGCAGCATTACAAGAGGCTGTAGCTAAGATAGAGGCTTTGGAAGCTAGAGTTCAAACACTGGAAGGATAATAACTGCTGAACAAGCATAGATATGGCTAACGGAGATACAGATCAAAATCCAGGTGAAGAGGATCTTGAGAGATATGATTTATATAGCAAGGAGGAAGAGCAAGAAATCTTTGCCAAAATGGAGGAGCTTGCTCTTGCTGGTCAACTTGATGATGATAGCTATAGGGCTCTTCTTGCTGACTACGGTCTTACTGAAGATGATTTTACTCCTCCTGAAAACGTTGGGGGTATGGTTGATGACGGGTATGATCTTGGACGAACAGATCCACCACCTAATAATTCAAGTGATTCTGATCCTACAAATTATTCTATTTATGAAACTGGACTTACTACCGAAGATGGATCAACGTCTAAAGGTGGAGAAGGTGGATCTGGATCAGATTCTGAAGGTGGAGGAGGCCAGGGTGGTGGAGGAGATCCCGATCCTGGAGGAGGATCTGGAGGAGGTTCTACTTCTGGAGGGGGTGGAATGATGGAATTTCCTGTAGGTTCTGGTAACTATATTCCAGAAGGAATGCTTGAGCAAGCACAGAAATTAATAAAAGAAGGAGTTGGAATTAGAAATTTAAATAAGGCACTAGGCTTAAAGTCTAAAAATCAAAACGATGTAGTGGGGCCAGTAAATATGACAGACGCAGAAAGAAACGGACTTATAGATGAGGGGCTTGATCCTAATTTTACAGGAGAATTTGACGGGAAGCGATACGTAAACGGACAGCTTGTATCTTCTGATACTTCGGGAGACTCATCTTCATCTAGTGCAACGGGTGGTAGTGCTACAGGTGGTAGCGCTACTGGAGGTAGTGCAACGGGTGGTGCTGGCGGTAGTGCTACTGGTGGTGAAGGTGGTGACGCTAGTGCTACGGGTGGTCAAGGCGGTGGAGGCGGAGAAGCTGATGCCGATGCTAAAGCAGAAGTAGGCGACATAGATGTGGATGCGGGAGACTCATCTGCAACTGTAGGCGATATAGCTGTAGATGCAGGAGATATTTACTCAGATGTAACAAGTGAAGGTGGTCAAGGCGGTGAAGGTGGAGCTGGAGGTGCAGGAGGTACTGGAGGTACTGTTAATGTTAATTTTGAAGGAGATGATGGATTTGATCCTGAAGCTGCTGAGTTCTTTAGGCCATATTTAGATGCTTACACATCTTCGGAACCTTTAGCAGAAGGGGTAACGCCTAAAATATTACCTGAAGCTACGGGTAGCTTAGGGTTGGTTAAAGAATTTGCAGAAGGAGTAGATGCTATTAACAGGGGCATTGGATTTAATCAAGCAAAAACTGCTACAGATATTTATGGTCAAACCATATCAGATGTTGAAGATGCTCAATCATCACTTTTTAAATCTAATGTTCGACAAGCCGAGCAATTCGGTGATGAAATTGATAGTCTTATGGGACTAGATTTCCTTCAGCAAAGAGATTCAGATCAACTTGGTTTTGGTCAGGCTGAAGCTTTTGGAAGATCATTAGGGCCACTTGGAACAATGCTGGCAGATAGGCAACGTGCTGAAAGAAAAGCAGAAAACTTACGTCTAGGTAGTGATCTTCTTGCAAGAAAACAATCTATTGCTAAAGACTTGTCTGGAATTCAAGGAAGTATTTACAGTCAAGTGGCTCCGAATATTGGTGTAGATCCTGGTGAAGTTATAAACATTGCAGGTACTGACATCAACAATCTTCTTAGGGAACGTGGAACTAGACAACTTGCTGATGCAACTAGAAAATCTGGACAGAGAGATATTTTTGGTCAGATAACGGGTGGTTTAATTTCTAAATTCCTGTAGTAATTAATTATTTAAAGTATTAACAATATAAAATAATAAAAATATTATGGCACTTAAAGGATCAAGCCCCATATCAATTCAAGCTCTTACTAGACCTACATCTCCGCTTCCACAGATAGCTGCTTTAAAAGCACGGGCTAATCAATCAATATTTAATAGCATTAGTTCAGGTATACAAAAGAGTAAGCAAAGAAAAATCGATGCTGCTGAAAAAGAGTCCAGGCAAAATGTTATTCAAGAAATACTAAATACCGATTTAGGTAAAAGAGTTTTTGGAGACAACCCTCCTAGCTCTAAAGACATTGATACTGCTCTTGGTAAGGATGGTCAAAAAGATCTTGTTTCAATTTTAGACATTCTTGGGAAAGCAGATATTGAAGAAGATAAGATTAGGGCAGCAGCACAAGAAAAAAGAATAAAAGATATCAGAGCAGCCATTAAACGTGACTTAATGTCAAAAGCATTAACCTCAACTGGTGGATTAAATATTACTCCAGATATGATTGGTAATATTGCTGAGACTTATAAAGTTCCTTTTGAAGTTGTTGCTGGATTAAGGGGTGAGGCCATTAATGGCATTAATACAATAGGAAATAAAAAGCTTGAGGCTGAGTTTCAAAGAGATCCTAATTTTAGAAAATATGTAGAGGGCTTAAGGACACTTGATCCTAAAGATACTAATTTACATGATAATTTGTTTGATGAAACTTCTGTTATAGCCATGTTGGGTGGAGGTGTTGCTGTAGGTGGTACTCTTTTGGCTGCTGGATTGACCGCTCCTTTGACAGTTCCTTTAGCTATTGGTGTTCTTGGTGGAGCCGCTCTTGCTGGTGCAGGTGCTTCACTATATAACAAATACAAAGGTAAAAAAGAATTTGAAAGGGAAGGTTTTGATTTTGAATCTATAAATTCTTACAATGAAACTTTGTTTAGAAATCCAGAAATGATTCAAGCTGCTGGGCTTAATGATATATTTGATGTTTTAGGCGCACGAAGACTTGATGAAACGTTTGGAGGAGAAGAGGTAGTTTTAGGTAACAATACTAAAGTTACTGCATTTGGTTTAGGAAACAGTGATTCTGTGCCTACGGAAAATCTTAGTGATCAAATACAGCAAATAAGAAGTACACCAAATTCTAATACTGGTAATGTTGTAGCTGCTCCTCAAGTTTCCGTTACTCAAGGTAGACGGCCTATAAAAAAGAGTCCTTTTTTTAAGAGGAACCCCCCCCAAGGCAGTATACAACTTAAGCAAAATTCGCAACCTACTCAAAAACAACTTAATCAAAATTTGCAACCTACTCAAAAACAACCTACTCCAGAACAAATAAGAATGATTCAACAGATAATGATGAATCAGGTTCCTGGGGTTTAAAGATTTATTAGGCAATATTTGTTATGCCAAAGTACGTATTTAAGTCTAGGGACGGACGAGTAAGAAGAGTTCAGTCCGAAAAAAATCTTAGTAAAGAGGAACTAGAAGAGTTAGATTATTTGCTTTTTGAAAATGTTTCCATGAATTCTGAAGATGTTTTACGTGGTGCATTAGCAAGTGTTAGCGATACAGCTTTTTCTATGGGAGAAGCTACGGTAGATTTTTTAAAAAGAACTGTAGATTCTGACCCTGAAAATAGAGCGACTTCTTATTCAGTTGGTCTTGGCCCAGTTCCTAGACAAGTCATTGAGGAACTAAATCCAGAGTACCAAAAGGCTAAACAAATTGCTGATATTGAAATTAGGAATGATTTACAAGAAATTTCTAATACAATTAGAGATGCTAGGATAGAGGCCAGAGAATCAATAACTGCTCCTGTGCCATTACGAGTACAGGAAGATTTTGGGTATCAAGCTATAAATGCAATTGGTCAGTTAGGATCACAACTGGCAACAGTAGGTGGTGCTACTGTTTTGGGTGGGCCAGTAGCTGGTGGTGTGGCTTTAGCTGGTACTATTATTCCATTAGGATATACTATTGGTAAAGACGACTACTACCGAACTATAAATAAAACTCCATCTACAGCTACTCCCGAAGAGTTAAATACTGCTGAAAGCGTAGGAGCTATTAATGGATTAAATACTTATGCACTTAATGCAATTGGTATTAGGGGAATACAAAAAGTATTTCTTAAGAATAAAGAAATAAATAAAAAACTTTTTAAGTTAGCTGAAGAAGGAAAGCTAAGTAGAGATTCCTTTAAAGACATTACTAAGGACATAGGCAAGGCTGCATTGCGTGAGGGATTTACTGAAGCTGCTGATGAAGCTAGTTTAAATCTTCTCGCTAATAGTCTATTTGATTACGATCCTGAAAGAAAAACCCTGAAGGGAACTGGTCGAGCTTTTGCACTTGGTTCCATTGGTGGTGGAGCTTATGGTACAGTATTTTCTTCTGGAAGAATAGGTAGAGAGGGTCTAGCTGTAGCTGGAGATGTTACCAGGGAGGCCATTAATTTAACTAGGGAGGCTGTTGCTGTACCACTAAAGTCTATTAGTAAAGCTAAACGAGCTTTGTCTGGAATAAACAAATCTTTAGCTGAGGGAAAATTAAAAGCTAAAGACATGGTAAGGAATTATCCACTTACTGCTAAGGTTCTTGATGGATTAATGGAAAAAGGTATAGATGTTAGTAAAATTACTGAGACTGTATCTAAAAAAATTGTTCCTATAACTAAGGAATCTATCGATGCTTTAAAGAACAGCGAAGTTTTTAAAAAGGTTAAGTCAACCTTTGATAAGGTTGCTAGACCATTGCAGTCTCAAATTGCTTCTATCAATGAAAATGTAGGTAGAATAATAAAGCAGTACAGTTACGATGAGCGAAAGTTAAAAGTTGATTTTGAAAAAAGAATAGGTTCTTTTCTTATTGCTCTAGAGGAAATTAAAAAGAACAATCCAGAGGATTACAATTTAATTTTTGAAGGGTGGCACAGGTCTGACAACGCAGAAGTCCTTGCTCCCTTAATGGAGAAGTACGGTCTTACTCAAGAGTTTCAATCTTTTAGACAAGGATTAGATTCTATACTTAAAGAAGCCAGGGCTGAAGGGGTTCAGGTTGGAGAGCTAGAGGATTACTTGCCTAGATTTGTTACGAACTACGAAGGATTAATTAAATCATTAGGCATTAAGACTGATGAGAACCTAATGGAAATATTCCTTAAGCGTAGGAAGAATCCCGAAGAAGAAGTTTCTTTAGATGAAGCTGCTGAGTTCCTGGAGAGATACATCCTAGAACAGCTTAAGGGTTCAGGCAAGGATCAGTACAAGGGTATTGGTACTAATCCTCAAAAGAATAGAATCATAGATAATGTTTCTTCTGATAATGTAAAATATTACGCTGATCCAGTTCAGGCAACTATTGCCTACGTGAATAGGCTTGCCACTTCTATTACTGACAAGAGGTACTTACGTGGATCGAGGGAGTTCGATCAGAACGAGCTAAGAAACATAGAGGAAAGCGATGTTCTTGAAAGGGAGTTTGAAAACGCTTCGACTATAAATGTCCGTAGTGTTTACGATGAAGATGTTAATGCTAGACTGTCTCCCACTGTTGCCCCAGATGAAGACGTAGACACTAGGATGCGTGGTAAGGTTTCTCAGAATGGGCTTCCTTTAATCATGGAGACTCCTCTTAACATTGATGGAGTTCCTATTAGATTTGAGTCCAATGTAGATAAGGCTTTGTACGTTTTCAGGGATAAGGAAGCTAAGAAAGATACTGCTTTGAGATTATACCTTAGAAGGCAGCTTGGCCTAAAGGAAATCCAAAAGGATAACAGAGAGATGGGGGCCAAAAGTAATGAGGTTGTCGCTGCTGTTAATGAATCTAAAAAACAATTTAACAAAAGAGCAAAGGAAGATTCTTCTATATTGCCAAAGACTTTAAGCAGGGGCAAGCTTGTTCAGGCTTTAGTAGATGAGGTAGCAGAAAACAGATTAGACGCTAAGGGAACCAAGGAAATTATTAGTCTTCTTCGGGGAGCACTGGTTAAGACTGGTAAGTACAGTGAAGATGCTGGTGTAGCGTTTGGTCAGAAAGATTTTGCTAACATCTCTAGGGGTTTAAAGAGTTTCACAACCTTAGCGTTTCTTAGTTCTCCACTTAGTACTGTTACTCAGCTTGGTGACTTCGCTTACAACTTGTTTGAAAATAAACAAGGTGCATTTCAGGGCGACAAAGATATTCAGTTTGATTTAACTGATATTAATCTAGCAACTGACGCAGTGGGATTTGAGTTCAGCTCAGACGGAACCATTCCTGGTAAGCTGCAAAAGTCTATAGACTTTATGTTTAATGTTATTGGATTCCGAAAGCTTGATGAAGGCTTGAAGGTCAAGTTTCTTAATAGCACGTACAATCGCATTAAGAAGCAACTAGGCAATGAGGCATCTGAAAGTTCTTCTAAAGTATATGAAGAGATTTCAAGGTTAATGGGATCGGATCGAGCACAGCAGGTTGTAGATGATATACGTGCTGGGAAGAAGTCAGATATTGTTGCGGAGTTTTTGTTCTACAAATTGTCAGACATTGCTCCTATAACTAAGTTTGATATGCCGTACTGGTACCTTAAGAATCCTAACGTAAGATTCTTGTATGCACTGAAGAGCTATACCATTAAGCAACTAGACTTTGCTAGGCGTAACGTCTTTAAGAAAATATTCTCAGGCAATGAAGACGAAGTTCAGGAGGGTCTACAGAACCTTTTCTCTATGCTTGTTGCTCTTATGATAGCTAACGCTCCCGTTGAATTTATACACGCTTTTATGAGGAAGGGAGATCTTCCAGCAATGTCCGATCTTACTACTGAGAACTTGTGGAGGTTGCTAGGTCTAAACTCTTACACTGGCATGATAGCTAAGAGAGATGGAATAGGTACCGCCGCTATGGGAATGGTTACTCCTCCAGGAGTTAGCGTTGTTGATGGGGTGTTTAAGGATGTTGTGAACTTTGCACCACCACTACTTTCTGCTGACTCTGATTCAGTAAGATATATACCTATTGTCGGTAGAACTATCTACGACTGGCAGGACGCATTCAAAGAAGATTAAAAAAAGGGCAGCAGGTTTTTAAGCCCACTGCCCTTCGCTCGGATAAACAGAGTAGTTTACTCTGTATCGGGTGGGGATTCTTCGGGATCGGAGGGAGTGCTGTCTTCTGAAATTTCTGAGCTTTCTTTAGAACGTTCTGCGTTAGCAACTAGAAACGCATGAATGTTATCGCGAACCTGGCCTACTGTTGAAAGATCTTTGCCCTCAAAAGCTCCACGCTTAGAGGCTACGTCTATAATGTTGACGGCAAGTGCAAGATCCTGAAGTGAGATATTGATTTCTTGTTCCATATTTTTATAGTTTCACAGTAAGTTATTCTTGTCAAGCATTTTGAATCAGCTCCCGTATGAGGACTCTGTACTTATCTTTTGTCTGTGGTCTTTTAGCTCTCTTAATCCTACGCCTGTACTCTCTGACTACCTTGTCTGTGTCTGTTCTGTGCTTAGGATGGATAGGATTTTCTGAATAATCTTTGCTCCAGTATTCTATGATAGAAATCAGTACATCCTCATAAGAGGCTCCCAGAGGCCGTATAAAGCGTTTGTACGCATTCCATACCTTACCCTCGAATGAATTGACTTCACGCTGTAGAACGCATCTGACGTGTCCTGAGACATGATCGTGGTCTAAGACTGCATTCTTGATTTGCAATCCTGTAATAGGATCTCTTCCTCCTTGTCGTATTAGGAGTTCCTCCCTGAATGATTTGATCTCGGACTGCTTAAGCTTGTTCATCAAATTGTCTAAGGTCTTTGTTTCTCATTTGAAGATTGTCTAACTTATTTCTGAATGAAGGATCGTCTGGATCTTGTGTCCCTGGAGGAAAGTGTAATGCTGTTCTTCTGAACTCTATAGTTGGCATCCACCCTAGTAACCAGATTAGCTCTAAGTCTTTTCTAACCCTAGCAAATACGTAAAAATCGCAGTCTTGTTCGAATCTTCTTTCAACTGCTACCCAATGGTGAGGCTGTGGAACTTGCCATCCACCCTTGCTCTTTACGTCTACTCGCTTCCCATTCTTTGTCAGAAGATCGTAGTTGTACGTGCTCGCAATCTGTAGTCCGAACTTATCAGCGTAAACAATCTCTGCTAGAAGCCCTCTGATATTTCCTGCACCCCTAAGCATGGAGTGCTTAAGCGATCCCATTTCTTCAGCTAACTCTTTAGCCTTATTTCTTTGGGCCTCAGTTGTTTTTAGCTCTATCAAAGCTTTAGTTCCTGCCTGTACTTCTCCCAGCTCTGCACCTCTTCAACAATCCATTCAACGGATTCTTTATTAAGAACAGCTTGGTCTACTAGCTCGTGGATCAAGTCATCCTTAACTCCACCCATCAGTCTAGTGATCTTGGACGTCATTACATCTATCTGGCTTTGGCAATTCTGGGCTAAGGACAGCAGCTCTATTGCTTCTGACACCTCACTGACTGTTAGTTTTTTCATAGCTCGTACATTGTATCCTCTAGAAATCTTTGCATCCAGATCTCAAGAATGCGAATGGTTTCATTAGGAAGTAGAGATGACTCAGCGTACACTATAACAGTGTTGTCATCGTCTATGTCTATTACCTTTTGGTGAAACATAGTGACATCATCCATTAGAGTTTTTCCTAGTTCAGTCCTGCATACTTGCCTAGCTGGAAAGATTTGATATCCCACTGGCATTAGATCGCCAGTAAAACCTCCACCTATCATCGGGGCTACGCTTTCTTTTACGTACCCTGAATCAGATGAGAGCATCTCTTTCACCTGTAGTGCCAATTCTTTGAACTCTTCTTGAATCATTCTTTTGTGTAATTAACGTCAATGTATCCTGGTTTTATTGTGTAACCTATTCCCTCCAAAGCTGGGAGAACAAGATCATTTAGCACTTCATAAGTAGGCAGGTCATCTGAATCATACGATACAGTACAAGACCTGTGGGGAGTCTTAATAGTAACAACTATTCCTTTATGGTGCTGTATACAATCACATTTTGGGTGGCAGGTTTCTTCGTTCATGGGTAATCAATATGGTTTTCTTTTTTCTCTTTGATCATTGCTAAAGCTATTGTGCAGTACCCGATGATGTCCTCAAAGGCATCCTCAACGTGCTCATCCTCAACTGCTAAGGATTTAGTTTTGCAGAACGTTTGCACTCTCTTTATCTTGTCCCCCATTCGGACGCACAGTCCAATGAGAGGATCTACTCCGTAATCCCTGGCTTGCTCAAAGTTAGCGAACGCATCAGTACTCATTGCTGTGTAGTCGTTGTTCTTGTCCCTAAGTACTTTGGACATTTTAGAGAATAAACTCTTAGTGAATTCTTCGAACTTTTCTTTTGTCATAATTCCATTAAATAATTAGTAGCTACCTTACCGTGCTGCACTACTCCACATCCTATAGCTGGATGAGGGCCGTACTTTCCGTAAGCCATAGCGTAACTGTCCTTGTCTATCCCAGATCCTAACTGCATACCGAACACTTTACACTTAGCTCCCGTGTGCCACTGAACGTAGCACTCAGAATGGTAGTGTCCCTGTACAACTGATTGCATATCCTGCTTGGCTCTTTGTATAGCTTTCTTACCATCGCCATGACAATACACTACGCTGTCTATCGTAACGCTTTCAACGAACTCCCATCCAGGAGCCTCAAGGACTTCACTGTAATCTCTGACCCAGCGTTTAGATATCCCTGCGGTGTAAGCCTTACGATGGACTAGCCTATCGTGGTTTCCTATACAAACGTAAGCCTCAGGGAAAGCCCTGTACCACTTACCTATTCTCTGTATAGCCCTGTCTAGTTCTTCGCCAGCAGAGTAGCCATCGGGGTCTGTCTCGTGATAAGAGCTGTAATGGTTATCGATGACATCACCGATGAAAACAACTTTGTTGCATCCAGCTTTACGATCCACGTTTTTGCAGAACCTCAAATATTTATCGAGGCAAAAGGGTTCATGCAAATCCCCGATGGCTAACACTTTTGACATACGCTATACAGAAAGTTTCTTAAAAGCTAGTTCTTGAATAAGTACCCTAACTTGTTCAACCTCTATGTCAAGCGATCTGACTAGCAACAGCTCAATCCCAGCGAGCGTAAGCTCTTCAGTAGTGAGTTCACGTACCGTTGGAGTTGGCTGGACTTCACCCTGTCTGTCAATGCAGGTTGTAGTTTCTTCCTTGAACTTGAACTTAGGTGGGTCATCTGTCTTGTACACCTTAACCTTGCCATCTATGTATAGACTAGCGTCAGTAGCGTACACCTCAGTCCCCCTCTCGTATTTACTGAGAGGAGAACCTTTGTATATAAGGCCGAAAGTTGAACCATCTTTACGCTCAAGCTGGAAGTTGTTAGCGGAGTCTTTGTACACCTGCTTAACAAGCTTCCCCTGAATCCATTTAGTTTCACTCATGCTTACCACGGTAGATCGTCGTCGCTATCGTCAGCAGCATTAGCTGTGACAGGAATGTTCTTAGGCTCTTGACTTTCCTGTTCAGCAGGAGTCGCGGAGCGATTAGCCTTACGTTCCTCAAAGACAGATTGATTATCTTGGATGAAACGATTAACCGTGTCCACAAAGAAGTCGTTCTGCTTAGAGAAGTCGAAGTACGTCTTGTCCCCGATCTTAGCAGAATCTGCTTCAGGAACTCCAACGTACTTACCGTTCTCATAAGGGAAGGCTGAAGCAACGCTAGCTCCACCTTGCTGCATCGTGATGTAGATAGGTACGATTGTACGCTCATTACCCTGTGGATCTTTGAACGTGTAAGCTCCCTTATGGTTCATCCAAGTAGCTGCACTCAGGGGAGAATGAACTGAGATGTTAGGAATTTTCTTAGCGATCCCCTTGAAATCAACAGCTAACTTACCGTTGGCTTTGTCTTTCCATACAGGTACGCTAAGTACATCTACTCCTTGATCGTTCTGAAGTCCTATGTTTAGAACCTCACCGTACATTCCGTTGTCGATGTAAACGGATTCGATATTACCGAACAGTTTATCTGTAGTGTACTGCCATCTCTCGCCAGGGCTGGGCTTAGTGTACTTGTGTAGTACTCTACCGTCATTGGCTTGCTCGTTGCTTATTTGGTCACGGCATTTACTCCAGTAACCTCCCTTTGCGTTGTCTTTTTTCCAGTATCGTGTGTCTCTCATATGTTTTATTGGTTTCTTGTTGTGTACTCGTAGCTAAACTCGTACTGTTGATGGTGAAAAGAAGCGGAAACGTCGCTCCATATATCGTACATTTGCAGATCTCTGGACAATGTCAAGTCAGAGAACGATTTGATTCTCGATAAAGCTGTGTAAGTTAGACCTGGAGCCATAGGTACTTGCCTTGGTAGCTGTAGATGTACCTTGTTTAGTGTACTTCCTTGGCTGGAGTGGATCGTCATGCTGTACCCTAGCTGGATAGGGAATTGAATGTACTGACCCTTGCTCTCGTCGGTAACCTTTTCCTCTCCATCCTCAATCGTAACCTTGGGCGTACTGTCTTGGTACTTCTTAGGCTTCAGGTAAATTATACTGTTGTCGGAGTCCCTGTGGATTATCATACGGCCACGCTTATCAACTCCGTAGAACGTACCAGTGTCTCCGTTCAC
>Ga0098038_1001098_pt1 | contig 11810 bp, 6 predicted proteins | sample 5B_taG_FD_75051 | JGI IMG/M metagenome (GOLD analysis project Ga0098038, IMG submission 75051) | Marine viral communities from the Subarctic Pacific Ocean - 5B_ETSP_OMZ_AT15132_CsCl metaG | ecosystem: Environmental > Aquatic > Marine > Oceanic | place: Pacific Ocean | collected 2015-01-08 | reverse complement strand
TCGTAGTAGATCGGGCTTGACTGCGCTGGTGCAAGGTAGCCCTCGCGTGAGGGGTTGCCCGCAATGCCAGCACCCAAGGCAGTTAGGTTGTTTGTCGCAAAGTTAAGCTCAGTTACGAACAAGAACTTTTGTGTCTGTACGGCAACATCGGCCCCGGTCAGCGAAGCTGCTAGTGGATTGAACGGGGCTTGTGCAATCACAGTTGGAATCTCAGCATTCAGTAGTTGAGTAGCTAGTGCAGTACCATTGGTGTGCAGATTCCAAACACCGAGATCGTTGTCAGCAGCGTCCCATGCGTGATTCTTAACCATTGCCACCGTAACTCGATGAATGAGTCCGCGATCTGGCAGTGTACCCGCACCAATCGAATACGTCACCATAGAGGCAGCACCCACAGGGAGCGCCGCCAGTTCGGTAGCGGTAAACGTCTTGGTATGAAGGAACCTAGACGGTCTGATTCGGGCGATGCTCATTTAGAGCCCCCTATGATTCGAGAGCGCCGAAGTCTAGCTCACCACTGAACATCCATGCACCCGGTGTAGCCGCATCAGCAGCCGCAACGTGAACTACGGAGCCTACGATGCGTTGCGTAGCCGCTGCACCCGGAACTAGGGTAGCTGTCCCAGAGGTAGAAAGGTAAACAGGCTCACCAATCTCTGTACCCGCAGCACTAGTGTCGAAGCCCGTGACTAGTTGCCAAGGAAGGCACACACCGTAGCCGTTTGCAGGAATGTCGTGCTTCGCAATCAGCAGGCGACCGCATCGCTTTGCGGTGTCGCTAGCTGCACCTCGATCTGCCTTAACGACCGTGAGGAATGGACCTGAATAACCAGACATAGCCACAATCTGGCCCGCTGTGATCGCTTCTCCTGCAAGGACTTTAACTCCTTCTGCATAGTTAAAGTCGCGTCCTGCCTTGATTAATCTCTGCTTGAATAGGGCTGCCATGCGTTTGTCTCCTTAAGACTTATCCTCTTCGGATGTAAACTTTATAAACTACCTAAGGGGCTATGTCAAGCGTTGGACCCGCCAAAGCTGGGTTCATTGCCGTGTTGGCTAGCATCATTGTGTCGTGACCTAGTAGGCCTCCGATGAGAATGAGCCCCAGAACTATGGTTTGGGGGTTTTTTAGGGCGTTGCTCCAGTCAAACTGATTACGTCGAGACATTTCAGTCAACTGAGATTCAATTCGGTCCAATGTCTTAACTGAATGTTTCTGCTCGTTTTGTACCATAGCAAGTGCCTCTCGGATGCCGCCGACTGTTTCTTCTAGGTTAGATACCCGTTGGTCTAGGCTTGACATAAGTTACTCCGGGACAATCTTAGTATTCGCTTGGCGCTTCATTAGTCCGCGTTGTTTTGAGAATCGGTCGCGTATATCGTCAAGCTCAAAGTAACGCTCATCTTCCCCGTTGTAAAACACTGCTTTATTTAAGTTAATAAGTTGTCCCAGAGCTTCAAGTCGAGCGGAAGCTGTAGGATCGTTAGCAGCGAGTGCCCGTATCTCGGCGGGAGCCATACCGGGGAACACCAAAGCTAGGCCCATCCTAAATCTATGGAACTCCGTCTGAGGTATGCGAACTAGTTGATCTACAATCGGACCCCCACGGTAAGCAATACGCTTTGTCCGTTTGTCCCGTGGGTCATCTGTTACAGTTGCTACTGTATCTGCAAGCCCCATGCGTCCTAGTAGCTCTAGTGTCGCCATATCACCGGGCTTCGCTCGCCGACCATACTGTGACGTTGGGCCTTTCTCCCTTCCGGTAAAGCTACGAACCATATCTTCTACTAGGTCTGCATACATAGGAGTCATGTATTGATCTACAGTTGCATCAATCATTGCATCGAATGCTTTATCCGCATCTGCGGAGAAAGGGATTACCTTACCTTCAGGGTCTAGAATGTTGCCTCCTGCAATAGCCATAGCAAAGAGGCTTCCAGACATATCTAGAAGACTGATCATGTACTCGGTGGCAGTTGCTTTAGGTAGCACTCGGGCGTAGTTGCGCCGGATGAACCCGCCTTCCGACATAATGGCAAGTGCTTCCGGGCTCAAAGCGTTGAGATCGAGGAGTGGGTAGTCTTTCAAGTAGTCAGGCAAGTTCATCATGCTTGCACGTTCACGCTGTTCTTCGGGGCTCAGGTCTTCAAAAGGGCGAGTCTCAAACGCAGGAAACTGAGTCATTAACCTACTAATAAGCTCAAAGCGTTGTAACTGTGTGCCACCTTTAGCATACCGTTTCATGTACTCTTTGACACCTACGTCAGAGAACTCGAAGAACATGCGGAACACCTGTGCCATAGCGTTCTTACTTAGTGTGTAGAACAGGACATGACGCCCGATGAACTCCATCTCATGCTTACCCACCGAGTGTGTCCAGTCATACAGAGTATTGGCTAACTCTTTGCGTGAATCTTGAATCGACAAGCCCCGGTTGAGGCGGGCGTCCGCGTAGAACAGCAAGCGTTGGCGTCTTGAAACTTCCCGAATCTTAAGCTCCATGACATTCTGCATGTATGTCATGTCTTGGCCTGCTTTCTCCAGTGCTTCAAACGTACTTAAGTCGTTACGTTTCTGTAGTTGTAGAGTCCGTCGCACTTTACGCGAGAAGTCTTGGACACGAATGTTTTCACCAATGCCTGATTCAAGGGCTTCGGCTAGGAACTCACCTGCGGTCTTCCTTGTGCCATCTGCAAACTCTATGATCTCGTCACCACCACGCAAGATCTTATCAATGTTTGCATTGAAGATAGATGACATGGCAGTCGGAAGCCCCTTCCTACCGGGCGGTAGACGGGAGATTGTACGGAACCAAGCATTCTGCATTGAGGGGCCAAATACAGGAACGTAGGCAAGTGACCCCATAAAGGTAAGACTTGCAGCTCGGGGGAGACCAACAGCTATAATCATCTGACTGAAGTCACCAAAGGCTTGATTCATAAAGTATGCAGGGCGTGGGACAAACAGCCCGGTGAGGATGTGCGTTTTGAAGAAGCGCAAGAAGCGCCTATACATGTTCATCCCGCTTAGCTGGACGGGTGAAGCCGCTTCCTTACTAATCGCCTCGTCAATCTCTTTCTCTATCTTTTGTAGGCTTTCAATTACATTATCCATGATTGAAGCGGGCACCATTTGCAGGTTCCCGGCTTCATCCGTAGATGCAGCAACCATACGACGGAACCCTGTCCGCGTATTTTTAAGCTCATCAGTCAAACGATCTTTACGCCCAATGTTTGTAATGGTCTCCATGCCCCAAATGCTGAACCCGTCGAGAGCATCAAGCATAGAGAGAGACACATCTCGATGCGCGATCTCGGCTTTAGTTACAATAAGGGGAGCACCCTTATCCCCTGTGTTGAGGTAGATCCGCTCGGTGCCATCGGGAGCAACTTCGATCTTGTTGATGCGGAAAGCAGGTCTGCCCTCCAGTGCTTTGGCTTCAAGAGCAGGTAGACGGATCTGCTCTGCGCGTCCGGCTGCTTGAGGGCGCGTTCTAGCAGCAAAGGTACCCTTGGGAAATATACCTTTCTTTCCAGATACAGGATCGCGAGTCGTTGTCCCCGGTATGTCAGTTGTATCTACGTCACTGCGACGTGTACGTCGTCCAAGTGGCCCCACGGGAGGAGTAGAGTCAGGTACCTTACGATGATACGCAAGGGCAGCATTGTGCCTAAGAATGTCTTTAAAGCCGTCACGGATGGAGTCATCAAAGTCTCTGAATACAGCGTCAAGGAACTTAAACTTTTCTGGACTGACCAGAGGCTTCCCAACATCCACTCGGATAGCGGATAGAAAATCACGGATAGCGTTGCTTTCAAAAGGCACAGTCTGCAACTCTGCTCGGCTACGATACATCATGTACTGAAGCCTGCCTTTTAAAGCCTCTTTTTCGGCGGCTGTTAAATCTAAAGCTTTGATAATCTTATTACCACGCTCAGTAAAACGGAAGCCGCCACCCTTCGCCTTTATGTAAGGTTTAAGTTCGGCTTTTAACGCCTCGTAAAATTGATTATACTTCTTTGCAACTGCCTTCCCACCGGGCGTGACCTTAGCCCCGTCTAGTGACGTAGACATGATGCTGTGCATAAGTTCGTGCATGTAGATTTCTTCGTTGAACAACTTAGGATCAAACGCAAGGTGGTTATCAAGACCAGCAGAGTGAGCGTTTTTATAGTTGGGACGTAGATAAACTGTAGTCTCACGGTCTACATACGGCAGGATAGCACGAAATAGGCGAGCGTATTCTTCGGACAGGGCGTTCTCCGCAAACCATCTAGTCACATCATACGCCGAATGCACAGGGGTATCCTTAAGAATGCGTCCCCCGCTTAAGGTCTTATATGTATCCCCCATTATACCTTGTGGTGTTCCCTTTGCGGTCGCGGGGACTTCTCGGATAAGGCTTGCAATCGTCTCTGTTGGACTCCGCATGGCTAGTACAGAGCCTGCTTGTGGTGGCGAGTGTATTGCTGGGGCGATGGTGGACGAGCCCTCGGCGCGACCTGCTGGGAAAAGACGGTTGACCGAAGCTATGTCATCAGCAAATACAACGTAGTCGCCCACCATGAAGTCACTACTAATCATGGTGTCTGCCGCTTCCTGCCCCATACCAGCAATGTTATTCATCGCTCGGCCCATTCGAGTATTGAAGCGAGGTCCAATGACCATTGCAATACGGTCTAGGAGGTCTTTCTGGCCCGCACCTGCGATAAGGGCTTTGTACATCTTACCTCGGGCGTCTGCCATCTTGACTGGATCTTCGCTAGATACAGTCGCAATGCCGCGATTCCCGCCTTTGGCTTTATTTCCTATAGCCAAGTTCCGTGTAATGATGTCTTCAAGCGTCTCTAGCAACTCATCAGGAGCAACATCAGTGAGCAACTCATCGTACCGACGTGTAATCTCACTGACGATTTGTGACCTTGCGACTGCGTATGCTCCGTCGGCGTTCAAAACTTCACCACGACCAATAATCTTCCGGTCACTCACGAAGGCTTTGATGGCGATGTCCAGTGCGCCTAGAGTAAGCGACTCTTCATTAACTGCACGGGCGGCTCTCTTAACTACACTTTCGTTGCGTACTGCATCTAGGAAAGTAACAGCAATAGACTGCCTCCGACCTACAATACCAGAGATGCTGATCTTACTACCTCTTGTAAACGGAAGATTGTACTTTGATGTAATCTCAATCAACTTACCGGGACTAGTCAGTAGATCGTTGACGACACGATTTGCTTCTGCCAAATCGTCGATGTTGTCGTAAATCAAGTCAATAGAGTCAATCAGGTCTTGGTTCCTGCGAGCAATAGCCTTCGCAGAATCATCAATCTCGCGTTGAACTGTAGTTTCTAGGTACCGAATGTTGGTTGTGAAGAATGGGTACTTACGCAAGACACCAGCAACATGTAGGGTTCCCCAAACATATAGAGCTTTCGGATTAGTAAGCAAACGACGAGCGGCATTAGGTCCACCACGAACGTCCAGTTGAATAAGCCCGTATGGATCGGAGAAGATTTCAACGAGTGCCTTTGTCTTATACAGAGTAGTGGCTGCTTCCGCAGGTTCGACACCTTCGGTCAAAGGTGCAAGCTTTTCTGCTAGATCCTTAAACTCTTCTTTGCCTGCCTTAAGAACTTCATCACCAAAGACCTTACGACTCCTACCGATTGTAGCATTGAGAGCAGATTCGAATACGTCGTTCTTTAGCTTACCTGCTCTAACCGCTCCTTGCGCGAGTGAACGGTATACCCGTAGGTACTCATTAAACTCGTCTACTACGAACTTGTCTAGCTCCTCAGGGCTGAGCTTAGCGATTACTTCAGCGCGAGCGTCTGTCGCTCGGACCTGATCTGCGGTCTTGCGAAGTTCACCCTGTAGGCGTGTCAGCTTTGTAAAGTTTACGTCGTAAAGTTCACCGAGTGCTTTAACCAAAGCGGGGGCAGTATCACTCTTCTTAAGTGCTTCAAGCACCTTTTTTTGATCTGACGCCTCTTTAGCAAGTCGCTTCACAACATCGTCAAGCTTGACCAATGCGTCCGTAGACATAGACATCATTCGAGCATAGTCAGGCAGGTGTTTCTTTAGGACTGCGCTAGACTTCTTACCCATGTCTGCTTTGCCAAAGATCTCACGCATTCGCTGTGTCACAACAGCGCGCAACTGGGCTGTACCGAGTGCTCCTTCCCGAAGCTTGAGCCCGTCAGTGAGTTTATATGTCTCGGCTAAAGCAGTCATTGTCATCTCACCCCGGAGGGTGCGGAAGGCATCTGCAATAAACAAGGCATCTTCGGGATCTGTATGAACAGAGTTTTTAACCCTGTTCTGGAGACGCTTTCTAATCTGCTCATCTTTAGCAAAGGCGTGCATGGTTTCCGTGACGGACTTTTCTGCATCCAAAGCATTTTCCACTGCACGGATTTCTTTTTGGTTAGCGCCAAGGTTAAGATTAAGTTTCTTTGCCGCGTTATTCTGTGTTGCCGCCTTGTCTTTGTCTTTTTTGGCTTCCGAAAATAACTTGCCTGCTTCCTCTTTCTTGTTCGTATAGAACTTCATGACCCGCTTCACGGCACCATTTGTTTTGAGAGACATCTGAAGCCCGTGGCGCATTGTCGTAGATGCCGCAGCTAGAAGACCAATAGTAGCAATGCCTCCAGTTAAGTCCCGGCGAGCCGCCTCATTCATTACCTCAGCGACTTCAGTAACTTGCTCGGGAGTTTGGACACCTTTAGCTCCTACTCCTACAGAGTTATTCAAAGACCCGTCTAAGACTCGTAGCGCACCTTCTCCACCTTTTAGGATACCACCTTGGCGTGTGAGATTAAGCCCGATCTTAGCTGCTTTACCTAACTTACCCGCTGCACCACCTGCAATGCCACCTGCCATGAGCGCATCCGGGCTCAGTAGGAAGATGCCCATAGCTGTAATACCACCTACAACGTCCCCAACAATGGGTGCGTCTACTCCATGGCTTTTGAGCACTGGGTTGATAAAGGCGTCTCCAAACTCGGTGAGGAACCTACCACCAGAATGCTCATCCTTGACCATGTATGCGATGTGGCGGTCAGTTCCAACATTTGCAAGCATTTTCTGTACAATGCGATTGCCCCTACCTTCCTCTTTATTACGCTCCTTCGCTTCATCATCTACCGCAAGTGCAAACGACTTCGTAAGGGGTTCATCAAGGGAGAGACGAAGGACGTAATCAAGAGCGTTAGAGACCCCAGTGTCTCCGAAGCCCGGGGCAAAGAACTCGCCACCACGAACAAAGTCTAGCTCTTCTCCCTTTTGGGACACAATACCCGCAGCACGGCGTGGCAACGTAAGAGCTACGATCGAACGAGCAATCCTATCAGGAAGGTTGCTCATAATGCGCTCTTTCTGCCCCAAAGTTACTGCTGTGTTGATAGCTTTCATGACTTGTAGAGTAGCTGCCCGCCCACCTTTGCCCTCTAGGTAGTTACGCAAGGCACCATCAGGATCTTTGTGTACCACCAGACTATCAGCATCGAGGTATGAGTTGGTCAGTACGCGAGTACGATTACGGGCACTCTCACGAATCTTCTCACGCTCATCCTCGCTTAAGTCACCAACGGTCTTACCTAGTCTGCGGACCTTATCGTGAAAGATGTAGTTCTCGATGCCAAGTTGCATCGCCCGTCTGTTGATCGCAAAACGACCATCAGCGGTCATATCAATAGGAGTGTACACCTCTGACGGACGGGCATCGGCTTTACTATAGAAAGCATTCTGCATGACGTACTCGGCGTCTGTCTTGTTTCCTAGTGAGGCTTCAAGCTCTTCTCTTGACTGCCCTTTCTCCATGCCCTCAGCATACATGCGAAGCAGTTCACTAGAGGTGCTGTCAGAGTACAGCAGTCTAAGTAAGTTATTGTTGGTAGACTCTGCCAGAGACTTGTTCACTGCCTCGTTATATTTAGGGACAGCACTTACCTTTTTACCATTAAGAATAGCGTAGCTTACCTGTTCAGGTTTCTCGTTATTCATGCGATCGTCAAGCAAGTCTTGAGCTTCTTGCTCTAGTTTATTTTGATTTTCAAGTACCTTACCAAAGTTCTGATAGAGATCGGTCGCACTGTCAAACTTGGTTGTCAGGTTTTCCATTGACCAGATTTGAAGAAGCTGAGCGGCGTTATCGTCTATATGGTCAGGCTTATCAGGATTAAACAAAGGATTCGCAGAATCGTAGCCGACCTTCGACTTTGCAGATTCAATAAGATCTGAGAGAACCTTTTCCCTATTTTCCTCATTGTCTTCTAGTCCTTGTTTTTCTATCACCATGCTAAGTCGTTTGTTCTTATCATCTAAGAGCGTTTGACCAAAGCCCCCTTGGAAGAAGGTGCGCTTCGCGCGGAGAGCCTTTTGCATTTCCTCTCGGGCTTGCTCACTAGGTAATAGTGACCTTACCTCTGTAAGACGGTCGATGCGCTGTTGATACTTGTCAATCTGTGGCAAGCCTTGGGCCTCGCGGGCACCCCGCTTCTTAGCAAGGTCTTCCCGAATCGAAGCATATCGGTCGAATGCAGGACGCAAGTGCTCGGGGAGCCTATCTGCCGTAACACCAAAGAACATAGGCTTTGATTCTGGCTTTTTGGGCTTTGGCAGTTCAGGAGCTTCGGCTTTTAGCTCAACGCTTAGTTCTTCAGCCTTGTCCTTGTCTGCCATTGTTGGCTCCAGTATTTACCGTAGTTGTGTCGGGCTCAGCTACCTGCGCGACTTGCGCTGACTTTGTAGCCGCTGCGTCATCTGCTACCTTCTTAGCGTCTGACTCTCGTTGTTGCAATGCCTCGAATGCACGCACACTTGCAGAACTACGTCCGGGGCGGGTATCATTTAGCTTACGTCGATCTGCACGCATATCTTCACGTCGCTTCTTACGCATTTGTCGCTTAAGAGAGATGAAGGCTGCTTGATCTGAGTTGAAACCCATGCGATCCTTATAATCGAGAAACCCTGCGTCTGAAGTTAGTTGGGCACGCGCTGCGTCAAATTCAGAAGGAGCATTCGGGTTGTAAAGCATACCCATCAGCCCCTCTTTTTGTCGGTCCTGATTAGACACAAACTTAGCTTCGTCTTCCGACAGACCTGCTTCTCCAATAAGATCGTCGAACGCTTCTCGAATGTCCCTCGTCGAGCCCTGTGAAAGGCCGGAGGCAAGGTCTGCTAGTGTTGCTGTTAGCGTACCCCCATAGCTAGGCCGACTTTGCTCAATACGTTGCTCCTGTGTAAGGAACAGCGTCATAACAGAGTCAGGGTCCGTGCCTAGTTGGTAACCTTGAGTATAAAAAGATGACCCTTGTTTGTTTGATGGGTCAACACCTGCTGCACGCAAGCTAGTTTCAGGCATTAGCACCCGCATTTTATTCGCTACTGCGTTGGCTTCCTGAGAAAGTAAGGTGGCGTCTAAGCGTTCGTCACCACCTTCATTTTGCATATCGTTAAAGAACTCGATGGCTTGTGCTCTTTCTTGGTCATTAGGAACATCTGTCGCTAATCTGCGAGCAACCTGTGACACGTTCACTTTATCACCACCAAGAGACGTATACATCTGACCAACTTTGGTCCGTAGCTTTTCTGGTCCAATCTTGGTGTCATCCACGGAGCCTGATGAATCTTCAGCGTCTTGTAACCCCTTCATGAGGAAGTCCATGTTGTCCCCGTACTCCTCAAGCTGTTTCTTCTTAAATCCAGTAGCTTGTGTTGCGCGGGTGTTAATAATGGAACGCATTTCGCCAACTACGCTTCGGAGTGTAGCCGCACGTTCTTTTGTGCGTGCTGCCTCATTATCGTAGACCTTACCCTGTATCTCGGCAAGCTTGTTGATTGAAGGTGTCAACGATTCATTGAATGCCGCCATCTGTTCGATACTTGGGCCTGTCTGGAGCCCGAAGAGCGCACGAACAGCCTTCAACTTGCGAGCGTTGCGAGCCTTTCGGTACGCCTCAACCTTGCCCGCAAGTCTACTTTGTGTGGTATCTTCTGCCATGCTTCGCTCCTAGAACATTGCTATCGCGTCTGTTGCACCACCAGCAATACTCGTAACTGCATTACCCACTTCACCTGCGGTTTTTGCCACATTCTGAATATCTTGGATGGTCTGCGTGCGCTTACGGACTTTTTCTTGTAATGTTGCCTTAAGCCCTTCTTCTTTTTGTTGCTGTGCCTGCTGTACCCGTTGTTGGTCTGCTTGTTCTGCGGACTGAGCCCCTTTGTATGCGGCGTCTGACGTACCCTTCTGAAGTTGAGAACCGACCGCAGAGAGTGCCTGTTTGTCCCCCATCATGCCTGCTTCAGCAAGCTGTTGCATAGCGGGGACGTTGGCAGCACCCGCAGCAGCGCCTGCTTCTAGTGCCATGCCACCACGCTCTTGTGTGGTCATCTTAGCATCCATTGGATTGATGCTAGCCTTCCGAAGATTCTCGGCTTGGAACTGCCCCGTGATGGTACCTCGGTTACTAAACCGTTTCGCTTTTGCAGCTAGTTTTTCTGCGCCTGTTTTTGCCATTAGAATGTCGCTCCTTTTCGGAAGTAAATATATTTTAGAGACCGTGCTCGGATTCTAGTTTGCTTAAACTTTTGGGGATCACCCGCAGAACAGCATATTTGTAATCCTATATCATGAAAACCTGCTGAAAGCGCACTAGGGGTAAAATAGTGCCCACTGTATACACGGGTCTTGTACCTGTCCTGAGCTTTATCACGCCTCATATCATCACCTTCTGTATCCGGATCTTTGGAGTTCCTGCCAAACTGTGAACGAGCAATGCGTCGAACGCAAGGATTCTTGTGGTACTGGTCATTCGGAGTGTAAAAGTCGTAGTTACTATACGCGGGCTCCCCGTTGACGAAAAAGCCAATATGAGATTGCTTACTACTAAAATTGCTATCGTTCGCCCAAGTGATCGACCAAAACACAAGTACATACGCATTGTAGGGTAAGTAGATACGCTGATTGGCACCGGGTATAGCAAGCCAACGCTTTGGGTTGTTTGCTGGATTCTCTGCTACGCCATCAAACCAGCCCGAACCGGGTTGATAAGTGCCACCACCAGAGAAATAATCTAGATTCGCCGTGCCACCTACCTGTGCCCCATTGCTGAACGCTGGGGTCTGAACATGACGGTAAGTAATCTCTGCCAAACTGTTAATAAAGTTTTGATCTAAGCTACCGTTAATTACCGCAAGTGAATCCGAAGATTGACTAAAAAAGTTATTGGAGATGATCTCAACTGCATCTTCCCCACTCATGCCATCTTCTACTGATGCGAGATTAATTGTACTCATGGGGACTCCTATGACTTAACAACCTTAGCCTGAATAGGTATACAAGTAAGGTTGACCTTTGATATTTTAACACCATATTCTGTACCCGTTTGAGTTCCCAGATACTCACTGATATAGACCCGGATGTTGATGTCGTCTAAAAGACCATCACCATCAAGATCGGAAGGTAGAATAACACTGCGGATAGCAACATCTTTGTTTGACTGTGAATCAGGTACAATAGCTGAGCCTTCAGTCATATAGACATCGTTATCAGACATAGTGTATCCGGGGGAAATGCCTCTCATGGTTTTGGTTAGTGTAACATTAGACCCAGATCTAACTTCGACACCAAAGGTAGCCTGTAGTACATCCTCGTTGCGATAGGTCGAATGTATATCAACTGGCAGATTTGTCTGAGGGTCAATTGCAACAAACTTCTCTACATGAGCATTGAAAAGTACAAGGATGGCAGATACCCGCTCGGGTCCATTACGCCCCAAGTTCAGGGAATCGAAAGTAGTCGTCG
>Ga0098038_1001094_pt1 | contig 11824 bp, 15 predicted proteins | sample 5B_taG_FD_75051 | JGI IMG/M metagenome (GOLD analysis project Ga0098038, IMG submission 75051) | Marine viral communities from the Subarctic Pacific Ocean - 5B_ETSP_OMZ_AT15132_CsCl metaG | ecosystem: Environmental > Aquatic > Marine > Oceanic | place: Pacific Ocean | collected 2015-01-08 | reverse complement strand
CAAGTTATCATCACTACCTGGCAGTCCATCTACAAACTCCCCCGAAAGTATTTTGAACGATTTAACGTAGTTGTTGGGGACGAGGCACACCAGTTCAAAAGTAAGTCACTTATATCTATAATGTCAAAACTTGGGGATGCCAAGTATCGATATGGATTTACTGGCACGCTAGACGGCACGCAAACGCACAAATGGGTATTGGAAGGTTTATTCGGTCCTTCATACAAAATCATCAGGACAGAAGAACTGATGGCAAAGGGTCACGTTGCTAAACTGGATATCAATGTGCTTCTATTGAAACACCCAGCACATAAGTTTGAAACTTTTGAGGATGAAGTTCAATATATTATCAACCACGAAAAACGAAATAGATTTATCAGAAACCTTGCTTTAGATCTTAAAGGTAATACTCTTATCTTATTTGCAAGAGTGGAAGGTCACGGTCAACCATTATATGAAATGATAAATACTGGTAGTGTAGATGATCGCCAAGTATTTTTTGTTCATGGTGGAGTGGGAACAGAAGATAGAGAACAAGTAAGAGAAATCACCGAAAAAGAAAACAACGCAATTATTGTTGCTTCATACGGAACATTCAGTACAGGAATTAACATCAAGAACCTGCACAATGTCATTTTTGCTTCTCCATCCAAATCTAGAATACGGAATCTCCAATCTATTGGACGTGTGCTTAGGAAAGGAAATAACAAAACAAAGGCAACTCTCTATGACATTGCTGACGACATCTCCTACAAATCCAGGAAAAACTATACACTTAATCATTTGATTGAAAGAATTAAAGTTTATAGTGAAGAGAACTTTAACTATGACATCGTAAACATACCCCTCAAAAACTAATATGGAAGAAGAGTTTTACGCAATTATAAAACTTATTTCAGGTGAAGAAATATTTTCATTAGTCTCTGTTGATGAAAATGATGGTGATTCAATCGTTATTATGCAAAGTCCAGTAACGATGAAATCCTTTAATCATCATGGAAATTCGTTAATGAAGATTAAACCATGGATAGAACTCTCTACCGATGATATTTTTGTAATTAAATATGACAGAATTATCACTATGACAGAAACTAAAGATCAAAGAATCATTAATGTTTACAATAGATACTTGAGTGATGAAGAAGATGATGTAAACCCTTTTGACAATAAACTTACTAGTAAAGTTAATATCTCTGAAAAAATGGGATATTTAAATTCTGTCGAAGAGTCGAGAAAGAAATTAGAAGATATCTTTAATATTCCACCTACTGATCCAGATATAAAAGATATAAAGTAATTAAAGCTATACCTGATCTTGAAACCTAACAAAGGTATTTTACTCATATTTCACTATGTTGTCAAGTCCTCAAACTGTGCTATAATAAACGTAACTTATATTTAATGATACAATGCTATGCCAAAGAAAAAGACAGAACATTACGTTAATAACAAGGAGTTGCTTGAGGCTTTGATCGTTTACAGATCAAAAGTTGAGAAAGACTTCCTTGAAAAAAATGGAAGACTTCCGTTAAAGCAAGATAGATCTCAGCACTGGCCTGGTAAACCCCCTATTACAAATTATCTTGGTGAATGCTTTCTCAAGATCGCTACTCATCTTTCATATAAACCAAATTTTGTTAATTACATGTTCAGAGAGGATATGATCTCTGACGGTATTGAAAATTGCGTACAGTATATTCATAATTTTGATCCAGAGAAGTCTAAGAATCCCTTCGCATATTTTACTCAGATTATCCATTATGCTTTTCTGAGGCGTATTCAAAAAGAAAAGAAGCAACTTGATATTAAGACAAAAATCATTGAACGTACTGGTTTTGATGAGGTTATGATGGTTGACGATAGCTTGCTTTCTGGTAGTAGTTCAGACTATAATACGATTAAGGATAATATCCAGTACAAAACCAATCGACAATAGTTATGAAACTGACAAAAGAACTTGCCGTTTTGCTTGAAAAACTGGGATGGGAAGACGGTGATGAGATTTCTGTTGAGATGGCAGGAACGCAGGTATCGGGTATTGATGTTGGTGAAGAATATAATAAAAAATGGCAGTCACCCAAAGGCACACGCAAATACAACAAAGATGCCTTTATTGTAATTAAAAATCAATCTCGTAGAGATCTGTCTAAATCACAACCAAATCCCGAGTTAAAAGCGCATCACGCAGAATGAAAGTAGCAATTATCACAGATACTCATTACGGTGCTAGGAAGGGTTCTAAGCATCTTCATGATTATTTTGAACTCTTTTATAATAATATCTTTTTCCCTGCATTAGAAGAGCACGGAGTGGATACTGTGATTCACATGGGGGATGTTTTTGATAGTAGGAAATCAATCGACTATCAAAGTTTTGAGTGGGCAAAGAGAGTTGTCTTTGAACCCCTAAAAAAGTATAAGGTTCATGCAGTTATTGGTAATCATGACTGCTATTATAAAAATACTAACGATACAAACTCTCCACAACTACTATTACAATCTTATCCAAATATAAAAACCTATCAAGAAATTAGCGAAGTTAAGATAGATAATCTTAATATTCTACTCATACCTTGGATTAACTCCGAAAACTTTGAGAATAGTCTTAAAACTATTAAGAGTTCCAAATGTATATGTGCGATGGGTCACCTTGAATTGAATGGATTCAGAGCACATCGTGGACATGTCATGGAAGATGGTATGTCATGTGATGTATTTGATAAGTTTGAAAAGGTATTCTCAGGACATTATCATACACGAAGTGACAACGGAAAAATCTTTTATCTGGGTAATCCTTATGAGATGTTCTGGAATGATGTGAATGATACTCGTGGATTTCATATCTTTGATACGGATACCCTCACTCATACCCCAGTTAATAATCCTTATAAATTATTTTATAACATCTATTATGAAGATACTCCATATCAGATGTTTGATGCTTCTGAATATGAAAATAAAATTGTAAAGATTATTGTTAGAAAAAAATCAAATCCTAAAGCATTTGAAAAGTTTGTAGATAAACTTTATGTTTCTGGAATTCAGGACTTGAAGATTGTTGAAAACTTTGATATTCAAGAAAGTGAAGATTTTGAAATTGATGAAGATGAAAATACGCTATCAATTTTAAATCGATACATTGATGAAGCAGAGATGGACTTTGATAAAAATATTATCAAAAACATCTTCCAAGATTTATACAGAAAAGCTTGCGAAGTAGAATAATGTTTCTTCTCACCCTCAAAGATCGAAAAGACGATGGCGCATATGCTGTCCAGGATGCAGAGGGTGATAAGGTTCTTTTCTTATTTGAAGAGGAAGATGATGCAGAAAGATATGCGATGCATTTGGGGGAAGATCCCAATTATGAAAAGGAAATGGAAGTTGTAGAAGTAGACGAAGAACTTGCAATAAAAACGTGTAAGATGTATAATTACAAATACGCAGTAGTAACCCCTGACGATATCGTTATTCCGCCTAAACCACACAAATGATTCTTTTTAAAAAGATTCGTTGGAAAAATTTTCTCTCTACAGGAAATCAATCAACGGAAATTGATTTTGAAAAAAACAATACTAACTTAATTATTGGTACGAATGGTGCTGGTAAATCCACTATTTTGGATGCACTAACCTTTGTTCTCTTTAACAAACCATTTCGTAAGATTAATAAACCACAGTTAGTGAATACAACTAATGAGAGGGAATGTCTCGTTGAGTTGGAATTTACTGTTAATAGTCGTGATTATCTTGTACGTAGAGGGATTAAACCAAATGTATTTGATATTGAGGTGAATGGAAACCCTTTACATAAGCAGGCAGATGATCGTGCCAATCAAAGAGTTCTAGAGCAAAGTATTCTAAAACTAAATTATAAATCTTTTACTCAGATTGTAATTCTGGGTAGCAGCACTTTTGTGCCCTTCATGCAGTTGACAACTTCTAATCGACGTGAAGTTATTGAAGATCTTCTTGATATTCGTATCTTCTCTGCAATGAGTAATTTGATTAAAGATAATATTAGAGAAAGGAAAGATCAAATTAAGTCTCTTGACTTAAAGAAACAAACAGTTAGAGATAAGATGAAGATGCAGCAGAACTTCATCGAAGAACTAGAGAATCGTGGTAATGCAAATATTGAATCAAATAATAATAAAATTGATAAGTTAGATTCAGAAGTTGCTTCCTATATGGAAGAAAATAGTGCTATCGAACAGAATATTCTTAAGTTTACAAAAGAGCAGGAAGATGTTACTGGTGCTGGTAATAAATTAGTAAAACTCAATACTTTAAAGGGAAAAATATCTCAAAAGGTAGGTACTATTACCAAAGAACATAAGTTTTTTAGTGAAAATACGGTTTGTCCTACCTGTCAGCAAGATATAGAAGAAGAGTTTCGGTTAAATAGAATTAGTGACGCTCAAAATACGGCAAAAGAACTGAAAAAGGGATTCGATGAACTTGAGTCTACTATTAAGTTTGAACAAGAAAGAGAGCGTCAATTCAATACCCTTTCCCAGGAGATTACGAAACTAACGCATGGCATTTCTCAAAACAATACTCGGATTAGCCTTAACCAAAGACAAATCAGAGATCTTGAACATGAAATTCAAACTATTACCAGTAACCTGCAGAACAGAAATACTGAACATGAAAAGTTAGAAGAGTTTAAACAAAATCTCCAAAAGACAATCGAATATCTCTCAGACAAAAAACAAGAAATCGTTCATTACGATTTTGCCTATTCCTTACTTAAGGATGATGGCGTAAAAACGAAGATTATTAAGAAGTATCTTCCTTTCATAAATCAACAGGTAAATCGCTACCTACAGATGATGGATTTCTACATCAACTTTAAACTTGATGAAGAATTTGGCGAAACTGTAGAGTCTCCCATTCATGAGGATTTCTCTTATAGTTCTTTCAGCGAAGGTGAAAAAATGAGAATCGACCTTGCCCTACTCTTCACCTGGCGTGAAGTAGCGCGTGTCAAAAACTCTGTAAATACTAACCTGTTGATTATGGATGAGGTGTTTGATTCATCACTCGACGGATTTGGGACCGATGAATTTCTTAAAATCATTCGATATGTAATTAAGGATGCAAACATCTTTGTTATTTCACATAAATCAGAACTTCATGATAAGTTTGAAAATGTGATAAAATTTGACAAAGTGAAAGGATTCTCACGGATTGTATGATGAACTGGAGAGAAGAGTACAAACAGTTTACCAGTAACAAGAAGGAACTTGATCTTCTAGAGAACGGTCCAAAAAGTTTGGCACAGTCATGGCACTTGCAAGCCATGTATAATAAATGGAAAAGGATCAGTGGAATCAAGGATCCAGAACCACCAAATTGTCAATCGTCACTAAAGGAATTTTTCCATGACAACCCCTAATTGGCAGCATCACTCTAAGAAAGAACAGAAACCCACGCTCAAACCACAAGCGATGAGGGCACGTAGAGAAGCACTCAGACAGTTTAAGAAGCGTCACATGAACCGCCCAGATAAGGCGGTTTCGTCGTATTATGAGTCCATACGAATGATACTCTCTAATGACGGTCAATCACGAGATCAAATCGCACCTGGCTAAACTCCTTGCAACTGAGGACTTGGTTGTTGAGCATCGGTATGTTGAAACAGCACAGTTCAACGTTCACACTCGTGTTTTGACTCTTCCGATGTGGGAGAGAGCAAGTAGTGTTGTTTATGATATGTTGGTAGGGCATGAAGTAGGACATGCCCTTTATACTCCAGATCGTGATTGGTTGAAGGAAAGAACCATCTCACCTCAACTAGTGAATATCGTTGAAGATGTTCGCATTGAAAAAATGATGAAGCGTCGTTACGCTGGTATCTCTAAGACTTTTTATCGCGGTTATAGCGAACTGTCAGATCAGGATTTCTTTGCTTTGGAGAATGAAGATATTGATCTGATGAACTTGGCGGATCGTATTAACCTTCATTTTAAAATTGGTAACTTTGTTGACATTCCATTCAAAGATGGAGAAAGTTACTTTGTTAAAATGGTTTCTGATTGTGAAACCTTTGATGATGTTTTGGATGTTGCTGAAGAATTATATAAGTATTGCAAATCAGAAGTAAAAACTGATACACATCAGAAACAAGAACAGCAAGAATCGGAACAGGGACAAGAATCTCTTGATGTGCCTAATAAACCTGGAGAATCTGATGATGATGAATCTGGAGAATCTGAAGATGATGGATCATATGGTGGAACAGCAGAGCAAGATCAACAAGAAGAAATGGGTGGTGTTGGAGATGATCTTGAACTCAAAACTGTAGACTCCTTAGAAGAATCAATTAAAGAACTTGCTTCGATGGAAGGATTTGAAAATGTTTATACAGAACTTCCAAAAATCAACTTGAATAATATTATCGTTCCTAACTCTGAAATTCATGAGCGTTGTACGAAAGAGTGGGAAGATTATGAAAAACATGATTATTTTGAAGAAATTGATGCCAAGTTCAATCAATTCAAAAAATCTGCACAGAAAGAAGTCAACTATCTGGTGAAAGAATTTGAATGCCGTAAAGCAGCAGATTCTTATGCTCGCGCTACAACTGCCCGAACTGGCGTTCTAGACTGCTCTAAACTCCACACATACAAATACAATGAAGATCTATTCAAAAAGGTTACGACTCTTGCTAATGGTAAGAATCATGGACTGATCTTTATGCTTGATTGGTCTGGTTCTATGTGCGATGTAATGCTTGATACTGTCAAGCAAATGTGTAATCTTGTTTGGTTCTGTAAGAAGGTTGGCATTCCATTTGAGGTATATGCTTTTACTAATGATTATCCTTTGGTAAAATATGGTGAAGATGGTGCATCATTCAGACCTTCTTCATATGAAAAAAAGGATGGTTTAATTGCTTTCAGTGAGTGGTTTTCTTTGATGAATATTCTGACTAGCAAAACCAATACAAAAGAATTGGAAAATCAAATGCGTAATATTATTAGACTTGCATATGCATTTTCACGTACTTACTGGTCGAAATATCCTATTCCTACAGGATTGAGTCTTTCTGGAACTCCTTTGAATGAGGCAATTGTATGTCTCCATACAATCATTCCCCAATTTAAAAAACAATATAATCTGCAGAAAGTACAATGTGTTGTTCTATCTGATGGTGAAGCAAATCCACTTGCTTATCATAGAGAACTTCAAAGATTCTTTGATAAAAATCAAAATGAACCATACATTGGGACTGGAAGAATGGGTTCCAATTCATTCCTCCGTGATCGCAAAACTGGTAATACCTATTCTTTTGATTGTGAATGGTATGGTTTTACTGATGTTCTTCTTCGTAACCTTAAGGATAATTTTGTAAATACTAATTTTATTGGTATTCGTGTTCTTGAACCTCGGGATGCAAAATCCTTTATCCGCCGATATTATGGGTGGGGATCGGGTTATGTGGAGATTGAAGCAATATGGCGTAAGCAGAGGGCATTCTCTATTAAAGACTCTGGATATAACACTTACTTTGGTATTTCTGCAAATACTCTCTCCCAAGATTCTGAATTTTCTGTAAAAGAGGATGCAACTAAAACACAAATCAAATCTGCTTTTGTAAAAAGTTTGAAGAGTAAAAAAATGAATAAAAAAATCCTCAACGAGTTTGTTGAACTGGTTGTGTGATAAATAACAGAAAACTAAAGATTAAATACCATGTCAAAATTCGGAGAATTAATTGGGATTTCATCTCCCAAAGCAGCAGCACCAGCACCCGCTCCTGCTCCTAAACCAGCGGCACCTAAGGCAGCAGCACCTGTTCCTGCTCCCAAACCAGAAGCACCCAAAGGACTAGGACTCTAAAACCAATCTTTAATCTGTCACAGGGGGCACCATACGGTGCCCTTTTTGGTTTATAATAACTTCAGTTGAAACAAACAACCAACATTATGGCACTTTCTTCTGATTATATTCGCACTTCACTGCAATCTGTATATGGTGAAATGGTTACCAGTGCAGATGTAAAAGCATGGTGTGCGATGAATGGTGCTAATTATCAAACAGTTACTAACAAACTTTCGGATTACAAAACATCTCGTGGTCGGTGGAATTTGGAGGTGACCCAACAAAAAGTTGAAGAAATTGAGCGTACTTATCAATCTCCTTCCGCATTGCCCGCTATCGAACAAAACCTTATTCCACAGAAAGATGATACCTTCGTCAAGTTTGGCAATTTTGCCGATCTTAAAAAAATTATTCAGTCCCGTCTATTCTATCCAACGTTCATTACTGGACTTTCTGGAAATGGTAAAACGTTCTCGGTTGAGCAAGCGTGTGCTCAGTTGGGTAGAGAACTTATCCGTGTAAACATTACTATCGAAACAGATGAAGATGATCTTATTGGCGGTTTCCGTCTTGTTAATGGCGAAACCGTCTGGCACAATGGCCCAGTCATTGAAGCACTCGAACGAGGAGCTATCTTGCTCCTTGATGAGGTCGACCTCGCTAGTAACAAAATTCTCTGTCTCCAATCTATCCTTGAAGGAAGTGGAGTATTCCTTAAAAAGATCGGACGGCGAATTGACCCTACAAGTGGATTCAACGTCATCGCCACAGCAAACACTAAGGGTAAAGGTAGCGACGATGGACGATTCATTGGAACTAATGTGCTCAATGAAGCATTCCTTGAGCGATTCCCAGTAACCTTTGAGCAGGAATATCCAACTCCTGCTAATGAAGCAAAGATTCTGATGAAGATTGCAAATTCTCTTGATATTACCGACGATAATTTTCTTTCTCGTTTGGTTGATTGGGCGGATATTATCCGTAAGACTTTCTATGATGGTGGTATTGAAGAAATCATCAGCACTCGCCGTTTGACACATATTGTTCGTGCTTATGCAATCTTCCAAGATAAAGCAAAGGCAATCGAAGTTTGTGTAAATCGTTTCGATGATGAAACTAAGCAAGCATTCCTGGAATTGTATGATAAAGTTGATGCTGACTTCCAAATGCCATCTGATGACATGTCATCTTTTGCAGATATGGCAAAAGAGTGATATAATATGATTAACTCTTGGTCCCTTTTATATGATGAACTAACCATGGATGAATACCCGTATCCTGAGATTGAAGTCTCACAAAAAACAACTATAGACTATGGATTGGATGAACATCCATATCCAGACTATACTGAACTGCCAACTACTGATGATGGTATGCGCCCTTGGGGGCATAGTGATTATGAATTCTGGATTAACAACCCTAATATGACTGAAAAAAACAACCGATACAAGTATAGTGAGGAAAAAATCCTCAAGGAACTGACCGATTATATTTCCGGTACATATAGCCAGCATTACTCTGCTGGTGATGATAAAATTCAGACACTTGATCTGATTGAAGCATGTGGTGATGGTGAAGCATTCTGCCGATCCAACATCCTCAAGTATGCTTCTCGCTACGATAAGAAGGGCACTGCCCGCCGTGACATTATGAAGATTCTGCACTATGCTGTGCTTCTGATGCACTTCAATGACAAGAACGCCAAGCGCGAAACTTACCCACAATGACCAAACTTAACGAACATACTATGAAACTGTCTGACAATACCCTCACGGTTCTTAAGAACTTTGCTGGCATTAACAACTCTATTTTGGTGAAAGAGGGTAATCGTCTTCGCACTATTTCTGTTGCGAAGAACATCCTTGCTGAAGCAGATATTAAGGAAGAATTCCCTCGTGATTTTGCTATCTACGATCTCAATCAGTTTCTCAACGGATTGAGTTTGCATCAAGATCCAGATTTGGACTTTAATCAAGATTCTTATCTGAGTATCAAAGAAGGAAAGCGACGTGTGAAGTACTTCTTCGCAGATCCTGCTGTTATCATTTCCCCACCAGAAAAAGATATTACTCTCCCTTCTGAAGATGTTTGTTTTCAACTGGATAGTGCTTCTCTAGAAAAACTTGTCAAAGCAGCACAAGTTTATCAACTTCCAGATCTTTCTGCTATTGGTGAAGCAGGTGTGGTTAAGTTGGTTGTTCACGATAAGAAGAATGATACTTCTAATCAGTATGCCATTGTTGTTGGTGAAACTGATAAAGAGTTTTCTTTCAACTTCAAAGTAGAAAACATCAAAATCATTCCTGGTGCTTACGATGTAGTGGTTTCTTCCAAACTACTTTCAAAGTTCACTAACACCAAGTATGATTTGAAGTATTACATTGCTCTGGAACCTGATTCGACCTTTGGTTGAACTATATCTTCGTTATGAATATCTTTGCAACGAATCAGGACCCCCTGCTTTCTGCGAGGGTCCTTCCTGATAAGCATATTGTCAAGATGCCTCTGGAATCTTGTCAAATGCTTGCAATCATTTACTCTCAATGGTATTATGATTGGGGTACTTTACCAAAGGCAAATGGTGAAGCATATGCCACAAAGAAAGGTGCATTTCGTAACCATCCTTCTACTAAGTGGGCAGCAGCATCAATCTACAATACTGCCTGGTTGATTCAACATGGTTGTTCTCTGGTAGACGAGTATAATCGACGATATGGTAAGGTACATACGTGTGCCAAAACCTTATTTGAAGCAAAGAAAATATTTCATCGCAAAGCAGATTTAGCAATTACCTGTTTTTGTATGGCAGATAATTTTTCCCGTGCAATGCCTGATGAATGGAAATATGATGATACAATAGACACGTTTACTGCTTATAAGTTGTATATTGCATCTAAACCTTGGGTGAAGGATAATTATCTTCGCATCCCTGATCGTAAACCTGATTGGATTTAATTATGAGTGATTTTATTTGGGTAGAGAAATACCGTCCTAAAACTATTAGTGAATGTATTCTTCCCGAAAGCACTAAAAAAACGTTTCAATCTTTCCTAGATAAAGGAGAGATTCCTAATATGCTTCTTGCTGGTCCTCCAGGTATTGGTAAGACCACAGTGGCAAAGGCACTTTGTAACGAACTTGGAGTAGATGTATATGTCATCAATGGATCCGATGAAGGACGATTCCTTGATACCGTCAGAAATAATGCGAAAAACTTTGCTTCGACCGTATCGCTTACGTCAGATTCTAAACACAAGGTCATTATCATTGACGAAGCTGACAACACATCCAACGACGTACAACTCCTCCTACGGGCGTTTATTGAGGAGTTCGCTGGCAATTGCAGATTCATCTTCACCTGCAACTACAAAAACAAAATCCTTGAACCCCTCCACTCCCGATGTGCCGTTGTTGAGTTCGGAATCAAAGGAAAAGAGCGACAAGGAATCGCAGCACAGTTCTTCAAACGCATCCAACAAATCTTGGATGCAGAAGGTGTTGAATATGATAACAAGGTCCTGGTAGAACTTATCAACAAGCACTTTCCTGATTGGAGACGTGTATTAAATGAGTGTCAACGATACTCTGTTAGTGGTAAAATTGACTCTGGCATTCTTGCTACCTTCTCTGATGTTGCTGTAAATGAACTTGTTAAAAACCTTAAAACCAAGAACTTTGCGGAGGTTCGTAAGTGGATCGTTTCTAATCTGGACAACGATACTACTGTACTTTTGCGTCGTATTTACGATGCTTGTTATGATGCCCTTGAAAACAATAGCATTCCTGCTGCTGTGCTCGTTCTTGCTAAGTATCAGTATCAGTCTGCATTCGTGGCAGACCAGGAAATAAATATGCTTGCTTGTCTTACTGAAATCATGGTGGAGTGTGAGTTCAAGTGAACGAAAAAGAACTTGAAGAACTTAGATATGATGTAGCACATCATCTACTCAGTAAAATGAGTAAGGGTTCTCAATTTCAATATGCCCTAGACCGTAT
>Ga0098038_1001091_pt1 | contig 11827 bp, 21 predicted proteins | sample 5B_taG_FD_75051 | JGI IMG/M metagenome (GOLD analysis project Ga0098038, IMG submission 75051) | Marine viral communities from the Subarctic Pacific Ocean - 5B_ETSP_OMZ_AT15132_CsCl metaG | ecosystem: Environmental > Aquatic > Marine > Oceanic | place: Pacific Ocean | collected 2015-01-08 | reverse complement strand
TTCACTTTACGATGCTGTTTATAGGATACCCACACGCAAAGCACCTGACGTAAGATCGGTGACACAAGGGGGCGCACCACCTATGATAACACAAGAGAAAATTAGGTACGCTTTAGCTAATATTAATTTAACAAAAGAGAGTAGAAAAAGCGTAGATAAGAAGCTTAAAGATTTTGAAAGATCACAAGCAATTGAGAATAATTTTTTAACTAATTTTAACACTCTTATACGTGGATCACGTACTCCTGAAAAGTTAGCTTCGAAGGAAAGATTTGCCGATAATACTGAAGAATTTGTAGATGCTTCAGCAGAGATTATGACTACTGGAAGAATGCCAGTTTATGCTATCACAAAAGGCTTGAGTGCAAGAAAAGCAAAAGCCAAGATACGGCAACTGGAAAAACTTTCTGATAGCCTTTCGAATATGATGTTAAAGAAAGGTGAGGGGCCGATGAAAATGCAACTTAATGAGTTACGAGACTTTCAAAGGCAACTTAATATGGCTACTTCCCAAAGGGTTAGAAGTGCTACACAGAATCCTTTAATGTACTCTCTACTTGACGAAAGACGTTAAGGGGTTATCAGAGTACCAAATAAGAAAAACTTTTAATAGCGTTGGATCTGAGAACGATTTACCAGATTGTTTGTTGGGGTAAACGGGTAAATTAGTGACAAGGTTGTGACAGGGGTAGGAGTCCTGACAGGGGTAATCTTTGATTAACTAGAAATTAAAAGTAGTTGTAATTTCAGTACTTTACGAGGGTTACCCCGTTTGTTGCAATTCATCATGAAGAGATCTAAGTGATTTACTGTTAATCATAGGATCTAAGTATTTTCAACGCTTTGCAAGGGGAATAGTAGAAACAAAAAACCCCTGAAATCACCGTTGACTAGGGTAATGACAGGGGTGTGACGAGGTAGGAAGAGTTGATTAAGATCAACCGTTAATCACCGTACTTCAGATCAGGGGTCCAGATTACGTATTCAGGATTTTCTCCCTCATTCCAAAAAACGTGATACTTAAGTCCTCTTCTTTCGAAGTCCTCACAAACTAATTTTAGATCCGCTACAGATTCATTCAGGAAGTGATAAGTTCCTTGCGTGGAGCTTGTTAAATCTCTAGCCTTTTTAGGTTCGTTAAACATTACTTCAAAAGGGTACTGTCCTGCATCATTTAAGAAAAACATACACCTTGTATGAACGGCAAGTTCAGCAAACCTACAAGGTTCCTGAGTTGTATTATTTTCCAGATTAAAAAAACCAGATCTGATTTCGTTAGCTGTATTAAAGACAGCATCAGTCTTTTCGTTATCAAATACAGTAGGAAGACTAGCTATATGATTTACTAAAGCTCTTGCTTCCTCATAAAGTTCTTGTTTCGTTTTCATATCTGCTCCTTTCAAGAATATCTGATCGAGTTATTAATTTAGAATCCTCTATTTTGTTCGTTATGAAATTTCCCAGGTTGCCAAATCTTTTCCACCCTAGTATTCGGTCTACCTGATACCCTACCTTTTTCTATTCGAACTTTAAACTTGTAATGCCCTGCGTGCCACGCATTTGTTTTAGAGGTCACAGTCTTATAATAGTTAATCAAATCAGCAGTAACTAACTCCCTATGCTTTTTAGTAAGAAGATGATCAACTATTACCCTGCAGTCCTCATCTGTTAACTCACTTTTATAATCAAGTCTCATTCTACTTCCTCTTCTTCAGGTTCATCAACAAGATTAAACTTATCAGCTATAGAACTTAGAATATTTTCGGCCTTACTTATTCGTTCATCAACTTCAGAAATAAATTTCTTAAAAGAAGGTGATTGCAAATCTCCTAAATCGATTGCCTTATTAACGTTCTGAATTCTAATTTTATTATGCAGGTTAATATGCTCCTGTAAAATCTTCTGTAACTCTCTTACTTGTACTTTTTTCATATCTGCTCCTTAGTTAGCCCCCCTTTCGAGGGGCATTATTATTTATTTAAAAATTTCTTTTTTATCAGCAAGCTCTTTGTAGTACATAGAACTTTGCATCCTGTTTAAACTTCCTGCTACAAATTCAGGTTTGAACTTAGGACTTTCTTTCTTAGTCATAAAAGCAAGTTCATGAACTTCACCTACTAATTTTTTAGGAAGCATTTTAAGGTGGTTTAGTCTAAACGTGTGAGCATCAGCTTTACTCGTAAAGAAATAAACCTGAGTGGGATCCGTAGTTTCCCACTTAGCTTCGTTATTACCGTATGTACCTTTTTTATTCCCGTCTTCATCTAAGACGTTCTCTTTTTCTAAAATTACAAAGTGCAAGTGCGACATAGTGCGCTCCTTTATTTAAGTTAATGCACCTAAACCTAACACTCATTATTAAATGTTAGGTAGCAGGGGCATTAAGCCCCTACTGTTAAAAAGTAATTTTAGTTAAACGTTCTGCGATACCTAATTCCTGAATCTCTTCACTAAGGTATTCTTCTGTAACCTGTACACAAGAGTGACGCATAGCTTTCGAGACTAAGTAAATATCTTTAGTCTGAAGTAAAATCTTATTACAGAAGGTATGTCTAAACGTGTGTGCTGACTTACCTTCTATACCAGCCCTTACTATCATCTGTTTAATAGCTTGTGATAAACCGTGCCTAGTTTCCCAAGCTTGTTTACCGAAACTATTATCTAAAAAGTAAACCTCTCTAGAACTACGTCTGCTAAGATCTTTTTTAAGATACTCGACTAACTGAGGAAGAAGAGGGTAACGTTGATTCTTTCTACCACTTTTCTGTTTAGGAATAAGTATGTGAGGTTCAGGCATAATCTCATTACCCTCTAAGAAGAAATGCTTAAGCTGTATATTCTGAATTTCTTCTGCTCTAAAACCAGCATACAAGCCAACATAATAATAACGTTCGTGGTTCTTAGTTTTAGCGTTAGCGAGAACAGCTTTAAGTTCCTTATCTGAGAAAGGTTGCTTCTCAGGCTTAACTTTTTTACAGCAACCCCAGACAAAGTCCTTACCTTTAAAATGCTTGCTTACAGAGTAGTGACGAGTGAAGGCTTTAAGTGTAGCGATTCGAAGAACTAAAGTATTCTTAGCAAGCTTGTGCTTGATCTTATTTCTAAAAGCAGTTAACTCACCGTCAAAATTAGATACTAAAGTCTTTTCTCCAAAGTGATCAAGAAACTGACCTAGAATCTGTTTGACTAATTCTAAACGTCTTACAGAAACTTCAGTATCAACCGTTTCTAAATAGATCTTAACGAGATCACCTAAAGTAGGATCATCAGTCCCACCAGCTTTTTTAGATTCTAATTCAGCTAACAGAAAATCTTTCTGCTGTTCACGCTGTTCGTGGAGTGAATCCCAAAGTTGCTTGTGGAAAAGTGCGGAGTTAACGTCTTCAGTTACAAACGCATAAGGGTGTTCGTAACCTATCTGTAAGGCACGGTCAACTGGAAGGCTTACGGACTTAGCAAGCTTCTTAATCTGAAGTTCGAACTCAGTCTTTGATATAAGCTGAGTGGTCTTAGGGAGACCAGGGACGTTAAAGCGTGACTGAGGATTATCACGACGATCAAACGCTACGAGTTTTGCTTGTGGCATAATTGCTCCTGAATAAGTTAAGAAATAACAAATACAGGTACTATTATGACCTAACTGTAGCTATTTGCAACAATAAAAGTGAATCCCTCACGAAAAAATAATATCCGTAAGGGAATCAGTACTTTAAGCTACTCTTCGGATTGCTTCTTTTAAAGCATTTATATGTTTAATAGCCTCTCGATACGACTCTATAAATTCCTGCTTCTTTTTTTCTAGGATCGTAATGTAATCAGAAATCGGCTCGACTGAAACACCGTTTAACGTCAGGTATTCAAGCGATTTACATACGTCCCAGTTATCACTATCGAATCGGGCAGTTATTTTTACAGAATCATTATTGAGATTAATAGCACGTTTTAATATTGTAATCCCCTCCTCAGAAGTTATTAAATCTAGTTTTTCTAAAAAATCAGGATCATTATATTTTTGCATATTTGAAACACTATAAGACCGTCTAACAATATTCCCTTTTTTCATATACGCCCTCCGGAATTCGATTTACCAAGAAGTCCAACCAACCAACCTAGTTTTTTAACTAATTTAGGGCATACTAATTTTTTAAAGTGGGTGTCTGCTAGTGTTCCACTACAAATATTTAATATTATAAGTCTGATCATTTATCCTTTCTTAAAACCCCTATACATGCTTGTTTGCTGTAGGGTCTATTTTTTCATAAGATTCTCAATCATCTGCTCAAGCCTTGAGATATGAAACTCAAGCAGTTCTTTTTCCTTGCTCCAACCTGCAAGACCTGACTTTTCACCACTAAGTAGCCAGGTAACATCATAGCCAGCTTCAGCTAATTTAATTAGCATAGCCCCTGAAGGCGCATTCCTTCCTGTTAAGACCTTAGAAAGATGACCTCTTGAAAGTCCCACCTTTCTAGAAAATCCTTCCTGAGTTTGACCTTCCTGATCCAGTAATTCCTTAAAACGTGTAGAAATTACCTTATTTTGATCATTAAGATCTTTTTTTGTTGACATAAAAAACAATTGCTCCTATTGTTACCAAAGTTTTATTCTCTTATATAAGACCAACATCTACAAGGCGATTATGGAAGATCAGACCTTTGACGTTGAATTTACACACGATATTCCTGACCTGATAGACACTTCTATCTTTCCTGGTGACCTGGAATTCCCTTTTGAGGAGAAACTCCCTGCGATCCTTCCTGTAACACCTGAGATATATCACAGAACAAAGGCATTCAGCAACAGCTATTCGAAAAGAGTCCTATCTGAGTCATTTCACCACGCTCACGTTTCCTTAAAACAGAATGACGGTATGAGGAAAGGGAGTGCTTTAGAAGTTTGCTTCGAAGAAGGATTTAAAACACTTCATGAGGATGAAGAATTAGACCTACGCAAAATCATAGAGAAACAGTTAGCAGTTTTACCTGCTTATGAAGGTAAGGGTAGAGATGCTATTAGGAAAAAGTTTATAGAGGATAACAAATATAGAACTTTAGTAGCGTCTAAAGATCTAGTTGATCTTGAAGAAATGTTAAGAAGTTCTTTCCAGAATGATGATTTTAAAAAGTACTTTCACGGCACTTGGCAGGTAGCAGTTTTCTGGATAGAAGACGGTATACCTTGTAAGGCGTTACTTGATCATGTCGTTTGTAATACTTTGACAAGAAATAGATACAAACCTTTAGATTTAAAATCTACCAGGAACAAAGGTTATAAAGGTTTTCAGGATGATATTAAAGAGTACAAATATGATATGCAGGTAGCACACTATGACTCTGCTTTGTGTGCATTATACGGACAGGAAAATGTAGATGTTTTTAGTTTTGCAGTAGTGGAAAGCAGACCACCTTATGCAACCGCATATTATGACGTTAGTCAACGGATGTATGACGCAGGTTATTTAAAACGTGCTTACGTTATGAAGCAGGTTAAGGACTTTATGAACGGCAGATTAGAAGTTAAAGAATACCCTGTTTTTGAAAGACAAGAAATAGATATACCAGAGTGGTATTACGATGATGCACTTAACTATAAAGAAATGAATTACGATGAGCAATTTGACGATTTCTGATGCAGTAGTAGCTTTAAATGAAAAAGAATTAGATCTTACTTCTTTACTTCCTGATCATATAGATATGAAAAGGTTTAGAATTAGTGTGATTAATGAAGTAACTAAAAACCCTAGATTACTAGAGTGTTCTAAAAGAAGTCTCCAGAATGCTTTCATATCCGCATCTTACTTTGGACTAGAACCTAATAGTGTCACAGGTAGTTCTTATATCGTACCCTACGGCAAAGAAGCTACTTTAGTAGTAGGTTACAAAGGATTAATAGATTTAGTTACCAGGGCAGGTATATGTGACTCTGTAGACGCTAAAGTAGTTTACGAAAAGGATTTGTTTACACCTAAAGCTGGTACTCATCCTTCTTTAGATCACGAATTATATGTAGAAAAAAGTGAACAGGATTCTAGAGGTAATATGATAGGCGTTTATGCGGTAGCGTTTTTAGGCACGAATAAACAACCTAAGTTTGAATATATTCCTAAGAGTGAATTACTAAAAATTAAAAAGGAAAGTAGAGCAGGAAGTAATCAACATGCACCTTGGAATAAACACTTTGAAGCAATGTGTAAAAAGACTGCAATTAAACGTGTTATTCAAACACTTCCTAAGAATTCAAACACTGACTCTAAGAGTGGTATTACTTTAGATGAAAGGATTAATTTAGCATCAGAATCTAGCGAGGGTGGAGAAGGTTATGTACACGTACTTGGTAAGGGTATGCAGTACGTAAACGGTGAATCAAAACAGGAGCAAACTAATGATTCAGATAATAAAGAAAGCGTTTCTACGTCAGCAGATCAGGAACCAAAAACGGAAATACGAAGACCTGTCACACAGGGAAAGTTTAACTCTAACGGACGTTTTAAATCCTTCAAGAAAAGTGCTTAAAATTAAAGAGGGATTATGAGTGTTAATTTAGAACTACGTGACTTAGTTACAAGAGTATCTAACTTAGAAAAACATATAGAATTACTTTACAAAGAGAATCAAGAACTAAAGGAGTGCAACTGTAGAATAGGGAAAGCAATAGGTCTTTCTCAAAAGCAACAAGATCAGCTTAACAGTTATCACCAGGGGCATGACGAACAGTTGGGTCATGATCATTATAATGAACCTGATCATGAAGATGACGGTGAAGCATTAGCTAGTGCAGGATTTGGTACTGATGAGGACTACGGGCTTTATTCTGAAGACGGGAGTGACAGGTTATGAGAAATAAGAATAGATTAAAGCCAGTTAGTCCTGCTGGAATTAAGTTAAGAAAGTGTGGTGAAAAAACACTTCTTTCAGGTGAAAAAAAGGTTTATTACAAGAAGATGCAACTTTATATCTACTCTTGTAGTTGTGGTAAATTCTGTACAAAAGTTAAATATGATGTTGATAGTGGTAATACTAAATCATGTGGATGTTTAAGTAGAGAATTAAGGATAAAACAACTTAATAGTTTAAGAAGAGAATACAAGGAACAAGGTAAGCAACTAGGTTTTCAAAAGGGGCATAAATTAGGTAAAGGAGAGAAAGGTAGACCTGCACACAACAAGGGGAAAATATTCTTACCTGATAAGCCTAATTTGTGGAAGGGTGGTAGGTTTGTAAAGGGTGATACAGGTAAATTTGTAACTATGCAGGAACTTACAGAACTTTACTACTCTAAGGATGTAGATGTTGCTTAATGACTACTTCAAAAAAGAATTCCCAGAATGCAAAGAGTGCAAAAGATTATACACCTCAAAAGGAGAAGTTTGTGTCTCTTGTGAGGAGTATAATGCCAGGATCAAGAAGCAAGCGGTGGCATGTGAAAGTGAAAGGCAATATGAAGCGTAACTATCGGAGTTTACGCAAAAACAAACACCTCATAAAGGAGCAGATAAATGAGGAGTTATAAAGACAAAAACGGTAAAAGGTTAGGCAGAAAATCTGCTGTTAAAGCAGGTAGAGGTAGACCTTCTAAAGATACTGAAAAGTATCTAAGAACTTTAGCTAAGTATCCGCTTTGGCGTTTTGCTGAAAAGCAAGCTGAAGGTAAAGATATTAGTGTAGCTGAATACCTTAGAAACCTAATTCAACGTGAGTTAAACCGTGTAACAGCAGTTCAAAATAGAACTAGAAAGGTAGCGTAATGAGTGGTGACTTAAATCGGTTTCCTACTGTAGGTGCTGTTTGGGAAAATGACACAGACAGGGAAGGAAATAAGATGACGGATCAGGACGGTAATGAAATAACTATCTTCAGGATGAAGTTAGGTTCTATGAGTTTTCGTCTGTTCCAAAAGGATACTAAAAATGATCCTAATATGCCTATTTTTGATGTTTGTTTTGACGTACAAGCAAACAGTTTTAGGAAAAAAGATTAACAACTACTAACAGGCGCAAAGCCTGTTAAACAACCAAGGAAGGCACTAAGACTCAAGGATGAGTCAGTCTAAACCTACCAAACGATCCTTTCTGAGATCAACTTCCAAGAGCTTAGTGCATCCTTCTGGCTATGCTAACGCTGGTTCTTTCACGTTAGTAGTAATGAGTAAATTAGATGAAGACTTTGTACTTAAAATCTTCTCAGACGAAGAACGATTTAAACAGATTAAAAGATTAGCTTACCAGCACTATGACGAAAGAAAAACAGCAGAAGAATCAGCTACCGAAATTAAAGGAATCAGACATAACGAACCTGATAAAGGACTGGGCATACAAAGTACACCCGAAAGACATAACCCTGATCAGGAACAACACAACAGGAATCCCAAACGGTCGTGGAAGTCTAAGAAAGAATCCTGATTCTGGTCACCCTGATTTCCACGTAATTTACCACCTAGCAGGTATTCCTATAACACTATTCTTTGAAATAAAATCACCTAGTGGGAAAGTTTCGGAGCTTCAAAAAAAGTGGCACAAAACCTTTGATAAAAGAGGAGTCAGAACCTTCATCGTTAGGGACGTTCAAGACGCAGAAAACGCCTTACTCGAAATCGAAAAAGAGTTTCAAAGTCATATCGCCTACTCCTACCTTGGCATCACTAGAAGAAACATGCGTGGTGGAGCTAAAGTCGCAAAAGGCAAAGGAACACCTGACAGGGATCTTACTTCAGCTACGACTAAAGAAGCAAAGGTTGTTTCAGGTACAAAACAAAAAAATAGCTAAAGAAATAGTTGAAGTATTAAACAAACACTTAGCACCAAACCTAAGAGCTACAGTAGTCAGAGATACCGAAGTAAACATTTATGATTTCCTAGTTTATGACTTCGAAGAATACGAAAGAGAAATCGAAAGAAGTAACAGAAACTTCGTCAGAGAATTCGCCAAAAAGCAAGTACCTGACTTTCAAAAAAGAATCAACAAGTCTAGAGCGTATGACGCATACAAAAGGCGGAAAGCTAAAAAGCGTCAAGTCTCTCAAAAAGATGATTACTTCAGAGTTGAAAGATAGTTCTGAGTTCTGGGATGACGTATTCGAACTAAGACGTAAGGGTGTAAGGATTACGAAGATAGCAAAGACGTATCATGTTCCTTACTCAACGTTTTATAAGTGGCTACAGGAACCAGAAATCAAGGCACGTTTAATAGAAGCAGAAGAACAGATAGCAGACAACCTGATAGATGAAAATATAGTTGTAGCAGAGGAGTTATTAAAGCCTAACAAGGACGGTACTATTTCACCTCATAACGCCAGGGTAGCAACGGATATAAACTTTAAGGTGGCAAGTGCTTTCAGTCCTTCTAAGTACGGTGACAAGAAACAGATCGAGATTAAACAAGACGTTCGAACACAGCACGTTCTACAGCTACGTGAACTTCATGAGAAGAATAAGCTGAAGGATATAACACCTGAACGTTTTAAGATCGAAGACAAAGATGCTGATGAGTGATGTGACTACACCTAGATTTACTGCAAGGTGGTTAGTTGTTTCAGGAAATGAAAAGAAAGAACAGTTACTATTTCTTGACTTAATGATACCCAGAAAGAATGACGAAAGACTTGTTACTTTAAGCTATAACACAGTTAAGAATTGTATAGATAGACCAACGATTATTATGTCTGAATTAGAGCATATGAACTGGATCACAAGTGATGCTGATGTTCACGAAATATTAAGCTATATGATCAGGTTTAAAGAGGGAGTTGATAGGAAGTAATATGCCTGAAGATAAAGTTAATCATCCGAAGCATTATACAGACGGGAATATAGAATGTTTAGATGCTATAGAATCAGCATTATCTCCTGAAGAATATAGAGGTTACTTAAAGGGTGTAATCATGAAATATATCTGGAGATCAGAACTAAAAGGTAAACCCCTAGAGGACAACTTAAAGGCTGAGTTTTACCTGAAAAGATTAATAGGATTACGTAGAAATAGTGAGGAGTCTGAACTTGTAAAACCTATAGAAAAGGTTGAGTCTCAAGTTGAAAAAGTGTGGAGCTTTTCTTAACTAGGTTCCTCACTAGAATGTGAACGTTGTGAACGTTGTGAACGTGTTTTAAAAAGTATTCAGATGACAGAGGAAACTAAAGCACTTCATATCGAAGAACAGGTAGCATTAGAGATACAGAGAAAGCAGGTAGAGTGTGTTCATGATTACAGGCTACAAGGTGAGATAGGTAAGTACTTTAGTTATGCCTGTAAGAAGTGTTACAAAGTTTACTGGGTAGAACGTTTAAAAGACCCTAATAAAGGATAGTATGTTTAACTTACTAGAGTTTATAAACCTTAAAGTAAATAAATATAAATATTATTATAATACTAAGTTAAGTGATATTAACTTACTTGACCCTATAAACATATATTTAGTTTATAATAGGTTTATAAAGTATAGCTTATTAAAGTTACCTAAACAGATTATAAACTTTATAATAGTTAAACCTTATAACTACTTAAACAGAATATATATTAAGATAAGTATAGTAGTAATAGGGAGGGTTATAAGTGCGCTCTTATATGCCCGAATAAAGTCCTATACGTGGGTCATTTACCTAACTAATAAGAAGAGACAGTTCCTAGTGAATACCTCTGAGCCTAGTGATAGCAACGCTTTACAGGTAGGCAAAGAGTGATGACAAGGGTAAAGACGGGGGTAAAGGGTGATTTCCAGGCAAATATTGCTCCTAAAACGCCAGAAAATTGCCCCCCCGTCCCGTCCCCGAATGAAAACGAATTCGGTAACAGAACACAAACACAAGACTGCGATCACAGTTTAAAATTTTTATATATAGAACAAGTCTGGTTTGTTCATGAGTGTAGTAAGTGTTCGAAGTTAGTATTAAGTAACCGTTATGAAGGAAGTTGACTTAAAGAATCCTCTAGTTTTAGAGGTACTTAAAATTTTTAAGAATTCTTATATTCAAAGTGTAAAGTGGAAATTAGGTGGAAAGAAGATTTAAGTCATCCTGAATACTGTATATGTAGAAGACAAAACCCTAGAAGTATTTCTAAGGTTTGTAAAACCTGTAACAAGACTTATGAAACTTTAGATTCTTATTTTACAACCTGCTTTAGTTGTTATGTTTCAAAGATTAATAAGAGTTTTATCACCAGTAGGGGTATATCGTGAGACTACCCTGCTTTCTTGTTGTTATTTTTTTTGTTTTCCCTAGTCAGAATAACCTGACCAGGATTTGTTATAGGTATCGTTCTTATAATTAACTTTAGTACTGAGGGTTCGAAACCCGTTGACGTACAAAACAGTTTTTTGCGACTTTAAAATTGCTTGATAATTCAAACAAGAAAGGTTCTCAACTGCTGGTGATACCTTTTAGTTATTATTACTACTACGACAACTTAGAAAACGTTAAGAAGCTAGAAGACCTTAAGTACTATATTTCTTTCGAAGACAAGGGGGATTATGAATTCGATATAAAAGAATTACGTTACGTGAGTGACCACCCTGAAGTTTTAAAGGATGATTTCCCTTTTTTAGCAAAACACGAAAGATTCCAGTTACTAGAGGATATAGAATATTTTTTAACTAAAGTAGATAAAGAGATAAACGATGAGGAAGGATTATTTAACAGTACAGCAAGCAGTAAGTTATCTAGCAATGATATTCGAGTACAGAACGACAGCAGTAGCACTAAGGAACCACATTCAGAGGGGAAATCTAAGAACAAAACAGTATATAAAAAGAAGTCCTCACCTGATAAGAAGAAGTGATCTTGAAGAATTCTTTAAACAAAGGAGAAAGTTATGACTACTTTTCTAACTGTTTTAAG
>Ga0098038_1001083_pt1 | contig 11859 bp, 17 predicted proteins | sample 5B_taG_FD_75051 | JGI IMG/M metagenome (GOLD analysis project Ga0098038, IMG submission 75051) | Marine viral communities from the Subarctic Pacific Ocean - 5B_ETSP_OMZ_AT15132_CsCl metaG | ecosystem: Environmental > Aquatic > Marine > Oceanic | place: Pacific Ocean | collected 2015-01-08 | reverse complement strand
TTATTGCTAAGACGTTAAGTTCTGCCAAGTTTCTGGGAAAGTCATTCATGGCGCTTTTTCTTAATTTTTTCATTTAAATACTCCTTTTTTGGATTACCTATATTTTTGCCACATTTTTTACATTCAACTTTATTCCAGAACATGTGGCTAAGAACGTGCATGGTCTGGCAGTGTGGGCATTGAAACCCGTACAATTTTTGATGTTCAAAGCGAGGTTTCACAACTGAACTCATCTTCTTCATATCTCCTATAGCATTCGCGACAAAGGTAAAGCGTCGCTTTGGGTTGGTCTGGTGTACCTACAGGTACAATCTCCTGATCGGTATGAAAGTCGTAATCACAATCGTGACACAAATCCCACGGGTCAGGCATTTTCTAAAATCTTTCTAATCTTTTCCGCCTTTTCTGAAGAAATATACCGCAGATCGGCTAGAATCCTCTGGATAGCAAGTTTCTCTGTATCGTCCATATTTCTCTCCATGTTAAAATAAAATTCCTTGTACTTGTGGCTTGTGGTCCGCGATATATTTCTCGGAAACCGTCTTGGGATAACCCTGTTCTTCATACCGTAATTTTTTACGCAGATCCCTACGTTCCTTCTTCGATCCCAAAAAATAAATATATCTATGTTTCTGGGGGCGATCTACCCGTTTCGTTGGATCAAAACCTTTGACATGTCGAGCGTGTTTCCCACCTGTATCAACATCTGTTCGCTTTGCAGATAAGCCTGTATATATAAAATTACACGCCTGATATACATATCCCGTGTGATTAACGGACGTATCAGCAAAACTAACCACAATCAGGGGCCGTGGTAAGAGCTTCAAACTATTCGCGACGAGGTAGGAGGCTTCGTTCTTTTTATTATTAAGAAGGCACAACCTATTTAATTCTATCACCATGTCTTTACACTCAGGACCACATACGCCTATGCAAAGTGGTGGGCTTGCGGGAGATCCGTAGGTCACGACTCCCGTAAGCTCCTTATTGTCATAAAGACCAAAAGCATAAGAGATAGAGGGCATTCGCTTTGCATAGTGCAGCTTCATTATCCACTCTTGGGTCTCAAACTTTTTTATCTTTCGGACTTCTTTCATATTTCCTCAAAAAAATGGGGGCCAGAGAGTTGCCCCCAGAGTTTGCACCAACCTAATCTAACTCTTCATACTCTACCTTAGCTTCATCAAGCTTATCCAGATAGAGTAAATGCTCTTTTTCAGTAAGGTTTTGTATAACAATTTTATACAAATCATCACTATTTTCATAAACTTCCACAGACTTTCGGTAGCTATAATCTCCTATATGGCCTAACCAACTCTGCTTCATTTTCCAATGCCAAGGGCCAGAACAATCTGTCATTATTTTTTCTCCTTCGGTAAATCTTCTATTAACTCGTAATCTGTCCACCAATCTCTGTGTCCATGATCGCATTTTGGTTGTTCAAAGTCATAATGCTCTGTAAGTTTCCAAAGCATCTCTGATAACTGACACACTTGGTCATAGGTTATAGGACAATGTTCACTTGTATTGTTCCTAATATCCTTCAATAGATTTGCATACGGAAGCATTTCTTTTCGGGCTTTTTTAGAGTGGTTAATTTCTTTTAAATTTTTCATCTCCAAACCGCTCCTTGACCTTCGTGGTTTTTAGGAGCTACGTTTTTCCATTTACGATTAGGGTTAGAGACTAAGTTTGGAGACAAGTAAGGATCTCCAGAAAACGCCAAATTTACCCCTTTAACTCTGTCTTCAAGCCCATTCATTTCCGCTAGAAGTTCGTAGAAATCTTTTCCACCAAATTCTCCGTAACCTTCGTAGTCATCTTCTTTCCATTTGTTTCCCTTATTATCTATAAGATAAACAACTGGAGTTTTTCTTCCTCTAGAATAATCCTCAATCCAGATAACTTTTTTAGTGTCGTTAGTATGCCAAGAAAACATTCCCATGATTTTTTTCCTTTATAAAATTAAAATATACAAAAGTATACGATATTATAATATAGGTGTCAATAAAAATAAAAACCCCCGCCTCCATGGAGAAAGACGAGGGTTTTTGAACTTTTGTCCACAGGCAAGAAGACAAAAGTTATTCGGGAAACTAGATTTCAACATAAAATCTACAAGAATAGTATGCGATTATATATTATATGTCAACCTTAACTTGATTTTACGGCTAATTTTTTCTGGTAATCTTTAAACATAACCCTTAACTGTCCAGATATTGTACGCCCTTCGCTTTTTGCAAGAGAAACAATCTGTTCGTAGACTTCACGAGGTACTAAAACACTCTTCCATTTATCTGTATCCATAAGACATCTCCTTATTTTGTGGGATGATATAGGATAACATATAACAAGTCAAATAAAAAAGGCCCCACCGTAGTGGGGCCAGTTTCAGGGAGGTTAAAATATGGAAACCCGTCAGCCTAACGGGCCTCACCCCAACTTGGTCCGATTTCTACATCGCACAAATTGGGAACCTCCAATTCTACCGCCGTTTCCATGATATTTGCAACATTTTTTGCATCTGATTCGCTTTTTACTGACATAGCTATTTCGTCGTGGATCTGGATAAGTGGCACAAGACCTTGTTTATAAAGGTTTACCATCGCTTGCTTTGTCATATCGGCAGCTGACGCCTGAATCAATCTATTTAGAGCTTTGTAAGTATACGCTCTCTTCAATCTGGTCGTCTCGCCATGCTCTAAAACGGCCTCAGAGTACGGAAGTGCTTTGTGCATTGCAAAACTGGTGGGCTCCCATAGATCGAATCGGCATTTTCTCCCTTTTATAGAGCGAATCGATCCGCCACTTGCTTTGTCATTTAATCGATTCGTTACGCCGTTCATCAATCGTTTCACAAAAGGAACTTTTTCGTGGTATTGTTTCATTATAGCTTTAGCTTCTTCCACCGTAATATCCAACTGATCCGATAGTTTATTGACGCCCATTCCATACATCATTGCGAGATTAACAACTTTAGCTTGTTTTCTGGGTATCTGGGCCATCTCGGCTACCATTGTATGGAAATCCATGTTCGGATCATTCCTGTATGCTTCGACAAACTCATCAACTTTCGGCAACGGGTTCGTATTGCGCCCATAAACATAGGCATAGTGGACCAAGATCCGTGGTTCCTGTTGCGAGAAATCAACACTCGCCCACTTATCGCCTTCTTCGGGTAAGAATAAACTACGAATCATCGGCCCCAACTCAGGATCTCTAGCGGGGATCTGCTGTAAGTTCGGGTTGTTCATGCTTATCCGTCCCGACACCGTCCCTCCATCGTCCGATCTGATCTGGTTTATGTGGCTATGTATCCGTCCATCTTTACCCGCATGCTTCATAATCGTTGCGATAAACGTCCCGTGGGTCTTGTTGAGGTTTCGGGCCTGAACAATCAGCTTAGGTAATTCGTGTTCATGGTCGGTAAGAAACATCTTTGTAAAAGACGGGGCGCCTTTCTCGGTCTTGGGATAAGATATACCCTGACTGTCAAACGCTTTCGCCAAAGATTGTGCCGCCCAGATCTCTACGTCAGTCCCAGTAGTACTCTTTATCTTTTTCAATACGTCCTTTTCCCGTTTGAGCAAAGCGTCTCTGGTCTGCTCCAACTTGTCTATATCAATACGGACGCCCTTCCATGTCATATCTATCAGACAGGGCAAAAGGTCGAGTTCCAGATTAGCAACGTTCATCAGGTCTTCCTGTTGCAGTTTAATCTTGAAATAGTTCCAAAGCTCCAAGGTCAGCGTTGCGTCGGTCTCGGCATACGGTCCGACATACATGGCGGGTAGTTTCCACATTTCTGCTTTCGGGTCCACGCCAAAGTCAGTTGCAGCTTCAACAAGTCCTTTTTCGCTCTTCGTCTTATTAAGATGGTCATAAGACAAAGCATTCAGACTGTAACTAAAACGGTTCTCGTCGAGTAGGGCGGCGATAACCATAGTATCGATAAACCGCCCGTTTAACTGAAACCCCTCCCGCTTTATCCAACCCGCATCGTATTGTGCATTGTGCATAATTTTATCGGCGGGACACTCAAACACTTTCTTGAGCCATTTACTGACAATACGCTTATCGAGATTGCCCCCTCCCTGATGCCCTACGGGAATGTAACCTTGCCACTCGTCTGTCGCGACGGCATAGCCTACTACCTCCCCGTCTCCCGTAGGCCATCCGGGTCCGTTTGTTTTAATATTTGGATCTCTTGTCTCAACATCAACCGCAATCTGTTTTGCAGAAAAGATGTCGGGAAGTTCGGAAGGGGGAACCCAGTCCGACTTCGGCGTAAACATCGCCATCTGTAAGGATTTCATTTTTCGCCCGCCAATGCACCGTAGCCACAGATATCCACATAGGAATCTTCGTGGTCGGGCGTCTCTATCAAACGGCTAAGTTTGACCGCTATCATGCATTGGTAAACTTGTGCCACACTCACTTCCTTTTCAAGAAGCACGGACCACATCTTAGCTATCCGCTCGTGGTTTTTGTAGGCATCTCCATAATCTTTTGCTCTTGGGCCGTTTATCATCTCTTCGGCCTTCTCTAATATTTCTGCTCGCTTCATAAGTTATAACTCCTCATTGCGTCTTCTGCTTCGACTATATATAGGTTTCTTTTTGTTCGTGTGACGCCAACATAGAATGTCCTGTGCATATCGTCTGCGTTTAATCGCATCTCTGCATCTGCGGCAGGACTGAGGTCCGTGAACAATACGACATTTTCCGCTTCTCCACCTTTAGAACCGTGGATCGTGGAAACTGATATACGGGGCTCCCCGTTGAACTTTTCTCCCTTCCTCAATAGTTTTGTTATATACGCCCGATCTGTCTCAGGCATTTTATTCATGGCTTCGTGCCATATTAACTCATCACCGACGAGAAGTCCAAAATGCTCCTGTAAATCTGCAAGACTTATATCGTCTTCGTCCGATAGATTAGCCAATTTCTTAAATCCTCGTTTTACCCTGTCCCCAGTAGACATAAAACTATAGATGTTTCGTGCTACGTTGCCCGTGATAGTTTTGCCTTTACGCATTTGCTCCCAACCATTCACGGCGGAACTGATCTTTTCGGAAATACTACGATGCCCCATATGGGTAAAAAGATATCCATTAGACTTTAACTCTTCTCTAACAGGCGATAGCATATACCCCGCCTGAGATAGGATCATCCAAGTCCCATCATTCATATTCACATCGTTAATAGAATAAATCCGAGCAACCCTTCCGTGTTCTTCTTTAGGTTTATACTCCTTCGGAAACCTCTTACTCATGCGCCGTGATATCTTATTAGCTATAAAATGTGCGCTTTGAGGTATCCGATAAGACTGCGATAAGGTTTCACTACCGCCATCCAAGTTTATAAATTGATTAACATCAGCCCCCGCCCACCTATAAATAGCCTGATCGTCGTCTCCCGCTACATACATTTTATCGGATTTTTTATCCAAGGCGTGGGCAATGTCCCACTGCAACGGGGACAAGTCCTGAGCCTCATCTAGAAATGTGAGGTCAAACCGTGGACAGTATTGGTCAGCGCTCTCTGCAAACGATGCAAGCATATCGGTAAAGTCGTACTTGTTTCTCGTTTCCTTATATGTCTTTAGAGCGCGATTAATAAAACTTACAAGCATCCAGTCCATATCAATGTGGCTGTCATTATACTGATCTCTTAACTGTACTTTACGCAGACGGGCTAGATTAATCAGCCCCAGAACAGGATCGTTGGCTTGCAAGTTATCAGAAAAGTTGTCTACATCAGTAGAAGAACCCCCAGAAAAACTGTAACCAATCTGGGCTCCCAACTCGCTGTAGTCTTCGGGTTGCATAATCTGCTCAACACGAATGTCTGTCTGGGCAAGAGCAAGACTATGCAACGTTCGAAAATACGGTAGATCTTCTTTAGGATCAAGCTTAAATCTTTTCGCCGCTCTGTCCCGTGCTTCGTGGGCCGCTTTCCGAGTAAAAGCAAGGAAGGCAATCCTGTGTGGATTGGTCCCCGCTTCAAGAGCCCTGTCCACCATATCAAGGAGTGTAGTCGTTTTACCCGTCCCCGGTGGACCAAATATTCTAAACATCGTCGGACCGTTTAAACTTTTTCCAATCCCTAATTTTTTCTGATATTTCTTTTCTCACGCCTTTGTTAGTGAGCCGATAAGTTTGGGCTCTATCTTTCGGAATTGGTTTTAAAGCAAATTCTTCTTCTAATTTTTTATTTTTCATCCCACACCTTTATTATTCTAATCGCGACTTTACGTTTTCCAGATCCTTCTCCAGTCTCTGGGCTTCTTTCTCGTATCCATTTGCACTGACAGCTTCTATAAAAGATCTAAAAGAACGGTCTCCAATTCCTCCTCCTACATACATGTAGTAGATCCCATAGTCCTCCACAAATTCTGGTATAGTTTTATTGTGTAAATCCCTCTTCCGAAAAAAATCGTGAAGTTTTGGCGGAAGGATCATATCTTTAAGAAATATAGCGGGTACACAACGACGGCTTTCATTGTAACCATACTCGTCCATTTTCTTTATAAGTTGTTGTACCCTCTGTCGCGTAAGTCCATACACCTTGGCAACATGGGTCATGGTTCTTAACTCGTCTTTATGCATCGAATATATTCGACGGTTTCTTTCACTAAACGTATAGTTAGTGAATGGCTGCTGGTTGGACAACGTCTCCATCTATCATCTCCTTTAATGTCATTTTCCATACAAATATAGGTGTACCTTTACCTACATAAGCTCCAGACACGTTAAACGTGAAAAACTCTAAAGCTTCATCCCTGTCCATCCCGTCACGGGACATCAAGATCTTCAAACATTTCTCTATGTCGTAGACCAAATTCATCTGGCCTCCAACACCATCTGTAATTCCTATAACGGCTTTGTCAAAGCCATCAGCTTGCATCATTGGTTCTTCTGTCAAAATGGGGCCTCCTCCTCATTAAATCTTGGTGGTTCAATATCTGCTTCTATCTTTTCAAAAGACGGTATTGACCAGACGCGAACAGAGCGCCCTTTAATCTTCATTACCGTACTCTCTCCATTTATGTCTCTAAGCCTCTGGGCTATGCGATGGGCTTTATACTCAAAGAACTTGTTCTTCTTTAGATGCCCTTCAAAGTCCCTTAGCCTAAAGTATGTTACTCCCTCGTCCTCATCGGTCCAAGGACGCCTAAGAAGTATCTCTTCTTTGTCGGATGCAATTTGCAAGTGACTACAGAACTCCTCCAGATACTCCAGAAACTGCCCAGACGTACTAGCGTCCTGAGAAACTTCCATTACGGCGCTTTCGTTGTCCCGCATTTCAGACATCAGAGCCGAGATCCGCGCTTCCCAAGCAGTTCGCTGTAAACTACGGGGCATGAAATTCAGTTGCTCCATACAAGCCTTCTGAAAAATACCCTGACTTTGCAGAGCCTCGGTATCTAATTCCAAAGGTTCCCCATTAACGTCCAAAAACCACACTGGAGGCGTCGAATTGTATTTGCGGAGGTTTGCTATGGCCGCACCCTGTACTGCCGCTCCTACGCCAAATCTCCGCGTCCTACAGAGGTCTTTGTTGCAATAGGAGTTAATTGGACTATCTCCGCACTTATAAGTGTACTCTTTGCGCTCTAATTGCTTTGCAACGATGTTTACTTCGTTTAGGGGCAGAGGAGGCTCCAGATACTGCATGTTGTATGTCAATATCTCTGTTTCCCAACTGTCGGGATAAGCCTTCCGCAAGTAAACGCCTATATTAAACAGGCCGTTGTTGCGTCCGCCCTCACTAATTTTGTTTGCACAGAGCGTTTGTAGACACGGTGGTCCGTCTTTTAGTATTGCGTCAGGGGTCTCAGTTACCTGTAAACCCAACACTTGCTCTGGCGTCTGGACATGGGTCTCTACTAATTTGAAGAACTCCTCCAAGGTAGCAGAGGTTCCGTCATCCTTGATTGCATACCGTAAGCCCTCTTCAGCGTCGTAATAAGGAAGGTTTAGAAAGTTCCCTACATCTCCTCGGTCAAGATGTAACTTGACTTGCTTTGGAAATATCTCGCTTCCGCCATAACCTAACGCCGCCGACACACTTTGTAATGTAGTCTGTAAGTCCTTTGCTTCTACCCAGTCCGCAGTAAAAAGGAAACAATGCGCTCCTCCCGACTTAGATCGGCATACTACTAAGGGTAGTTTTAATTTTCTGATGCGCTCTACAAGCGCTTTGTGGTCAAGAGGATACTGATCTACGTCGATACAGCCCCACTTACACATATTTTGTTCGTTGATTGGAATGATACCGATAGCCGTACCTTTTCCTGACAAGTGCCCTTCCCATAGTTCCATGGTCCGTGGTTCGCGAAGTATTGCTGCCTTGCCTGTGCTTTTACCGTTAGCCGCCGTCTTTTCTATCTTGAACACACCATACGCTTCAGCGAGTCCATCAAAGATTTCGGCAAATTTTGTTGCTGACATTTTGCCTCCCGAAAGTGGTTGGTGGCCCGAAGGCCACCGTTAGATTAAAATGGAATGTCGTCTGAATTTTTATTCGGAGAAGGAACGTCCTCCTCAGAATGCTTGGCGACTATATCCCCATCTTCCACACTTTCACAGAATGCTTTGCAACGAGAGAAGATTGTTTTGTCAGAAACAGTACCTTCCATACTCATCTCCCAACCGTGCCAAGAACCTTTGCTATTCTGCTCTTCTTTAGACACTAATTTAAAAATAGTGCTATAACGCGGTGGGTTAAAAGGACCGTTAGCCCCTTGCATAGTGACACCCGCAATCATGCTGTTCCACTTTCGTGATTTCTTTAACTGCGTCGATTTCATAGATATCAAAGCGGTCTCGGCAGATCCGTCTGCGTTAAGGATCACAACAAAGTGTTGCGCTGTCTCCTCAAGATAAGATCCATCACCTCCAACAACATAGTCTTTGTTGTCTTCAGAACTCCGCTCAGTCTTTGGTCTAGTTTCACTTGGACCGAAGATTGCGATAGGAGCGCCCGTTCCTGAGCCTCTGGGGGCCCATTGTATAAAACGCCTTTGATAGGCACATGGAATGACCCTTATGCCTTCCTTGCCCTTATAAACCGCACCTGAGACGGTATTATATATGTCTCCTTTGCGAGCGGTCTCCAATGAATCAAGAATTGGGTCTAAACCTGACAGGATTTTCAGAAACGGTAGTGCCAGATCATCTTGTCCAATACTTTCGTTTCCTTTACCCGCATCAGCCTCAAACCAACTCATGTCGATTGCGTCTGCTACCTCAGTAGATTTTTTTTCAGTTACGTTATTTGCCATAGTTTACTTACTCCCTTTTTTAATGATGGCTCTTTGTCCGACATAGGCTCCAAACAGATCCATTGGAAACTCATCACCTTTTTCACACCGCTCCTTAACGAATGCTTTAAGAGTTGAAGAATGGACGGACGTATTTTGTTCGACTTGAAAACCATTACGACTAGCGGTATCTTTAAAATCCTCCGCTTTCTGGTCCTCACCCATACCAAATTCACAGCTAACAGTGTTCTTTATAAGATCACCGTAACCGTTGTCACGAAGCCATTGGTAAGCCATTGGGCGATTATCTACGAGGATAGAAGCCCCGTAAAGTTGCTTGATAGTTACTTGTGAACCGTCATCAAGTTTAAACTCGGACATCCCCATTTCCTGTAGAATTGAAGGCAAGTCCTCGTCAGTAAGTTGCAAAAGTTTTTTCTTTGCGTTTTTGAGATCTTTCTCAAGACCAGAAATATATTCTTCCTCGTCTCGGATTTGTCTCGCGATAGAAGCAACATTCTTTAGTTCACCGCTGTCTACCTTTTCGAGTTTTGAAGAGACAGTTTTTTCAAACTCTTTCTCCATTTCGCTTATAAGATCGTTCATGTTTCGTCTTTCTTTGTTCGTCGTTCGTTGTTAAAGACAGTTTTTATGTCTTGTAAAATCGTATAGTGTAGTATATTATTATATAAGTCAACAAAAAAATCACAACTGAGAGAAAAAATGTCAAGAAAATATAAATTCAAGACTAAACCCTTTGACCATCAACGTACAGCGTTTGACGAATCATGGGACAGACCATTCTACGGTTTATTTATGGAGATGGGAACAGGTAAGTCAAAGGTGGCTATAGATACTATGGGCGCTTTGTATATGGAAGGTAAGATTGCGGGGGCCATAATAATCGCTCCGAAGGGTGTATATGATAACTGGGTAGAGGGAGAAATACCTACGCACTTGCCTGACGAAATCCAACGTATAGTGCTTCGTTGGGAACCTTCCAAGAGTAAAAAATATTACAAAGAGCTAGAACAAATGAGTAATGTCCTACGCACAGAACTCAAGATATTGGTTATAAATACAGAGGCGTTTAGTTCCCGAAAAGGGGCTAAGGCCGCATACGATTTTCTAGAGTCAATAAAAAGTTCTGGGCAAAATTTGATTACGATTGTAGATGAATCTACGTCAATAAAAAACAGAAAAGCGCTTCGCACCAAGAACATTATAGCCTTGGGTGACAATAAATATTCTGCTTATCGTCGCATTTTAACGGGTTCCCCTATCACTAAATCGCCTATGGATTTGTTTAGTCAGTGCAATTTTCTGGATGAAAAAGCTTTAGGTTTTAATAGTTACTATGCTTTTCAGAATCGGTACGCGATTATACAGCAACGGACAATGGGTCACCACAGTTTTCAGGAGATAACAGGATATCGAAGGTTGGACGAATTGAACGAAAGACTGGATAATATATCTAATAGAATATTGAAAGAGGACTGTCTGGATCTGCCTGAAAAGATGTATGTAACACGGACTGTGGCTTTGAGCGATGAACAGGAGCGTTTATATTTACAGATGAAGAAGCTTGCTTTAGCCCAGTTTGACAATGGAGAACTGGCTACAACAGCAAGTGTGTTGACCCAACTCATGCGACTTCAACAGATTTGTTGTGGGTTTCTCAAGACTGACGAAGGTGAAATACAGGAGATTAGGAATAATCGACTGGAGGAACTGATGAACGTTCTATCCGAGACGAACAGTAAAGTTATTATATGGGCTACGTTTACCCATGATATCTTACGGATTGTAGACGAGATCAAGAAGGTTTACGGCGATGATTCGGTGGCCGCGTACCATGGTGAAACACTACAGGATGATCGACAGGCTATCGTAAAAACCTTTCAGGATAAGGAAAGTCCATTGCGGTTCTTTGTAGGTCAGCCTCGAACTGGTGGGTATGGTATTACTCTTCATGCCGCAAATACCGTGGTGTATTACAGTAATAGTTTTGATCTGGAGATACGGTTACAGTCAGAAGACAGAGCCCATCGTATAGGTCAGACGAGCAACGTGACGTATGTCGATCTTATTTCTTCTAAAACTATAGACGAAAAGATAATTAAAGCGTTACGGAAGAAGTCTGATTTGGCGGGTAAGGTCTTGGGAGAAGATCCGCGGGACTGGTTAGCCCATTAATCCTCCGATACCACCTTTAATCATGCTACTTGCCATATCGTTTGGAAACAACGCTGCGTACTTGTTCCTGTCTACAGGGCCACTAGCCGCGGCTGGTTGAGGCCGTGCTTGAGGTAGGTTTTGCGAAATAAGTAACGGGTTGGGTGTTTGTACAGGCGAGACCCGTGGTTCGGGGACCACGGCGCTTGTGTCTATTGTGTCTATTTTTTCTTCTGTATCATCTCTTTCTTTGGGGGCTAGATCTTCTTCTTTTACTACAATCGCGAGAACTCTTTTCATTGGAATAAATCCAAGCTCTTTAAAAAGGTTACTTACTACTTCTTCTACCCTTCTTTGATCCGGCGCATTTTTTCTTTTCGTCATTAATAAAGCCAACATTTCAGGGTTTTCTAATAA
>Ga0098038_1001082_pt1 | contig 11866 bp, 3 predicted proteins | sample 5B_taG_FD_75051 | JGI IMG/M metagenome (GOLD analysis project Ga0098038, IMG submission 75051) | Marine viral communities from the Subarctic Pacific Ocean - 5B_ETSP_OMZ_AT15132_CsCl metaG | ecosystem: Environmental > Aquatic > Marine > Oceanic | place: Pacific Ocean | collected 2015-01-08 | reverse complement strand
GCGTCAAGTATAATATCACCTGAGTTATCTAAAAATGCCATTCCTTCTTCTCCTAAAGGGCGTCAGTAATAAATAGTCTAATAAAAATGTTTTATCGCTATTGTGTTTGGCCTCTTACTTCTTTTGTTTTAAAATTAACGTTTAAGTCTATTTTCTTGCCTGTTGTTTTGGATGTTATTCGTATTTTAAATTTTCTTGGCTTATCACCTCTGCCAAATAGAGGATCATCTTCAACACCCAGAAAGATATCGCCTGTCATTGCTGCTTTGACTTCACCAGTTGCCGGGTCTATTAAACCAGAGGCTTGTTGATTTAAATAAGCTTGTGTAAATCTTGGCAAAATCTGTATTATTTTTCTTGCCGGTTTGGTGTCCATTTTTGAACTTATTTGTCCAAACCTGTATTGCCTTATTATTGGAAAGGTTACGCCGTTGTCACCGTACAATTCAACTTCGTACACTGTGCTTGGGTTAGAAATTCCACCGTGGAAATCGACGCTTCTAAACATGTAATAACACTTTTGGTTTATTGGTTGTGTTGCTATGAATGTCGCGGCGGCAGCTTGTCTGCTTGTTTTTCCATCTGACGCCAGAGTTGGAACTATAGCTATTCTAGAACCATCAAAATCTTCGATCTTGGCCGGAGGTTGATTTAATTTAAAAACTTCAAAAGCTATAGGTGCGTTGTCCGAACCAAATGTTAATAAACCATCTGTTCTACCTTGGTTTATAGATATTTGATCATACACGGCTTGCTCGGAACTGTTTAAAGAGGTCGGCGCTAAATCTTGTAACCCAAGAGACATATCAAGGCTTATTCTTAATTTATTTGAAGAGCCTTGAATTGGTTTAAAATCAATTTCTGGGGGCAATGGAGGTAAGTCTAGAACCTTACCAGAAGACGCATACAGGGGCATCTCGACCACTTTTATAACTGTTTCTAGATGTACATCAACTTCGGCTTCCAGTTCTCGATTCAACGCATTTATGTCTATAGCATCTACCTGACTAGAAAAATTTAAAGTGTCTGGAAGGTATCTATAATGTGTTCCCACAATTGCCTGATAAGCAGTGACCACATAAGTGTAATCTTGACCATATTTTATTTGTGTGTCAACAAAATTAATTCTCCTTTGACGCAAAGCGTCCAGATCGTCCTCATAATATTCCATCACGTCGTCTATATTCATAAAGTGAAAACTTTGGATGGGATCCGAAGTTGTTATAGAATCAATTGGGCCAACAAATTTTTCTACTTTGTACATCAGTGTTTCAGAATACGCTGGACGGCCCATAAGGATCTCGCTAAATCTTCTACGATAAGTGTCCGCTATTGCTTTTAGGCGATCATAAAATAAATCCACCTGCAACCCAGTTAATGCGGCGCTGCCAACTAAAGTTTCGCCAGTTGAAAGAGTTGGCGGACCAATAAAAGAAAAGTTGTTGGGAACGGGATTTTCTCCGTACCAGCCCGGTGCATCTTTGTCGGCCCAGACTGCGAGGTTAACTGTTTTGACATTATCGATATCATCACTATCTATATTGAGCTTACCGTCCGAATCAATGTAATCGGTTGATATCGTAATATTTTCATTGACTACCGATGCTGCTTGCGACGGCGGTGTTACGTTTTCAAGGTCACGCGTAAAATTAATGCCTTGAGCAGCTTTATCAAACGCGTCAGCTATCTCCGTTCCGGAACCTCGGGTACCGCCAGCAGACACTAACGTATTTGATCCAATACCGGCAGAAACAGTGATGGTCGCAGCCATTGGAAAATCAGAAGAATAGCCAGTTGTTTGATTGAACATTTCTTGATTTTGAGTTGGCACGATTTGATTTTGTGTACTTAAACTAGTGTCCGAATCTAACAGATTGGAGCGGAGCTTTTCAACAATGGGTGTTTTAAATAAGTTTTCTGATTCCCTCTCGTCCGGATTGTAGGTTGTTTCATAAATATTTGGTATAAAATAGTGTTGTGATACTCCTGCTAGCTCTTCTTCATATTCTTTATCAAAATAATTATAATCAAAAGAAACGCCTTGCTGACCTGACAGATTATCATACTCAGAGTTTAGTATTTCTTCATACATGGGCGCTGTAGAAGCAACTGTTACAAAGTCAGCAAACATTCGAGGTCTTGTAGCAGGAGCACCAACACCCACTAAATCATCAACTAAAGCTTTAAACTCATTTATAGTAGTTAGGTCTTCAAATGTTACTGTCGGAGAGCCTTCTCGATAAAGCTGATCAATACGTCTGTGCCATTTAATAGACCGTATTTTTATTTTTTCCGCTCTCGTTCCAAGTGATCGATAACTACCGACCAAATCACTTACTTGGCTTGATATAGGGGTTTCGCCCGAAGCAGTTTCTTCAGGGAGACCGTTAACTGTACCGTATAAAAACGGGGCCTCCAACGGAACCTCGGGAAAAATAGCTGTACTACCTTCAGCAGATATTTTAGTTAAAATATTAATTTCTTGGTTGCTATTGTTTATCGTATATTCGAATTGGCCGTTGGTCATTGTCCACTGATTAAGGTAGCTTCGCAGTGGATCGCGTAGCCCGTTTGAGAGCACTTCTGGGTTTGCGATTGTAATCTTCTTAGACATTAGTATCCACCTCCGCCACCACTAGAACCGCCGCTTGTAGATCCTCCACCGCCGCCACTATATGAGCCGGCCGGGGTGGATGCTGTTCGTGTTGGGGCTGCTGATGTCATAGGCACTTCATCACTCACTCTGGTGTCAAGGACATCAGTTCGAGCGTTTTTGCCTGTTACGCGTCGTAAAAGAGAAGACCTTACACCACTCCTGTTAATTACAATATTTCTTTGTGTGTTCTGGTTAGCTCCAAAGTTTGTACCAATTCTTGAAACAAACTTTGGTTGGAGTACTACTAAATTACTCTGGTATTCTGCTGGCACGTTGTCCTCCTGAATTATCCTGAATACTTCTGATTTGAGGGCGCGGCGTCCTATCCCATTGAGTTCAGAATATTCGACCAAGCGTTCAGCCAACAGGCCATTAAATAATTGTTCAGCTCGGTCAACACTTACTTCTTCATTTGGCGTGTCAGGAGTTATAAAATCGTTTATTTCTTGTTGGGTTTCTTCCTCAAGTAGTTCACTCTCAACAACATCTTGATTTGTTTGTGTAATAAAAAAACTTTCATCATATTCTGTCATTTTTAACTTTTCACTTTTTTGTGTTTTTAATACCTTATTAGAGTACGGTACCATTCTACACAATAGTTCCCTATTTCTTCGCTCTGTTGAGTTAAGTAGCTCACGACTTAGCGTTCTATATATTGGGCTACTAACTTGCGGTTCATCACGATCGTCTTTTTGGAAACCAACGAGCACCTGAACTTTATTGACATGCTCAAAATTCAAATAAAAGAAGCTTGACAGACTTTGAGAACGAGTTATATCTAAATTTTGATTGTTATAAACCTCATCCCAGTCAACGTTCACTAAACTACTTTTTGTCAAAAATAAAGATTTTAATTGATTTGGCATATTTTTATAAAATTTTCCTTTCAATTGAGCTGAATTTTCTTTTTCGTCGAAGGCTTCACTTACAACACTTTTTGTACCAATAATCCTTTTGATAGAAGGTCTCTTTTTACTAGCAAATAAGCTTTTATCAGATTCAACCATCTGCTTAATTAAAGATGTTTGTAATTCTGTGAACTCTTCTGAGGAGTCGGGCGTCAAAATTTCATCAACATCGAAGTCTTCGGGTTGTATTTTATCAGTAGCAAATTTTGTATTTTTGCCAAGCGGATCTGTTACAGGAACGCCGCCGGTGTCGTCTTCATCTTCGCCATCAACAAGAACATTAGTTTTTTGTTCTGTTTCATATTTTAGTGGCGACATTATTACGATGCCGGCAGCTGCTAAAATCGTTGAATTAGTATTTGATAGTGAGTATCGTTCTCTTGATATGTTCGATTTATCTTCTTCATAACCAACTCCATAATCTATCGGTGGCTCAATATCAATCTCCGGAGCGAATGGTTCTGTCTTGATGATTGTTTTGCTCTGTGGAGCATCTATTCTTGGATTTAGTGACAATCTGGCTGACATTACACTGTCATATTTTGAGTAGTTGTAAAGAGCCGCTCCCCTATCTAATAGGGATAGAGACACAACATCTCCTATTAATACTTTAGATGGAGTTAAAAAAGAAAAATAATTTGTATCTAGATTTAGTCCAGAATTTGCTCCATCCGGTAATGGTGACGCCCCGCCAAGACCAGAACTGTTAAAATATTTAGAATGTTCTTTACTAAACCTATTTTTTATCTGCTCATTAGTTATACGCTTGTGTCCGGCGGCGCGACGGTTGCCAAACTTATTAAAGTATGAATATCCTACATTCCTAAGAACATTACTGTTTACAACTTTTTTAAATCTTTTTTCTACTTTTACCACGTTTGTAGGTAAGCGACCCTTAAATGCTCTCGTCTTGTCATTAAAATCAAGCTCTGCGAGCAAGAAAGCTGATTTGGTTGGGTTATTTTCATTAAGTGAGAATTTTCCCAGAGATCTTAAAATTTGAGACTCTAAAGCCTCAACCATTTCAATAACTGTGTTTGTGCCGTCTACGGTGCCTGTCTCTGGACGTACTAAGGAATATAAGATATCAGCCAGATCTAAGACCTGCTGTGTCGGTATTCTTGTTATATTCCCTAAAATATCCACATATGAAGCAATAGCATTGTTCCAAGGCAGGTTAACCACGCTATCTCTGACTGTTTGTTGTCTTTGGCGTTTATTTCGACCTATGACTTCTGCTGCGGTTGGCGTATTATATTCTTCATTTATCATATTAATAAATTTTTGTGTATACTCGCCAGTTTCGGGTTCACTATTACCCGGTTTCATAGCTAACCCTTGATATTCTTCTAGAAGATTTTTGGCTTGTGTAACTGCTTCTAGTGCGTTTTCAGCAAACTTTTCTGTTCCGTCTTCCATTTCGATTTCTACACTGTAGGTATAAAAACCGTCTGTAATTTGATCCATGCTCAAATCAGAAACAGCAAATGTTCTGATTCCGGAGCCATTTCTTCCGAGGCGTAAATTTACTTCTCTAATAGAACCAACCGGGATAGGCTCGGCGCCTTCTTGATATGAGTTAAGTGGTTTTGTTAAAATAGCAGGATTTCCGGAGTTGAGTGTAGCCGTGGAAGCTTCGGCGATCAGTTCTGTTCTATTTTCAAAATCTGCGATGCGGTTTTCACCGCGCTTCATACCTTTAATAACTCTATTTCTAAAGATTTTGATGCTACTAATTTCTGAAATTTCCATTATATTTCTAAGTGCCAGCCTATCGGCCTTGGCAGCAATTGAACCAAACTGCATTTTTTCTCGTATAAGTTTTGTCATATTGACGTGGAAAGACATATGAGTATTGCCTCTCTGATCCATTGAATACTCTGGTTCAGATATGTAGGCGTTCTTCATGATTTTCTTAAATCGTTCACCTCGATGCTTGCTACGCTTACGTTTACGACTACGAACCTTAAATGGTTTTAATAAAATTTCGGCTGTTTGTGCTCGGTCAAGTATTCTAAAATCTTGAAGAAGCCTGTTGGGAACTCTTTTTCTTTTTAAAGGTGGGTGAGGCTGACTTGTATGAAAGGCGCCGGCCATGAATGCGTTTGTGGGTTTATGGAAATGAACTGGTCCAGCCCATACTTTCCCATTTGGTAAAATAAAAATATCTGACTGTTCGATAGGTGAACCATTTTCTAAAGCGATTTGACCTACAAAATTACCAAACAAAAACCTTCTTGAGGACACTGATGTAATATTTTTGCTTTTGCCGTATTCATTTAAATCAACAAACAGGCCGGCGAACATAGCCAGATGCTTTGGATTAGGTCGATACACCTTAAAAGAAACCTCATAAGTAGCACTATAGATCATGCGGCCATCAATCATTTCTTTTCGATATGAATTAACACGTTTTTTGTTTAATTTTCTTAAGGAAATAATTTTCTGTTTGAGACCTCGGCCAGCCTTATAGTTATCAATATTTTTTTCTGTAAGACCTCTGTTCCTCAGATCGTTTGTAATTTGTTGTTTAGTGCTGAGTAACACTCTTAGTTTCATGTTATTAAGAAGAACTTCGTTTTCGACCCAAGTTGGCTTATTATTACCTTGTACATAATCTTTAATTACAATTTCGGCTTTAGCAACAAGAAATTTCCCAGCAGCGACTAACTCAAACTGTTCTGGGCTTTTGGGCCTGTACTTCTTTTTACCAAATTGATTTTTTTCTAGAAAGTATTGCTGATCATCATCATAATGACGTGCGTCACCGGGGTCTGCCAAACTTTCATGGGAAATGGAGACTCTTTTTATATAAACATTCGGGAGAACAGTATCAAAAATGCCTGAAAAATCTACGTTGGTAGTCATCTATAAGTTCCTAATACAGTAAGTAGTTCTTTATTAATAATCCGGACAATCATCAGACAGGGCATCCGTTCCGTAAATATCGTTTCCAATAACGGTTCGAAGATCAGGACAGTTGATATCAATATCATTAAACAAATCTTTGGATTTAAGATTTTTGATTGACCTACAAATGATATTTTCGTCTATTTCAGAATCGGTGTTCACGTTAAAGAAGTATTCCACATAAGTTGGATCAAGTTCAGGTGGTGTTCCATCTGGTCTTCCAGCTAGTCTTTCTGCCTCTTTCTGATCTATCAGCTGATTATTAATAACATTTTGTACTGGTTTTACAAAAGATAGCGGTTCTAAAATTGGCTCCCCTAAATTGCCCACACCTTCTTTTATTTCATAAACTTCAATATCAAAGTTTTCATAATCAAAAGTAGCGTTCTCTTCCTCTATTACAAAAATAAGCTGGTCCGGACCCACATAAACTTGCGCGTTGTCTGAGTATGTGGTGTCGGGAGTAAGCGCGGTGTCAAACTCAAACTTTGGCTCGGTGCCTCTTCTTTCGGCGCTTACTTTAAATTCTATGTCGAGTTCCAATTGAGGTATTTCCAGTCGTTGTTGAGACGTTGAATTTGTCACACCTGCCCCAACTTTATCTGTTCGGACGGCGCCGGTGATATCAAATTCTAAGTCTTTTATCACGCCCTCAATGAAACGTATCTTATACGCAGGTGAATTTTCGGAATCAAGAGAAATCGTTCCCAAGCTTGATGGTAAGACGGTGAGCTTTTCATAAACTGCCAATCTTGACATATCCACTTCGTCTGATACAAGATCGAGATCATTTATATCATCGAATATAAATTCGTCTAAACCAGTAAAATTAGCTTGCGTTCTAAGATATGGTGTTTCGTCCTGAATTCTGGTCTCTGCGCTAATTTGTACGGTGTCGTCATTTTTGAGTGCGCTGCCGAAGACGAATTGTTCATTGTAAGTTACTTCGTTGTCATGAAAAGCATAATAAGTTGGTTTAAACTTACCTTGGGATAGGAGACTGCGACCATATCTAGTCAACTGAATGTCTAGAACTTCTTCTTTTGAATTGAAAAATCTCATTTTATCCTCCCTCGTTCATTTGGTCGGAGCCATCGGGGGCGTTCACGACGTCTTCGGTCTCGGTCTTTGTGGCGCGCCCCGGAGTGTATGCGGAGTTATCGACTTGGACCGCGAGTGTTTGGCCGGAGTCGACGGCGGTTTCTTGGTCGGCTTCGAACTGCGTCGAGCCGCCGGCGGAATCTCCCGTGAAACTTGCGTCGCCACCAGATGAACCAAACGATGGATCCAACCGAGTCGGCTGAGTTATAGTTCTGTTGCCGGTTCCTGCGTCTCCGCGAGAAGCAAACGCGGCGGCTTCTTCAGGCGTGAGTTCCTTATAACCTACTTTCCTGTCTGGCGATATCTTTTTAAATTGAATTCCAGCATCAATCTGGGCTAGCTCCACCAGCGAACAATAATCATATGGCCAGTTATCTGTATAAAATGGCATCTGCGGTGTTTGTCTTTTGGTCTTAGTATAATAATCTCTACTGGCTCTTTGTTTTACCTTGAACACCATCCATTGAATCTCTTTGTCCAGATCGATATATGGCATCTCATAATTAAAGAATTGTGCTTTTTGTGTTTCTAGAACATCTGTTAGGAGTTCGTTTGCCAGAAGTTCGTGTGAAATAGTAGAGTAAGATGATTCAGCTTGAGTAGTGATATTCGGAGCAACGTTTTGCCAAATCATAGACAGGTCATTAATATCAAAATCGTGTTTGAATTCAAAGACATACATGGAGACTGGAGTCACTGATGGATTATTGACAAAATCAAATGTCGGGGGGAAAACATATCTTCTTTGTGCTTGGACAAGTTTGCGATATGCTCGACCGGAGACCGTTGTTTCCTCAGCATTTACATTGAATGTTTCATAAAATCTTCTCTCGCCGTCAACAACCCTAAATGGAACAGCTACAATTGCCTCAAATAAAGATTTTTTATTTCTTATTTCCCCAATTCTAACTGGCTCTGTTGAGAAGCCACAAACATCGATAAGTGATTGAACTTTTGGCTGTGTACCGACTGGCTGACCATCAACGAGCGAGACGACGGAGGCGTCTTCGGAAGATCCAGTGTGGCCCACCGGTACACTGTAAGCATTAAAAAAGGTTTGTGCCTGTGTTATATCATTAACATAGGGACTTTTGTTTCTAACTGAACTTATGCCGGCGATGTCGGGCTTTAAAAATGCTGCGGGATGGTTTTCTAGCCACTGGGTTGGGATATCAGTGACCTGCATATAAACACCTTCATCACCCTGCGGCAACCTGCCAAATTGATGCCACATGCCGCGTGGAATAGCAACATTTGCATTTGGTTGGTCACTTACCAAAAGCGTTCCGTCTGACGCCGTAATGTGATTAAAGTTGAGCATAGGAGTCTCAAATTTTGTTTCAATACTCCATTTTCTTTGGTCGTCACTCACGCCGGGTTCAGGGTTTTTATTAAAGATATTTAAGCAAGAATCTAATTGCATCGCCCACTGATTCATGAACGGGCCTGCGGCGGGGCCAATAAGACCCATATCGTTTTGGCCAAGGGCGCCGGCCACACTATTAGCAGTGGTTACTTGATATGAAGATCCTGAAACATTTTTTAAACTTTCTTCGTCGTAACGCCATTTTCTAGTAAATGACCCAATGAGAGGTGTACCAGTAACACTAACACCAGCTTTGCCCGGCGCGAATTGACCTTCTAGATATGATCCGCTCGTGGTGAATAAAGCCTCACTTGGTGTTGCAAATATTTCTTCCAAAGTTGGTTTATAGGGTTCGGTTTGACCACCTTCTGTATACGAGAATCTCTGTGGAGGAACTAATACATATGATGTCTCAAGTCCTCGGGGCCAGAAAATAATATCAAACCAAGCCTCCCCATCATAGTATGGTGGTGTATGAGAGCCATAAACACCATTTGATGGAGTAAAATCATAAATTGTACCGGGGAAGCGATTTTGTGAATTAACTCCACCAAAATTATCATATTGATCATAGTTTCCACTAGCATATAGCCCTAAAGGAGGACCAAAGGCAGCAGGACGACTATACATTGTAAAAGATTCGCGAGGAGTTACATCAATTGGGGCGCCGGTGGTGTTCTCTTCGCCGGTAAATGGATTAAATCCATTGTTTTCAACAATTACAGGGACATTTTGCGGTACTTCAAAATCACCCCAAGAGCCACTGGCTAATCTGGCAGATCCGGTCTCCATTGAGCGCCACATTTTAATTCGCATTCCATAGGGTTGGCCCGGTGTCACTCGTTTAAAATCTCTCTGTGGTAAAGATTCTATTTTTGAAACTTGGCCACCGTCCAAGAAAAAGTTTATACTTTCAGCTAAGAAGTTATTCATCATCTTTTTATATCGTGAGCGGCCGCTACCATCCCAATACATTCTAGCATCCACACTTGCCAGTAAAGATGGTTCATCGTCACCAATTCGAACGTTAGCAAGATAATTCTCTGGTGAGATAATTGCCTCGAAAGGTATTCTTTTATCCCAACCGTCAAAATGATCTACCCTAATTGTGTCAGCTGCGATGTTTTCAGAATTAACAGATGCTGAATGTGTACTCGAAAATATCGCAAATGATGATGATTCATAAGTCCGCCCGAGAGGCGCTGCTGCTGCTAAAACACTACTAGGCTGATACGTCTGTGCTCTTTTGGCACGATATCTTGAAACAGCTGATGGCTTATCTAGATTAGTTGTCATGTCTGATTGTAAAATTGGATAATCGACTGCCAGCCCTGCTTTAATGGTATTATATAAAATACCGGGAGCAAACAAGGGTTTCATAAAGCTTCTTAAAGCCAACTGATCTGAGACTTCTGAACCGGTGACTTTGTGGAGCGATCCGCTATAATCTTGGGTAAACTGTTTAGCCATCTGAACAGTTCTTTCTGCTGGGTAAAATCCATCATAAGGTACAAACTTTTTAATTGCTTTACATTTAATTTTGATAGTATGTGGGTCCGCAATACCGTCATGATCTTTCTTAATTATTTCAAAATATTTCAAGAAATCAGAGGTACTAAAAATCGAATAAAAGTTTTCTTCTGCGCTATTTTGAGGAATTGTTGAGCCTGATGGGGAACCAACTATACTAAATAAGTTTTGATTCTCAATTAAATAATCATCCTCGTTATTGCCGTAAAATTCAAGATGGTCAGTAATCCTAAATTCTGGTATCACAGAGTAGCCTTTTCCTTTGCCTCGAATATCTACAAAGAATTGACTATAAGTATCATAAAATGGGTTGCCGTTAGTAGAAGCAGAGGTGAATACGCTTGATGTGCCCTCAAAGAAACCAGCGTCATCAGCAGCTTGCCAAATAGCCTCGCCCCTACCATATGACGCACTCGGTATTACAGCGGAGTCAGTGTATCCAGTACCTACTGCGCCTATAACTTCGGTTATATTCATACCCCATTTTGGAACAACGGACCCAGTAGCAGGATAAATTTGTTTTCTAGCATATAGGACACCGGGGCGTCCGTTTGACGCTGTGCCAGCGGTGAAATGAACGTATTCATTTTGCAGTTCGCCATTGCGTCGGCCGGCATCTTCGGCATAAGTTAGGCCGGCCTGACCTGTTGGCCAGCCGGCAGTTGGAATTTTCGGGCTCAAGAAGTTTATTTGCCCGTCCAAGGCCCATGAACTCTGCTTAACAGTCATTCCAGCAGCATTAGTTGGTTTCTTAGTTTGTCCCTTTGTATCTCTGTCTGCTCTAGAATCACGCCAGAAATTATTTTCAAAATTTGTTCTTCCACGAATTTCAGATTTATAAGCATTTTTGCTTGATGGATACACAGTTTCTGTATATTCTAGCAATGATAGTTTTTGGATGGGTGCCGTTGAGTCATCTCCCCTTTTTCTACCATAAATATTCAAAAGTGTTCTGTACGACGGGTCATTGAAATCAACATTGACGCCAATTGTTTCATTAAACGTTGAATCATCAAAATAAAGTATATTGTTACCAAAAGTAGATTTTAAAATGGTTTCATTGATCAGTTTTTGACCAGAGTTAGTTTCCCCGGCATCAACAACTAATTTATATAACAGTGGCTTTTGAGATTCATCAAGTGGTGCTCTTTCTAGCGAGACTGTCTCACCAAATCTTACAGGAACAGTTGTTGTTCCGCCTTGGATTGACGTTGTAATTGGAGAGGCTACGGTTGGCGTATGTGAATAAATATTATTTTTTCTAAGGTGTCTTCCCAGAAGTGATTGGCCAACTCTTATTTGTTTCCAAGTTGAGTATCCGTATGGGCCTTGGCGATGTTGAATGAGGTTTGGAAGAATATCTGGTTGTTTGTCGGAGGGGGGCGCTCCAATCCT
>Ga0098038_1001081_pt1 | contig 11866 bp, 21 predicted proteins | sample 5B_taG_FD_75051 | JGI IMG/M metagenome (GOLD analysis project Ga0098038, IMG submission 75051) | Marine viral communities from the Subarctic Pacific Ocean - 5B_ETSP_OMZ_AT15132_CsCl metaG | ecosystem: Environmental > Aquatic > Marine > Oceanic | place: Pacific Ocean | collected 2015-01-08 | reverse complement strand
TTCTTTTTAAACTATCTATAGCGTCAGGTATGGTGATCACATCACCCCTTTGTTTCTAAACTGTTTAATTTGATCATCTACTTGTTCAGCTAAACGTTTGTTATCTTCTCTTAGTTCTATAATCTGTTGTTCTATTTTTTGATTATGTAAATGTAGTTTTTCGTTTCTAAATTCTAGCACACGGATTTGTTCTTCAAGATCGTTAGGTCCTTTTGGATTTATTTTTCTCATAGTTTCCTCAAAATCCTTACAGTCTTCATTTGTCATCATTATTTTTTCCTTTAAAAAAATTTTTACAATGTTCAACAAACTTTTCATCATTTAAATTATCAGCAAACAATTTCATCATAGCTTTGTATGCACCACCACTTTTGTAATCATTGCCAACAGTTTCATCTTCAAAAACACTTTTGTCATATTTAAACTCTTCAGTATTCGAGGTGTTTAATAAATCGTTAGGCATAGGAACATCTGCATTTCTATACTCTTCTTTTAGTGTCATAGGTTTTAGTTTTCTTTCTCTATTCATTTGGCTTAAGCTTTTTTGTTTCATGTTTTATCCTTTCATAAGCGTGTTGTTTTATACTTTTATCTGTCTGTCCAATAGTTAGTACATCAATGCCGTTGTAAGCTTTTATTGCAGGGCTTTGTGACACTACTGTGCCACCTAAACCACCAAGAATCATTAACTCACTGCAACTTGTCAGCGTTAATGCCACTATAATCAAAGTTAGGCTCTTCATAATAAGTTTCTCCTTGACTATCACACATCGTACACTGTGCAACAACTTGTTTTCGCACTTCCACAGATTCATTAGGTATCCTTATGTACCCATTTCCCATGCATCTAGGACAGATTTTTTTTGATCTTGTCATCTTTATTTTGCTTAGGTTCTTCTGCTTTTTGCCATCCAGCAATTCTTGCCACTAATCCAGCAACCTCTATGTAAGGTTTCTTTGCTAAATAGTTTAAGAACTCTTTTCTATCTTCTTCTGGTACTTTGTACATTATTTATTTCCTTTCACTTTTCCGTTTAGTTTCTTCATCTCTACGTTAGTAAGAATTTCTATCGTCTTACTGATCGACAATGTCGCTCCATCAACTTTAACTTTTGATATCTTAATCAAATTGTTATAAACTTGATGTGGTAAAGACACGTTTCTATATTTTGATATATCAGTCATTTCTTTCCTTTTCTGTTTTAAGTCATTATATAGGACTATTTTTGTGGGATTGTCAATGATAAAATATTTATTAGTAATGAAAATATGTTCTGGTTTGTATGGTAATTGTATGCCAGAAGTGACTATGGATTACCATAATACTTGGTCTGAATGTTCTAGACAAGGCACTATCAATACTATGGGCACTATTGATCTCTTAGGTGATAACTATATTAATTCTAATAAAACATATGTAACTTTTACTTGTCGTCAAGTAAATACAACCTGAAGTTTATTGAGGTTCATCACCTCCACAAATATAACCTATAACTTTTTTCCCTTTGTATGTATGATAAACGTGACTGGTAAATAATGTTCGTTTTTTATTTTCTTCTATTTTTACGTTAGTATGAAACCAACTAGAACAAGAAGCATTTATTTCAAAAGAATCTAACTTGATGTCTCCACCAAATGTTAGATACATTAATGTAATCATTATAGGTTTCATTAACGCCCCTGGCCACGATACTTCTTACGCTTTGTTGCTCTTGGTCCATATTTCTTTCTTATCCTTCCTGGTCTTTTCTTTGGTGTTCTCTTGTGATAGTTAGATGGCCCAAATAAGGCTTTCTTTTTAGCCATCCATAAACTCTCTTAAAGCCATTTTAGTATCACTGTCTACTTTCATATATTTTATTACACCATTAACTTTTTGTTCTATATCTTCACCACAGTTAACACATCTATATATGTTGTCATAAACTTTAACTAACATACTTTTACAATTACATTCAGGACAATCTCCTGTTACAAGTTCTGTTTTAAATATTCCTGTCTCGTCTTGTTTCATTCCAACCACGGCTTGTAGTTTACTTTGCCATCCTCTCTCATAGCTCTTAACCATTGTTGTCTGTTTTTGTTACGAGAGTATGAGCAGTGAATCCAGCCTGACGTCGGTTCCCCGTCTTTGTAAAATTCTAATATGCCTTGGTCTACTTCTAAGTTATCTCTAATCCATCTTGCAAGTTCCCTATTGTCTACACCTGGTATTTCAAAATCTGCTGCTGCCGCTTCATCATCTGCCACATGTTGGCTGTTAACTGAACTTCCAATCTCTATGCACAGCTGGGCACAACGGAATCCGCTGGATATGATTAATGGCTTGTCAAAATGGGAACGTATCGGTTGCAGTATATTTATTGCAAGAGCTTTTAGGTTTTCTATTTGCTCTGGTGATGGGTTGTTATTGATACCCTTACGTTCAGCCGTCTGGCTTTTGGTAAGTTCGTCAAGAGTTATGTTAGCTGTTAGTTTCATAATTACTCCAATATTAATGCTTTAATTGATTTAGATCCATCTATATTTTCTTCTAATTCTGCTTTAGATTTTATACATTTATAAGTTATATCGTTTTGTATAGTTCTAGTGGCTTCACGTTTATGTTTTAGACACATACTCATAGAGTCTTGTATTCTGTGCTCTTTAATTTCAGGCCCTATGAACATTAGGAGGGCCACCACTTGTGTAATCATCGTACTACCTTTCCTCTATTTGGTCCGTGTTTTATTCTGTACTTATGTGTGCCTGTACCATTTATTTCTACCTCTTTTTTTAGATCTTTTACATAGCTCATTTGTTTTGCTTTCTTCTCCATATCGGAGATATAATCTAAAATTTTTCTAGTGTTTCGATCCATTTGCTCTTACCTTGTCCTTTAAAATTTCTATATCTGTTAAAGCTTTTTCCATTTGTTTTTGTAAGAATTGTATGTTGACTTTATTATGCATCATGTCTTCAATTCTTTTTTCTATTTTCTCGGTGGTCTTATAAAGATCCTCCAACAACATCAGCTGTTCCTGGTCCACTGGCTTCTGATCTGAGGCCTTGAGTAAATCAGCCTGCATCAGCTCACGTGAAGTCTCTAACGACACCAACCTTGCTGTCAATTCTGTGTAACCGAGCACGCCCATTGCGACGAGCACGATCAAACTGGCAACCGTTTTCATCGGCATCTGTACGGCTGCGGATTCTGATATTTTTAGTGCCATTAGTTTGCTAGTGGATTTTTACTACTCGCTTTCAGTTCCTGTATTTCCAACTCTAATACTTGAATTGTTTTTTGTAGAACTGCAATGTCCTTTTTATTCTCACCTAATACTTGTACTATTGGATCTGGATTAAATGCTTCCATACTGTCTAATTTAGACATTACTTCACCATATTTAATAAACCCAGCACCTATTGCACCTAGGACACCAATCAAAGCAGCTACTCCTGCTAATTGTTCTTTTATTTTACCCATTTGTTAATACCTCTATCTCTTTTATCAATTTTTGTTTTTCAAGTCTAATACTATTAATCTCATTTTGTTTGGTAAAAATAGGGTCATTTTGTTGATATTCTGCAAGATTTCTAGTGTAGATTAACCTGTTGTCAAATATATTTAATTGATCTTCATAGATCTTTTCTTCTTTATAAAACGGAACATTATAAGTTAACAAGATAGAATTGTCTACCATTGCGTTTATTTTTATAAAATTTTTTGCTTGCAAATTTTTGTCTACTTCTTTAATCTTTTCGTCAATTTTATCTAAAGTTTTAACAAGTCTTGCATCCGCTTTAGCCTCACGTATTTTTTCTTTTTGTTCTTTTCTACTCTCTGTCTTAGACTCGGCTGTTCTAGTAGGCTCTTCGCTATTGGATTCCTCTGCAATTTCTTCTGTTTTTTCTTCTTCTTTTTCTTCATTTTCTACTACCTCCATTTGTTTGTTCATTATGGGTTTTTCTTCTTTTTCTTCTTTTAATTCTTCAAATTCTTCAACCACTTCCATAATCATCTCTTCTTTTTCTTCTATAAACTCTTCAAATTCTTCTACTATTTCCATAGGCATCTCTTCTTTTAATTCTTCAAATGTTTCTAATACTTCTAACTTGGTCATTTTAGGTTCTTCTTCCATAGGAGGTGGTAACATTTCTATTATCTCAAATATTTCAAATACCTCTTCCATTTCAAGTTCTTCTATAATTTCAAATTCTTCTTCAAAATTTAATTCTACAATTTGTTCTATCTCTTCAAACTCTTCAAATAGTTCTTCAAATACTTCTGTTATTTCTGTTTGTATTGCTGGTGGTAACGGTGTGTAATCAATATCCAATAATGTTGCTGTAAGTTCTGCACCGACCAAATTGGGTCCTATGGCTGCTGTAGAACTGGTATTGCCACCATCTATTCCTCGCCACTCCCAACTCCAGTTTCTTGCTCCTGTGCCATTATGAATAACGGTATCTGTGTAAGTAAATGTATTGCTATAATAGCCAGCATCATTATTTCTATTTTGAGTTACGCTGCCTAAAACACCATTAGATTCATCTAATATTTTTACAGTTGTTGAGTAACTATCTCTTTGTCCACCACCAGAAGATGCTTGACCACATTGATGAGCAGATCCCACCCACTCACAGTTTTGTACTTCTGTTGTAGAGTTTAATCTTACTCCGCCATCTAAACTGTTTGCTGTAGTTGTAAACTGACCACTGTTTTCTTTTTCTGTTGTGATGTTTAATAAAGAACCATTTGCAGATACAGTTCCTGTTCCTGTCGCCTCTATCTCGTTTGGATAGTATGTTGTGCCAGACATTGTCCAATTACTAGTGCTGTTAAAACCATCAATAGAACCACTAGAATTTTGTAAACTAGTTTGTCCTGTGCCTGCGTTGGGTAGTAGATTACTTGATGTAGCTTCTTCAGAATTACTTTTTAGTGTTATCGATAACAGGATCAATAATGATAGCGTTAGCTTTAGCATTTGCCTCCTCTATAATTTTTAATTCTTTTACATATAAATCATAGTCCGGTCTTAACTTGTCATATTTTTCCCAAGCCTTTGTTGCTTTTTTTCCTATCTGCCCTTCAAAAGGACACGGTGTGCCTGCATGATGCATAGCTTGAAATACTCTTTCATCTTGACAAAGCATACTTACAGCTGCAACTTTCATACCTTGATTTGATAATTCTCTTGCTAATTTTATTCTCTCACAATTTTTATCTCTAAAATGTTTACCAGCTGACACACCAAGACCAAAAGTTTGAACACCAGCTGATACACCTACAGCACAAATATCCATACCACCTGCATTTATGTTTGGAGCAGATGATGTTGGAGGTGCTGATCTAATGTTAGATGTTGTATTGTTAGTTGTAGTTGAACTAGAACTAGATCCAGACTCATATGTTGTGGCGTTTGTATAACCACCAGTTATAGAAGTGTTCGACCCACTTGTATTATTTTGAGTTGTATCTGCAAAAACAGATGTTGTTAATAAAATAAATATTAAAAAAATTATTCTTTGCATTTACACTCCTCGCATACACAAACTCCATATTCGTCTGCGTGTAAATTATTATTACAGTGACATTCGTGATAACAGTTACTACAAAGGCTCATTACTTATCTAAGCCAGCTGTGTACCAGTCAATAAATCTTTTCCATTGTTTTTTTATCCACTTAATCATGCTTTTTCTCCTCAATTTCGTAAAAGAAATTATCAGTATCTTCTGTTTTCCATTTACTTGTGTTCTCAACATTCCACTCAGATGTTTGTACTTTCCAGTCTGGAACACTATCTTTCACTGTAAATGAAGGTATGTCCCAAATACATCTGTTGTTAGGTTGTGCTGCATAGTTCCCGTCGTCTAGGGCTATGATATGAGCGCACTTATGTTCGTGCGGGATTTCCGAATGATCGGTGTCTAATATATTACTCTCTGGATGTGCAAAGTCAACTGTAAATAAGTATTTACCAGGATGCCATTTTTTATCTTTACCAATGTATTTACCAGCTTGTCCTGCTAGAATATCCCAAGAATGTACAGAAGGATAATAACTGAAACAATTCCAAAGCTGTAACTCATCAAGTCTACGTCTAGGAACTTTGTCCGGTTTAAAACCTCTTTGAATGAAAGCAGTGATTGGTAAACGGTAGAAGATCGCACCATTTTCCATAATAGCATGAAATAAGATTGACTTACCTGTGATAGACGACAGACCAAAGATAATACAATCTTCAACTTCACCGTGATGTTTTTTAAGGTCATAAAGATATTCTCTCCTTATTTGAGCGTACTCTACTGGAATGTTAGCGTTTAGATATGCCATAGTTAATCATTAATTGTTCCCCAGTTTTTACCAAATTCATAATCAACTTTGTTAGGGATTTCTAATTTAACAGCATTCTCCATAATCTCAACAATTTTTTTAGCTTGCTCTGATGACTCAACAGAAATATCTAACTCATCATGTATTTGTATATGTGCGACAATTCCTTCCTTATATAAATCTAACATAGATTTTTTTGTCATGTCAGCAGCTGATCCTTGTATTAATTTATTTAATGCTTTGTAAGTGTAAGCACGCTTGATGCCTGGTCCATGTTCCTGGACAGCTTGTTCAAATGGTAATGCTTTATGCATACCAAAACTATTTGGCTCCCATAAATGAAACCGGCATAGTCTTCCAAGTAACGTTCTTATTTGTCCTCGTTGCTGTGCTCTGTTAGAAACTGAGTTCATTAATGACTTAACAAATGGAACTCTACTGTGATAAATATTAAATAGTTCTTCAGCTTTATTTTTACTTACACCAAGTTCTGCTTGTAGCTTTGCTTTACCCATACCATAGAATAATCCAAGATTAATTGTTTTTGCTGCAGATCTAGGTATGTCTGCCATCTTTGCAACGATAGTATGAAAATCTGCGTCTCCATCATCGTATGCTTCTTTAACACCAAACACACTTGTGTCTTGGTCTAGGGATGCATAATGAACTACTAGTCTTGGTTCTTGTTGACTGTAATCAAAACATCCCCACTCGCAACCTGACTCTGGTATAAAAAGGGATCGAATCAGTGGACCGAGGTCTTTATTACGAGCAGGAATCTGTTGTAAATTAGGATTAGAATATGAAAATCTACCAGTGACTGTGCCACCTTGATCAGATCTTATCTGGTTAATATCCGCATGTATTCTACCTTTATGTTCATATCTTATTATAGTGTCTATAAATGTTGTGTGTGCCTTGTTTATTTCTCTGGCTTTTGCTATCTTCTTAACCAAAGGATGTTCATGATTAGACAGAAAGTTTTTAGTAAATGATGGTGCCTGTGTTTTCTCAGTTCTTTCATAAGGTAATTTTAATTTGTCAAAAACTTTGGCAATGCTTCGTGCTGCCCATATTTGACATTCTACTCCTGTCTCTTTGGTTACTTCTGATAATAACGTTTTTTCTTCTGTACTTAACTGTTGTTTTAATTTATGAGCGGATTCGGTATCGACACGAACCCCTTTAAATCTCATATCAACTAAACACGGAAACAAATCTGTTTCTAAATTAAATATAGATCCTAGATCCTGGTCGCTTAATTCTTTTTGCATGACTCTCCACAAAGAATAGGTAAGCTCTGCATCCCTTTCTGCGTAATTACCTACGTATAATGCGGGTAATTTCCACATGTCTGCTTTAGGATCTAGTCCCCATTCTTGTGCTGCATTAGTTAACTCTGTTTCATTTTTACCTTGACCAACATAATCCCAACCTAAACTATTAAGATCATATCTATATCTATTTTCGTTTACCAAAGATGCTGCAATCATTGTGTCGTATATTCTACCATTTATTTTAAAACCCATAGATCTAATCCAACAAACATCATACATAGCATTGTGAAATATTTTATCTGCTGTTGATTCACAAACATCTTTAAACCATTTCATAACTAAATTTTTGTCAAGATTGCCACCACCCTCGTGATCAAATGGAAAGTAACCAGAATATCCGTCTGTGGCTACAGCTATACCTACAACTTTACCTCTACCAATAACAGACCCTGTGCCTAATTTTTTTAAATCAGGATCATACGTCTCTAAATCAATGGCTATTTCTTGTGCATGACGTAAGTCAGGAAACTCTGTAGGTTTTACCCACTCTGTCTGTGCTTTAAATATCATTTTGTTTTTTCCATTTTTTATAACCTTCAGCCCAAGATTCTTTTTTATTTTCTGAATAATCTCGTTCTAAAATCATTTCTAGATAATGTATTGCCTTTTTAATATCTTCTTCCTTTCCTTTAGCAGAATGTCTGCATATATATTTTATAGCGGATGCTTCTGCAAAAAGCAACCTGTTCTTGTTGATAAACTCACTTGGCTGCAAAACCATGTTTCGATAGTGGCTTCCGCCAATTTGTTTTTTGTATACACTCATATTATAAACTCCTTTTGTTTGTGATTGCATTTTACTAAATATAAATTTTGTATAGTTCGTGTCACGCCAACATACCAAACTCTATATTCTTCATCTTGTTTTGTTATAGACTTACTTGCTGCTTTCATTGTGTTGATTGTTTGATTTAAAAACAATACAACATTTGTTGCCTCCCCTCCTTTTGCACCATGAATAGTAGATACTTTTATTCTTGGTTCTTTATTTATTTTTTCACCATTCAATAACATGGCTCTTAAATAATCTATTTTAGCTGATGCAACATTATTAAATGCATCATACCATTCTAAACTGTAATTTAGTTTTCCTTTTATTTTTTCCAACAATCTTTGTTTCTGTATGTCTGGTATAGTTTCTCCCTTTCTTAATTTATTCCAATGGTCTATGTCCTCGTATAAATGTTTACCTATACTGTTGCCATCTGCTGTTTTAAAAAATAAACCCTTTCTTTTTAATATTGCAGGTATTGGTTTTAATAAAGGATTTGTTCTTGCTAAAACTAACCAAGAACCTTTAGACATATCTATGTCTGTAAATTTATACACTTCAAATGTTTGACCTGTTTCTTTTTTTGGTAAGTAATCTTTATCTAATCTATTATCTCTAACTCTAGATATTATAGATAAAGCTTTTTGTTGTATTTGACTTGGAACTCTTTCAGATTGTTTAAGTGGCATTTCTAATGCATCCCAATCAATAAAAGAATCTACGTCAGCTCCTGCCCAACCAAATATCGCTTGATCGTCATCACCAGCTATCCAAACATCACAGCCGTTATCTTTCTCAATCTTTTCAATCATTGCCCATTGTATTTTAGATAAGTCTTGAGCTTCATCTACAAAGATTACATCTAACTTATTTGTTACATCTCCTTTGTCTAAAAATTTTTCTAACATGTCCGTAAAATCTATAAGACCATAAGTTTTCTTATAGTTTTTTATTTCAGTATCAATAGCCTCCAGTTTATTTCTTTCTACTTTTGCAAGATGCTCATTTAAATCTAGTTGCTCTAATGTTGTTATTCTTTTAACTCTAGCTAAATTTATTAAGTTTAAATATTCACTGCTTGAAGAAAAAATACCGTTCCATGCATCTTTTTCGTAAGACGCATATTGAATTTGTATGCCGCATGTTTCACCTATGGCTTTGTAGTGTAACTCATTCATTACATTTTCTTCTTTTAAACCTAAATTGTTAAACGCTAACGAATGTAGAGTTCTAAAATATTTTATATCTTTTTTACTAAGATTTGGTTTTTGTTTTAAAAATCTATCTCTTGCCTCTTCAGATGCTTTTCTTGTAAATGCAAAGTATCCTATCCTATCTAATGGTATACCTGTATCTAAATATAGTTTAACTTTATCTAATAATGTTTTAGTTTTCCCTGTGCCTGGTGGTCCTATAACTTTATATCTCATTAATAGTTATCTCCTTTTCTTTCTACTGGTTTGTATTCTATCTTATCGACGTGTAGCTGTTTTACTTTACATACCTTCTCAACCTTACCCTCTACTTTTAATGAATAATTAAATTCTACTTTAAATCTTTCTTTTAGTTTCTGTCCTATTTTTTCTTTTGAAATTTTCCAATCACTACCAAGATGTGTAAGAAAAGATTGATATTTAAAAAAATGAAAACCTTCCTCAGTAAGACAAGATCCTAATCTAATCTGTATTCTTTCTCTTGCTTGAGGACCATTAATACAATACTGATATAACTCGTTACCTAAAATATCATCAGTGCTTGTACCCTCCGGTGGCTTAATATTCTGACAATTTTTTCTCCAATCATTTAATTTTGCTCTCCAATCTTTTGGTTTTATAGGTTCAAAATATATCCCTGTTTGTTCCCATATTAAATTTAAAACTTCTTTTTGTGTGGTCATCAATTTAAGATTAGGTATGATAACTTCTATCTTGTCGTCATTTGGCATAACAACATTAAATCTATACTCTGGTTGTTCATACTTTATAATTTGAAAGTCTGTAATGTCAGGAAAAACATTTATGCTATCAGATTTAACACCAAATTTTCTTGAATAACATAGGCTACGCATACACTTATCTTGTATAGGATCTTCATAACAAGTGTGTCCTGCTGTTTCTTTGTCCCACGCTTTTATTTTTTGATCTAGTTTAGATTTGTCCCAAGGTGACTCTAAATATTCATAGTTTGCTTTTGATACAAAGTCTGGCCACTTATCTTTATATTTCTTTTTTGCAAAGACCATGTAGTTATACATGAATCTGTCTCTACCATCATCTAGTTTAACTCTAGAACACAATGCAAGACACGGTGGTCCATCATCAAACTCTGGGTTAGTTCCAACTAAAATATTTTTATGTGTTTCATCTACCAAAAAATCTAATTTATTTTTATCTATTTTAGATTCGTTAGCTAGTTGTATAAATTGTTCTAGTGATAGTTTAGAATTATTCTTATCTACAGCATATCTTTGAGTCTCACCATTGTTATAATATGGTAAGTTAATAAAGTTACCTGGTTTTATATTACCTTTATCATCTTCCTTTAGTTCTTTCTGTTTTGGAAAAATTTCTGTAGTAGGTTTTAATCCTAGTGGTAACAGAAAAGCTTTTAATGCCTCTATCAAATCTGAAGTTGGTGTTGGTTCTTTTAAAAATATATAACAATGCAAACCACCACTTTTTGACATAAGTGGTATTAGAGGTAATTTAAATTTTTGAAATAATGCTAAATACTTTTCTATTTTAAAGTCTGCATAATTTTTAGGATCAATATCAATACAACCAAACTGTGCAGTTTTATCTAGTCTACATGGTTGAATACCAATAGATATTTTTCCTTTAATGTGATTTTCGTAATCTTGTGGTGTGACTGGTCTGCCTGACCATTCATAGTCAGGTTTTAATTTGTTTTTATCTGTATCTAATGTAGCCGTGGACATGTCGGCAATACCGAAATCTCCATCATAACCATTAAATAATTTTATAAATTCATTAACCATAACGATCCCGTATAATGGGCGCCTCCAGTCTCCCATCGGCGCCCACTTTCTCCTAGTGAGAAACTAGTAATTTGATTTATCTTCTCCTGAAACTGTGGCAGCTTTTTGCTGCGAGTGTTTTAAAGAGTTATAAAAATCACGGGCCATTTGGTAAAGACCGGCATTATCAACTTTTTTCAACATGTCTATATTATAACCATGCCAATTAAAGTTGCTTCCAGCGTTTTCAACAGACCTTAATCTGTATATTCTTGAAAACATAGGTGCTTGCACCGACTTGCCAGTTTTAGGATCTGTCTCAAATTGATCTTCCATTTGAGAGTTCCATCCTCTACTGACTTTTAACTGAGTAGACTTCATAGTCATTAAAGCTTTCTCAGGTCTTTCTCCGTTAATGATAACAAAATGATTTGCTGTTTTGATAATTTCATTACCATTT
>Ga0098038_1001080_pt1 | contig 11876 bp, 17 predicted proteins | sample 5B_taG_FD_75051 | JGI IMG/M metagenome (GOLD analysis project Ga0098038, IMG submission 75051) | Marine viral communities from the Subarctic Pacific Ocean - 5B_ETSP_OMZ_AT15132_CsCl metaG | ecosystem: Environmental > Aquatic > Marine > Oceanic | place: Pacific Ocean | collected 2015-01-08 | reverse complement strand
TCTTTGGATAATATTTTAGTAGGGTTAGGCATTAATAATCTATTCCTTCTATTCCTTCGTGTTCTTTATTAGGATCAAATGAATCGTATTCTTCTTGTTCATCTTCAAGTACTTGATTAACTTTTTCTTTGACTGACTGAGATACAGCAGCTTCATCTGTGTCTAAATCAAGCATCTCAAGATGTACTGACTTACCTGTAAGTTCAGCTTCTTTAATAGCAATAGATCTAGCTCTATCTTGATCCATAATGATGATATCATTATAAGTATGATCACCTGAACCTTCTACAGTAGTAATACCAACTACGGGTTTAGTAGTGGAACAACTAATACAGACATGGTAGCCTAGTTCTTTTCTTTTTGCTGGAAGTTTGTCCTCATTGCAAGCAGGACAGTTTATCATTTCTAGTTGCATATAACCGTTTTTTTAATTAGATATAAATATAAGAAGAAAAAATCAGAATACCAACTATTTTGTGAAGTTTGTTATAACTTTCCATACATCTTCTGGCTTCTTGAATGGAACGTTTTCTTCTACTTTATTTTTAGTTACAGTTATAGTACCATCCCATTCTTTATCTGGGACTAGTTGGTAAAGGTACATTTGAATCAGAGCTAGTTGTTCTTTAGAAAAATGCATTTTCATTAAGTTTTCTATAACATTAAAAAACTTATCTTCATAAGCAGTTACATCCATACCTATTTCATCAACCATAAAATCTCTTCTTTCTTCTATCTGCTTTAGGGTAGTTATAACTTCAATGAATAGTTTTTTGTCCATAGACGCTTTATCTAAAGTCTTTTTCTTAATACGATAAGACAGTGGATGGATTGAGAAAAGTGTTTGACGTATTTTTTTTATAGGTTCTATCATAGTTCTGGTTCTTCATCTTCTACATTAGAAGTTGGGTTTTGATCTGATAATGCTTTTCTGATTATCTTATCAAAATATTCTATATAGATGAAGAAGCCAATGATAGTTTTGTCCTTTAGGTTTCGATCTCTTTCTACCTTGAGTTCATACTCTCCAAGGCCTTGCTCTAGTCTTTCTTCTAACTCAATAGCTATATCATTCTGTTGGGTTGGAGTAAGTGATCCAAACTCTGTGGGAATAAACTGAACTTTAACTCCTTTCTTCTGAGGGTCTTCGTTTGTATCAACCTTTAGTAAAAAAGAATGTCCTGCAAAGTTTATTTTTGCAGCTTCAGTTACCACGCTTACTAGTTCTTTTAGTCTTTTCATATTATAAATATAAGAAAAAAATCTCTGTTATACAAATAAATAGTTACAATATTGTATTATTATAGTCATTACCCAAGAAGCATCTTTTTAGGGTTAGATGAACTTTCTTTAAGTACTTTATGACTAATAACAGATCTATTTCTACTCCACTGTTCTATAGACCATTCTAGTCTATCAGTAGTTAGTTCTATTTCTTCTACTTTTCCGTTCGAATGTGTGAACTCAATCAGGTATTTTTTCATTGTATTTTATTATTTCTATTTCAACATTTCCTATTTTAAATCTACCTTCCTCAGGTTTGTTCTGATTTAGTATTGCAGCTAGTTGCTGAACGTATTGTCCATCTGTAGAGCTAAACTTACTACCATCAATATAAATCATAACATCGTTAACAGCTTCTGTATCTATAGTATGAATCTTTTTAGATAAATCTACTACAGTTTTAGGCTGCTCTTTCTCAATGTATGCATCTATAATAGCTTGTTTCATATCAACATATAGATTATCACACCAAGGTTCTAAAGTACCAAGTAAAAGAGGTTTACCTCTATAAAGAACAATACCTTTATTATACTTAGGATTAATAATCGGATATTGATACTCATCATTCTGAATCCAATCACCCCATTTGCGTAGAAACTCTCTAGCATTCTTATCCATAGTAGCTCTATAATCTGGGTTCTCTATTCCTACTCCTTTATTCCATCTATGACCTCTACAAGTCATATGGTAGCATAAAGAATCTCTAGCTTGTACCATTTCATAACCAGCATTAATCCATCTGTTAAATATATCTGAGTCTTCATATCCATAAGGGGCAAATCGTTGATCATGTCCTCCTATAGATAAATGATCTTCTTTGTATAACATCCAAGGAGCAAATATACCTTTAGTAGTTTTATCTTTCTGATCTTTTATTTCTTTACTAACAAACTCTTCAAACCCTTCCCAGTTAAATACATTAGCATCCTCTCCAAACTGTCTAACTACCTTTTCTTTCCCAGCAGGATGTATAGGAGGTTCTATTCTAGTAGCACATACTACTTTACCTCTTTCCAAATGCTTTAACATATTTTCAAAGTACCCAGGACCTATAATCATATCTGAATGTAGTATAGAAACTATATCAGTCTTAGCTCTTCTCATTCCTTCATCATACCAATATGTATGACCTTTTCTCTCTTTATCTATAATAACGGTTAAGTTACTATTATCTAAAGACTCCAGCCATTTATCAGTACCATCGTTAGATGCATCATCTATCATTATAATATCAATATCTCCTCCATACAGTAAAAGACTTTCATAAGTATTCTTAGTATGTTCTAAAGTATTAAAGCTTGGTACTATTACTGTATGCCGCATATCATTCCGTATTGATCTTTTTTAGGTAGCCCGCCCCACTTATTATGAAACTTTTGTGCGTTAGCTTGCTCTGCTTTCCTTTGTCTATCAGAAGATTGATTATTATTCTCTTCAAGTCTATGAGAACCTCTAGCACCAAAATGCCATACTATTGACTTAGTAGGCATTAAAAACTTACCTCCTTCATTTAGCATCCTGAGGAACAAATCATAATCATCCCATGAAGTAGGAGCAAATAAAGGGTCATTGCCACCAATAGTATCCCACCAAGACTTTCGAACAAGGCCGGAGACACCTTCTCCTTTAGGTATTTCAAAATCGTTTTTCTCTGCAATCTGTTTAGCATAATCTAACATTAGTTTAGGATTAAAATCATCATAGTAAGCTCCAAATGCTTCTTTAGGAACAAAGTGAGTACCAGGTCTATCATTATCACCAAACATATTTGGCTCTATTCTAAATGAGTTTACCCATAGCTTTTCATCTTCGTACTTATCATGAGTCTTCATCAACTCTAAGTCCCAGTTCTTAGTTACATAGAAGTCTGAGTGTAAGAAGTTTATATACTCTGTAGATACTTTTTCAGCACAGAAGTTCATACCTCCTCCTATACCTTTAGGGTTATCATTCTCATCTACATAGTAAGTTAAATCGTATTGGTCGGCCATAGCTCTTAACCATTCATTAGTACCATCAGTACAGTTTTCAGCATGAATAACAAATGGAGCATCTTTCCAATATGAATGAGTTCTAACAGATTGTACTGCTAGTTTAAGGTACGGTAAGTTATTGTGTGTACTTATACAGTGTGTAATCATATTAGTTTTCTATTATATTTAGGTGCGGATAAAAAATAGTTTACATCCTTCTTCATGCTATCTATCTTTCCTAATGACCCTTCTTTAGTTTGCATAATAGGTATGTTATGATGTATAATATCAGCTTTTCTTCTTATTTTCTCATTTAGAAACGCTCCTGTTCCATCATTAATAAAGTTAAAGTTTCGTCCTAAATTTTTAGTAGCAATATTTAACTTCCTAACTTTCCAGTTTAGTACGTTTTGCTCTTTAAACATTCCTAACTCTAGATTAAAATCTATATCAGCTATGTTAAAAACTTCTTTATGTCTTTTAGAGGCAAGTACAACTCCACTATTAAAGTACGTCTTATTCCATCCTTCTACTTCTCCTAAGTCTCGTTTAATAATTTTTACTTCAGCTGAACGGTCAGGTCCTTCTTCTGTTATGTACAAGAAGTAATCTTCTAACTCAAAATAGTTTGGAGCATAAGGATTAACAACTATATCTACATCTAATCTAAGAACTTTATCGTAGATTTCAAACAAATCATAGACTTGATTCTTTTCAAATCTTAAGTAGTTGTACTTACCGTACCACCCATGATCCGGAATATGTATGCTATCAGCTATATTAAGTTTAGGTTCATCAATAATTATAAAATCTGAGTTAGTTCTTTTACAGTATTTTTCTAGAGAAGGTTTAGTAATATCTAGCATAGTTTTAGCATCAAAACCATCTGTAATCGCCGTTACTACTACTGCACATTTCATAACTCAGAAAGAAACTTTTGCATAGCTGCTATACTAACATCAGCATATTTTTTAAATACTTCATCATTTCTAGTAGCGTTAGTTCCTACTCTTTTGTTAGGATGTTTATAGTTATGTCCTTTTAATCTCGTTGTAATGCATACTTGAGGTATGTTCTTTTTTCTTAAATAATATTCTAAACAAGTATCTTCTCTGACAAAATGCATACCAGGAGCTATAAAAGGAGTTTCTAAACCTCCAGATAAACAAACTGTACTCCCATCTATCTTCCATGGTACTTGTTGTATTTTTATATCACCTGACTCATCATTAAACTTATTTAACTCTTTTTGTGTAATGTAATCTTTATACTTCCAAGGAGCTTCTAATAACTCTATACAATCATCTTTATGAGGTTTACATTGACAAGGTTTAGAGTAACCTAATAACCTTTCATGAGTAACAACATCCCAACTATTATCCCACATTGGTCTTCCGGCAAAGGTAAGAGCATGAGGTTGATTTATTTCTACCTTATCTAATATAGCAAATATATCTCTAGGTAGTATTGTATCTGTCTCACCCCATACTGTATATTTAGCTTCTGGGTCATATACTTCTCTTCTCCAATCAGCTATGTTGTAGAAAGGTTCATCATCAGTCTTTATAACTAACTCAGGTTTATAGTCTTGCATTAGAGGATGACTATCCCATTTCGTTAACATTAATTTATGATTAACAACTTCAGGTTTCTCAATATAAGTTTGCATATTGAAACATATCTGAACTTTAACATCGACATCAGGAGCTGCTCTCAGTGCCTGTAATACTGAATGCCAGCATTCATCTATCATACTAGATTCATACCACATATGATGTACTTGATATAATATCATGCCCAGTTACTTTGTAATGTTATACCTAAAAAGTTTGGTTCTATATTCTCTACTTTACCTAACTCAGTCTTCTGTTCGAACTCATACATTTCTTTCCAATGATAAAACTTAAATGCTCCTGAGATAGGATATAGTTCTATTGGTTTTGCTGCTAGTAGATACTCTCCATAAGTTACAGCCTCTCTAAAAGCTATATTATATTTCTGTTGCATTGCTAGTTGAAAAGTTTCAAACGTCAAATCATTAGGAGTAAGATAGTTATCTTCAAAATGCTTCCATACTTTAACTGACCAATGATAAGGAGGAGGACCGTAATCGTATATCCTTCCTTGATCAGATCCAAAAGTATCTCTGTATGCCTTCACTGCTTTACAGTAACCATTTTGTTGATAGTTCTTATCAAAGAATAACTTTTCATATTGCTGTACTTCTTTGTTCTCATGAACTAATGAGTATATAGTTCCTGATGGATGAATAAAATCTTTGATATAGAAATCTTTGATAAAGAACTGATCTGAGTCTATGCATATATAGTTTTCAGTATCGATTGCTTTCCATACATTAGACTTTACTATCTGTTGACTTCGCCATCCATCCATTTGATATTTGAAGTCCCATATACTTTCGTCAGTAATAAACTCATATCCTTCTGTTCCTATAGTATCTGTTAATAAATCTTTCTCAGAACTAGGAGCAGATATAAAGAAAGGAATATTATCTTTATTATACTTTTGAATAGACTCATGAAGTCTTTTGAGTCTTGGAAAGTCTCTACTAAAAGATTTACAGTAAAGTATTAAGTTATAACTCATCTAATGTTGTACGTTCAAATCTACTATCAGCAGGACTTGTATCAGATAATATACGAACTTTTATTTGTTTTTCCATGAACCAATCATACATTTCTTTAGTACAGTCGATTGTTTCTTTTAACTCTTCATAGTCAGGACCTGCACCTGCATGTACTCCTTCAGCATAGAGAGAATCAGCATGCTCTTTTCTCCAATCATCATCACCAAGCTTATGACCCTTTTCAGTTTTAAACTTAGATAGGTCTCCTATGTCCCATCCTATTGTAACTATTTCTTTAGCACCCAGATGAATAGCTAAAGGTATACCAGTCTCATACATAATACCTGGGCCCCATATAGCTTTGCCTTCTGAGTATGCTAACCAGTTATTAAACTCTCTTGTATAAGCTGTTGTTCGTTCCATAGGTACCCAAGGAGTAGAGTAACAAGGAATCATTATATCAGCTCTATGCTTCCATTCGTTATGTATTCTATTAATCTCATACTGCATATTCATCGCAGTAAGTTGCCAATGTACTAAGGTATCGTTTGAATAATATTCATATGGTTGATAACCATAAGCAGACATACCATGTATAGTGGCTACTTCTTTTACGTAGTTATATGATTGTTTAAGAGCTATTACTGGTTTACCATCTAACTTACTTAATAGCTTTTCTCTGTTATGAGTAATAAGAGATGGGCCACAGCTAGTGACATAGATAGTTTCTCCTTTGAATCTATCTTTAAGTAACTTTATTCTTTCGTAACTTTCGTTAGTATGACTAACTTCCTTTAATAAACTTATCATATAATATTTCTCCTACTTCGAACTGCCAAGGTTCATCTATGTCAAATGCTTCTAACTCATCCATTACAAATAACTTAATACCTCCTTCTTTAGTAAAGTCACCCATGAACTTATAATCTTTTATAAGGTCCATTCTAGAAGCATATAAAGTATGAGCAGCTTCGTATACTGGGTCAACTGCTTTAGTATTCATTATAGTTTGATCTTTTGGCCATGGAGTTATTAATGCTCCTTCTTTGTTCCAGTAATATGTTTTCTTTTCAAATACAGCAAATAGATTTTCTTCTTCTTGCTCTACGAACTTGCGTACAAAGGCATCAATAGTACTAACAGATAGAAGAGGATTGCAGCCACTAATAAGAATGCAGTACTTGTGAGGAAGCTTATTATGCCATTCATAAATCTTTTTAAGATCATTATCATTATTCGCACTATCATAACTTCGTTTAAAGGTTCTAATATTTCTTTTGGTATTAGCTTCTTCAAACAACTCATCCTCATGCACTGAAGCTATTATATTCTCTGAAGGTATCACTTCAGAACTGAGTAACTTATCTAATATTAAACCAAACAGATTAGTATCTGAAAAAGGTTTAATCATTTTCTGAGGTACTCTTTGACTATTAAGTCTTGCTTGTACTATAAAAGCAATATCATTTATTTTACTAATCATTCCATCTTCTTATTATATTCCAAACTATATAAGCGTTAGTTATAACCGCTTGTAGAACAATAAATGTTCTAATGATTGCAACAGTATCTGCCTTTCTGCTGTCTTCTCCTACCTTCTCACCTAAGGCTCTTGCCCAATACTTCCAAAGTCTTTTCATCTAATGGAAACTTATCTTTACTTACTTTACTAATGATATTATGACTAGTAGCAACTTCTCCTAAGTTACGAAAACTAACACGATTTCCAAAATCTTTGAAAATATTTTTAGCAAAAGAAGTATGAGCATCATAATAAGCATCGTAGTTATTATGAGTTGCACCTTCCCGAAGACCATCCTCTTTAGTAAATGCATGTACATTTTTAAGAGAAGGATCAAATCCGTCAACACCTACAAAGTAAATGTCGTTGAATCCTACATTAGCAGCTAAAGTAATCATTCTAGCTGGAGGACCAACAATGCCAGTATAGCTTTTATCTAACTGGCCATAAAATATTCTATCCTTGTACTTGTTAACAAAAGATAGATTATTAGATAAAGTAGCTGGGTAAAGATAGTTTTGTTCAAATAATACTTTACAGTTAGTATTATTATCCAAGTAACTTATTAACCTATCATCAGTATAATCTTGTAAGTTACCTAAGGAGACTAAATCTACCTCTTGTTCTACTATATCATCATTCATAAAAAAGTTAGTGCACGACCAAATATAATCTGCATTTAAACTTTTCCAATCAACTTCAGAAGTGGATGGACCACCTCCTATTACTAAGACTGATTTGTCTTTGTATTTTTCATACTTAAAGTTCTGATCAATAAAAAAGTCCATCCTTAACTAATGTATTTGGTTTGACTGGTCTATTAACCATCTTATTGATAAACTTATCTCTATCATTCCATTTGTATCCATCACCAGGTGAAATCATACATAAATCTTCTTCACTAAGACTATCTCCGACCTTCAGTTGATTCTTTATAGCTAAAGATCTTTCTAACTTTTGCTTTGCAGCAGAGACAGAATCATCTCTGAAAAAAGACCACCGACCCATACTAAACTCTAATGATCTAATATCATGCATCATCTGATGAAATGTATTCATATCTGCTGAACCTTTATGATCGGTTCCTTTCATAGAAGTATCTAACGTAACATGCTTTTCTATTATATCAGCTCCCATTGCTACTGCAGCTACTGGTATGTGAGTACCTAATGAATGATCAGAATATCCAATAGCGTTTTCATATTTTCCTTTTAGCCAATGAATGCTATTAAGATTGAGGTTGCGATATTCTGCAGGGTATTGACTAATACAGTGTAGAATAGAAACATTAAGCTTATTGTTATTGTCAAAGATATCAATAACAGTTAGTAAATCATTTTCATCCGCCATTCCGGTTGATAGTATGATTGGCTCTGGTCTCTTTGCTAGAGCTTCAATCAATGGTATGTTAGTAAGGTCTCTAGATGCTACTTTGATTTGATCAACTTCAACCATATCAAGTAGCTTTAAAGTTTTAACCGAACATAAAGTCTGAACAAACTCAAATCCTTTTGACTTTATATAGTTTCCAAGCTCTACATGATCTTCATATGATAGCTCTAAAAACTCTCTATGCTCTCCGTATGTAGGACCAAAGCTGTTTACTCCTGTGTAAGGTCTAAGCATACCGTCATTAGATAGTTCCTCATCTAAATCTCTTTTAGTAAGTTTAACACCATTACATTTATTATATCTATCACCAGTATGCTCATCATAGGTATATCTATCTAACTGGTCGATAAGTTTTTTAGCTATATTTATGTCACCATTATGATTCTGACCTATCTCAGCTATAACATATGTTTCATTATTTGATTTTACTAATGCCATTATGCTTTACCTATCTTTGAATATTGAAACTTAGTATCTTTTAAAACTGCTTTTAACTCTGCTTGAGTAATATTTTCAAAGTTAAGAAATGATAACAGATCATTTACTTTATTTACATTATCGAACTCCTCAAACTGAAATCTAAAATCATCATAATGAGAATAGAATAACTCTCTAAAATCTTCGTTCTCAGTATCTTTAGTAAAGTTAACACCTTCAGTACCCATTCTAGTCGGGTTAGGGTTTATTCTTCTTTCCACTGTTAGTATTCTAGCTTTAGGAAATAACATTCTCCAAAATGGAAGTAAGTATACATTACGAGGATCTTTCCACCCGTAAGCCACATTTCTAACTGGAAACTCATTGTCAAATATTATTTTAAGATTATCTATGTTTTCCTCTATAGTGGCTTGCCATGTAGAAGGAGTAACAGTCTCTATTAACTTCTTTACTGCAGCGTAATATCTTGTATCATAGTTAGGATCAACTACTTTATTATGATCTATACCTATCGATGCAACTATTGGCTTAGTAACCATTTTACTAATATCAACACTTTCATGCCATTTTCTTGCTCCTAACCAACCAATATGGTTTACGGTACCTCTACCTTCTTCTATAGACTTACCTGCATAAAAGTTACAACGTCTAAGGAACTTAGTAAAGTAAGAAGTACCACCTCCAGGTGCTCCACAAATAATAACTGGTTCAAGATTATCTATCATATTATCCTCTAAGTTTTTCTCTAACTGCTTTTTCTGATTCTGTTACTCTTATAACTCCATCACCATATGCAGCTTCTAACTCTCTTATACCTGATACAAGTTTAAATAATCCCCATGGTGTTACTGAAGCACTATGATCAGAACCTTCCATATTTCTATCTAAAGTTATATGACGTTCTATTATTTCAGCTCCTAGTAAAACTGATGCAACTGTAGTACCTAAAGTCATCTCATGTCCTGAGTAACCAATAGTAAAGTCTGGGTATTTATTTTTTAATGTTTCTATAGCAGATAAGTTTAACTGATCGATAGGAGCAGGATAAGTAGAGTTACAATGTAATAAACCAATATCATGTTTATTATTATATACTTCTTTAGCTATTCTTAAAGTATCAACTGCTTGTTTAATCTCTTCATCGGTAGACATTCCTACAGAGAATATTATTTTTTTACCTGTTTCTATACTTGCTGTAAGTAAATCGTCATTAGTAAGCATTGCAGAAGGAATCTTAATAAAAGGAATATCATACTGCTTTAAAAACTCTAAGGAATCTAAGTCCCATGGAGATGCTGACCAAGCTATGTTTTGCTTTTTACAATAAGCATCTATTTCATCATACTCTTTTTTACCAAACTCAACTTTATATTTGTATTCGAGATATGTCATCTCTTCTCCTTGCCATGAACGAGGTTTATTCTTTTGATCTTCTGGTACGCATATGTCAGGGTTTCTTTTTTGGAACTTAACAGCATCACACCCTGCTGCGGCTGCTATATCAATAAGTCTCTTTGCTATTGATAAATCTCCTTGATGATTGATACCAATCTCTCCTATGATGTAGGTTTTTTCCATAACTATATTTCTTCTATTCGTTTAGTTTTATCACATATCATTAAATCATAAGCAGGTTTATGTCCTGTTATAAGTTTATGATGTTTAGCTCCCCATGTTAATAACTGTTTCTTAGTTACACCATACCAGTCTATACCAGAAACAGAACCTCTTGCTGTGTAATAGGTAATCTTATGACCATCGTCGTGAAGATCATTTATCTTATCTATATTAATCCATATAGGAGTAGCTAGATTATAGTCTGTTCTATCGTCTCCTGGTTGGTAATCTGCTATTGTTTCGTCAATATCGACGTATATATTCATCTAATAACTTTATTCAATAAAACTTTTGCACCTTCTATAATATGTCTAACGTAACTTATTTTTTTCGGTGTTTCTTTTTTGTAACTGTCCTTAAAAGGCTCTAATACTTTAGATTGCTTTTTAGGAACTCTTTTCTCTTCTATATTTATATCCCTTGTTGCTGATGTAGATAAAGAAGAAGGAACTCTTTTTTCATATACTATAGGTTCAACCTCTTTTACTTTAGAAGGAAATGGTTCTAAAGTTACTTTAGTAAACTTAGCAACTCTTTTCTCTTCAACATCAGCTTCAGCTTTGTATATTGTTCTTTTAGTAAGATACGAAGGAGCTTGCGTATTAACAAATATATTAGTAGTTTTTATTTGATGTACTAATCCTTTTTCAGATAGATAATCTTGTACAGCAGCTTTTACTCCTTCATTTATATCATATAAAGGTACTAATACAACTCCATACTTAGGAACCAAACCATGAAATAGCTCTAATGCTGCCTTAGTACTACTGTAAGTACTTAAATCTATATTAAGAACATTTACATTTAAATCAGTAAACTGATCAAATGTATCCTCTATATAACCTTTAACTACTTTATATTTAGTATCAGGTATATCAAATCGTAAATCTAATGCTGGTTGTATTGGTCTGGCAAACTTACCTTTATGTAAGGTAGAATCAAATGATCTATCATAGTCGGTTGGAGCAGGTATACCATCAAACGAATCGAATATCCACATAGGACGATTCTTTATATCGTTTTTAAGAATCATATCGGCATACAATCTTGCTGAGTCTCCTTT
>Ga0098038_1001071_pt1 | contig 11911 bp, 15 predicted proteins | sample 5B_taG_FD_75051 | JGI IMG/M metagenome (GOLD analysis project Ga0098038, IMG submission 75051) | Marine viral communities from the Subarctic Pacific Ocean - 5B_ETSP_OMZ_AT15132_CsCl metaG | ecosystem: Environmental > Aquatic > Marine > Oceanic | place: Pacific Ocean | collected 2015-01-08 | reverse complement strand
AGCTGGCACACACCCAGGCATGAAGAAGACAAAAGTCCCTGGAGACTCGTTTTAAGTCCTTCCAGCGGGTCGCAGCAGAGCTGCGACACACACACCCCCACCCCCCTTTATACGGCTAACGGTATATAAGTAGCCTATACTAACATTTTCAGACTCATTTACCGTACAAATTAAGTTTTGAACTAAACGTCCTATACTAAAATTTTTTGCAAAATTTTTTTATAATATTTAGATGTCAAAACGCTTAGTAAATTATTTTGAGTCAATCAGTGAAGTCTGTCCTTACTCAGCCCCATCATTTAAAAACGGTAAACTATTAGTTTTAGATTATGACCCTAAGTTAATAGAAGAGTATTACCAAGTAATAGATGACTATGATGCTATTATGTTTGAGTGTCACCCCTCGACGTCTCGCGACTCATTAATGTCCATATTAGAAGATTTATACGACGAGCGACCACGAGCCAAGTGGTTTTGGTCACACCCTAAGGACAAGCATCACAGTACACCCAAACCTAGTATAATCATGCAAAATAAAGTAAACTTGAAAAAAGCACGTAAGGAATTTTTTAGTAAACATGTCACTAGGTAACCGACCAACATATGCTAGTCCCCCGCTAGATACTACCAGTCCACGTAAACGTTTTTTAAAAAGAGCGGAAAACTACCCTGAAATAGTAAATAACTTTAAAACGGGTAATTTAGAACAAGCTTACGAGTCCTTTGTCCAGCTACCGTTTCTTGATCAAATGACCATGTACATGACTCCTGGTCTAGGTAATATAATTGACGGTTATGAAGCTAAGTATTTTAAAACTAAAGAGATTGAAGCTTTAGAAAAATCAGGGCGTAGACCACAAAAAGAATATGAAGTTGACTTAATGACCTTTGGGTTTAACCCTATGGACGGTCCACTAAGTAAACCTACTGCGCCTAGTCCTTATAAAGGTTCAGGTCAAGCTAGGTTGTTTGAAGGTTTAAGTAATTTGTCCGCTGCTAGTTCACTAATAGGTGTAGGCGAAGTACCTAGTTTATTAAAAGGTGCTACTTTATTCGGGTTACGTAGATTAGGTAAGTTAGGTACAGATACCCCCGCTAAACCTAAAACTAAAGTTGGCGGTGAAGGTGGACCCCCGCCTAAGGGACCAGTAGCCCCCGTTATTGAAAATAATATAAGATATACGGCGTTTACTCCTAGGTATGTACCGCCCCTTAAAACTAAATCAGACACTAATAACGTAGTATTAACTAGTACCGTAGCTTTAGCGGATACTCCGTTTTTTAGAAAAAACCCAGATAAAGCCGTACCTATTAATAATATCTTTCAAGCTATGGAACGTTACGGAGTAGAAGGCGGAGCTAAAAATCAAAAGAATAATAACGTAAGTAGACAAATAAAAAGTTTTGTCGACGATGATTTTATAGCTAATAATAAAACTGTTAAGCCTAGAGATTTAATGGAACATATTATAGGTAATTCACCTAAATTACAAGAGCATCATTCTTTTTACCCTAAAAATTCACCAGAAGCTCAACAGTCTTTTATAAATTTCGCTAATCACCCTACTCTTTTTGATTTAAGTACACCTGCTTTAAGAAAAGATCTTAATCCCAAAGATGTACTAAAAACTGACAGAAGTAAATCAACATACGGTGAACGTACTTTTAACATGTATGATGAAGGTAGACTATACGGCGGTGATTTATTAAAATATGAAGACGGATATATAACACCTAAAGACCCCAATAACCCTGGAACTACTATACAATCAGGTCATGCTGGCTTGGCTAAAGGCACTAGTGCTGACCTTACTGATACTGGCGGAAGGTACACTCATCAAAGATATACGGTAACTGACGTAGGTAAAGATAAAAACGTAACTGTAATACAAGAAATACAAAGCGACCCCTACAGAATGACTGGTGATAAACAAAAATTAGTTACTAGAAATTTAGATGAAGCAGAGGGCGGTAGTATTAAAGAAATTATTCCAATTTTAGATGAGCAATATACTCAGGGTGACGGTGCATTAAATGCTATGAAACTTGCTAGTCCTGGCGGTTATAAAGCTATGGATGAAAACCGTACTCTAGCACCTTTTTTATTAAAGTATGACGATATACTCGCTAGACAAGAAGCTGAAGTAGATACTTTTGTCAGAGCCAGAAATCAAGAAGCTTTTAATGAATATGATATAAATGAATCTTACTTTGAAACTGGTGAAAGGTTCGCTGATGAAATAGATGAAATAAAAGGTAGGTTCACTTTAGAAAAAGAAAACGCTTTACGTGAGGCTTTAGGCGACGACTTTTTTGACGCAGGTAGTAAGTATTATGACGAAGCAGTTAAAAAACTACCGAGAGCTGAAGCGGGTGATTGGTTTACTGACAACGTCAAGTTCGGTATACAGACCGCTGTAAAAAATGATTCACCTTATGTATTACTACCTAGAAACGCTAAAGCTCTAATTCCCGCTAGTGGTAGTAAAGATATAGTGCTTTCTCCTAATCAATTAAAATATTTTGAAGAGTCACCAGCACACAGAGTAAGCTATACTAGTAGTGTCAAGTCTGACGGTAAAGGCGGGGTAAAAGATAAAAACGCAGAAGAAATAAGTCAAGGTTTGAGACCCAATAAAAAAGATGGAGACGATGTAGTTGTTGTATTAAACACTACAGAAAATGCAGGTAATAATATACCAGATTTATCATTCTCAACCCTACCTCAAAGTAAACAACAACAAATGTTTTACATTGACGCTAAAAATATACGAGGCGGTAAACACCAAAGACGTGCTAATTCATACGCTAGAAATTACGATAGAAGTTTTAAACAAATAGAACAAGACTATAAATTACTTTTAAACCCAGTAGAGTTTACCGATGAACTAGGTAACGAATATTTTAAAATAATGCTCACCCCCCAAGTAAAAGAAGCTTTTGAAGTATTACGGTTAAATAAAGGGGGGCACGTTACTAAACCCTTAATGACCCTTAAATATGGAATATGATTTAAACGATCTACCAGAAGACGTACTAAAAGAACACCTAGAACTAACTGAACGTTTAAAAGAAATAGAAAACGTTGAGGCTAGTAAAGATAATTTTTTAAACTTTGTAAAAAGCCAATGGCCACAGTTTGTTAGCGGTGCACATCATAAAAAGATGGCTGATGCTTTTGACCGTATAGCTAAGGGTAAAATAAAAAGGCTGATTATTAATATGCCTCCGCGTCATACTAAAAGTGAGTTCGCTAGTCATTACTTCCCCGCTTACTTAGTAGGGCGTAACCCTAGTTTAAAAATACTACAAGCTACCCACACCGCAGACTTAGCCGTAAAGTTTGGGCGTAAAATTAGGGACTTAATGTTAACCGAAGACTTTCAAAAAGTTTTTCCTGATGTATTAATAAACCCAGACTCAAAAGCAGCAGGTAAGTGGGAAACTCAAGATAAAGCTAACCCTAAATTAAAGGGTGAGTATTATGCTGCTGGTGTAGGCGGTGCACTAGCGGGTAGGGGTGCTGATCTATTTATTATTGATGACCCTCACAGTGAACAAGACGCCATGAACCCTAAAAGCATGGACGACACTTACGAGTGGTATACATCTGGACCGCGTCAACGTTTACAGCCAGGAGGAGCCATAGTAATAGTTATGACCCGTTGGAACGTAAACGATCTTACGGGTAGACTACTTAAAGATGCTGCCCGTGACCCTAAAGCTGATCAGTGGGAAGTTATAGAACTACCCGCTATATTACCTAGCGGTAAAGCTTTGTGGCCAGAGTACTGGAAACTAGAAGAATTAGAAAGCGTAAAGGCTAGTTTAAGGGGCGGACCAAAGTGGCATGCTCAGTATATGCAGAACCCTACGTCAGAGGAAGGTGCACTTATAAAACGTGAGTGGTGGAATACATGGCCACATGATAAACCACCAGCCTGTGAATATTTAATACAAAGTTATGATACCGCTTTTTTAAAAAGTTCAATGGCGGACTACTCAGCTATAACTACTTGGGGGGTGTTTTACCCTGAAGGTAAAATAGGTGAGGAGTTTTATGATGGTAACGCACCACATATAATTTTACTAGACTGTATTAAAGGTAGGTATAGCTTTCCTGAATTAAAAGCCGTAGCTTATGAACAATATAATGAGTGGGCACCCGACGTAGTAATTATAGAAAGTAAAGCCACTGGTATACCTTTAACTCAAGAATTACGTAATTTAGGTATACCCGTACAGAATTTTACCCCCAGTAAAGGTAACGATAAAATAGCTAGAGTTAATGCTAGTACGCCTTTATTTGAATCAGGTATGGTTTGGGCACCAGATACTAAATACTCTTACGAACTTATTGAAGAGTGTGCTGCTTTTCCTGCGGGGGACCATGATGACTTAGTTGACTCAACCACACAGGCTTTATTAAGGTTCAGGCAGGGTGGCTTCGTAAAACTACCTAGCGACTACGAAGAAGATGAGATATACTATAAACGAAAAATAAGTTATTATTAAAACTATGGCAATAGAAAATACACCGTCGGGTGAAATTGATTTAGAAATAATTGAAGATTTACCAGAAGAAGCCCCTCAACCAGACTTAGGTATGGAAGTTGAACTACCTGAGGAAATGAATATTCAGGGAGACCTTACATCCACTTTTGAAATTACACCAGAGGGTCAAGTAAACCCTATAGGTGAAGAGATGTCAATGGTGATGACTGAGCATCAAATGAACCTAGCTGAAATAATCGATCAGGCTGACCTAAATACTTTAAGTGATGAATTACTTTCAGCTTATGATAATGACAAAGAGTCACGTAAAGATTGGCTTGATACTTTTACTAAAGGTTTAGATTTACTGGGTATAAAAATGGAGGAAAGAGAAGAACCTTTCCCTGGTGCTACGGGTGTACATCACCCATTATTGAGTGAAGCCGTTACACAGTTTCAAGCTCAAGCATACAAAGAATTACTACCAGCAGGCGGACCAGTCAAAACTAGAATAATGGGTAACGAAACACCTGAAGTACAAGCACAGAATCAACGGGTAAAAGAATTTATGAACTATCAAATTACTGAGGTCATGAAAGAGTATGACCCAGAGATGGATAGTTTATTATTTTATCTACCTTTAGCAGGTAGTGCATTTAAAAAAGTTTATTACGATAATTTATTAGGTAGACCTACAAGCCGTTTAGTAAAAGCTGAAGACTTAGTAGTCTCTTATGAAACCACAGACCTTGAAAGTAGCCCCCGTTTTACCCACGTTATAAGTATGACAGGCAATGATTTAAAAAAATCACAACTAAACGGTACTTATTTAAACATAGAAGTCACTGACCCTAGTGCAGATATAGAATACAACGAAGCTAAAGAGAAAATGGACGAGCTACAAGGCATGTCTCCTTCTATAAACGACTATGATGAGTACAATATTTTAGAGTTTCATGTTGATTTAGAGCTAGAGGGCATAGATGAGTTCGGTTTCGGTGTGCCTTACGTAGTAACTATACTAGAAGATGAGGGTAAAATCCTTTCAATAAGACGTAATTGGAACGAAGATGACGAATTATTCCGTAAAAAAGAGTATTTTGTACATTATAAGTTCCTCCCAGGACTAGGTTTTTACGGTTTCGGGTTAATTCACATGATAGGTGGGCTAACTAAGTCAGCTACTTCTATATTACGTCAGCTAGTAGACGCCGGAACTCTTAGTAATTTACCCGCAGGCTTTAAAGCTAGGGGTATGAGAGTACAAGGTGAGGATGAACCACTCCGTCCAGGTGAATTTAGAGACGTTGATGTACCAGGAGGGGTGATTAGGGACGCATTAATGCCTTTACCTTATAAAGAACCGAGTAGTGTACTCAGCCAACTACTAGGTGTACTGATAGATTCAGGTAGAAGGTTCGCTTCTATCGCAGATATGCAGGTTGGTGACATAGGTAGTCAACAATTACCCGTAGGAACTACCGTAGCTATGCTAGAAAGGGGTACAAAAGTGATGTCAGCTATACATAAACGCTTACATTACGCACAAAAGAAGGAATTTAAGCTTTTAGCGGGTATTTTTAGTAAAAGTTTACCGCCAGTTTACCCATATGACGTACCAGGAGCTACTAGAGAGGTAAAAGCTACTGATTTTGACAATAAAATAGATATTTTACCCGTTAGTGACCCTAATATCTTTAGTATGGCACAAAGAGTGATGTTAGCACAGCAAGAACTACAGATGGCACAAGCTGCACCCGATATTCACGACTTAAGAGAAGCATATAAGCGTATGTATGAGGCTTTAGAGGTTAAAAACATAGAATTGATACTACCTCCGCCTAGTGAAGTACCTCCACGTGACCCTATAAGTGAACAACAAGCAGTATTGACTAATCAACCTATACAAGCTTTTGAGTTTCAAAATCATGATGCCTATATTCAAGCACATAGTGCCTTTTTACAGAATCCTATGATGCAACAGAATCAAGGAGCTATGGTTTCTATACAGGCTAACATACAAGAACACCAAGCTATGAAGTATAAACAACAAATAGAGCAGGTATTAGGTCAACCGTTACCAGATATGTCAGCTGGACCTATGCCACCAGAAGTTATGAACCAGATAGCTACTGCTGCAGCTCAAGCTACACAAGTAGTTACTGGTCAAGCGGAAGCTTTAGCTAGAGCACAAGAACTAGAACAAGTTGACCCAATAGTAAAATTAAAAGAAGCTGAAATACAACAGAGAGCTGAAAGTGATATGATAAGAGCTCAAGTCGACGCTCAACGTATACAGTCACAAGAAGCTATAGCTGAAATGAAAATAGCACAACAACGTGAATCAGCTGAAATGAAAGAAGAGGGTAATGTGCGTAAAGAATTCTATGATATACTAAAAGATGTCAGATCATCCGACACACAAACTAAAGGAGAGTAATAATGCCAGGAATGATGATGAAAAAGAAAAGAGTAGCTATGAATAGAGGCGGTAATTCAACCATGAAAAAGAAAAAAGTAGCTATGATGAAAAGAGGCGGTAAAGCAGCCAAAAAGAAAAAAATGAATCGTGGTAAAAAGAAAAAATAATAAGGAGCTATTATGAAAGAAGTAAAAGTGCCTAAAGCTAATAAAATAGATTTATCTAAACCAGTAACCGTAGGAGATATACTTTTTAAAAAGACCTTCGGTATGGGTAAAGGTAAAGCTAAAGGAGGCGGTGCTGCTACTAAAGGGTTAGATTATAATATCTGTCCTAGCGGTAAGGAGTAATGCCTGCGGTAAAACGCAAGCGTAAATTTGCTAAAGTTAGTAAAAGTCGTAAAGGCGTACCTAAAGCTTATTTAAAAGGGGCTAAAAACCCTAAAGCTAGAGAACGTGAAATTTTACGTACTCGTAAAAAATATAAGTCAGGTAAGATGACTAAAAAAGATTATGAAGCGGTAGAACGCTCAAGAGCTAAAGATAAACGTAAAGTAAAAAGAAAAAGGAGAAAATAATATGGCCACTCCAGCATGTGTTAAGAAATACGCTAAAAGTAGTGGTAAATCAGAATCTACTTTAAATAAAGTTTATAAAAGAGGTCAAGGGGCTTACTTTAGTTCAGGGTCAAGACCAGGACAAAGCTCACACTCATGGGGCTGTGGTAGGGTAAGAAGTTTCGCTACTGGTGAAGGTGGTGCACGTAAAGCTGACTCTGACCTTTTAGGTAAAGGTAAGAAGAAAAAAAGAACTAAAAAATCCACTGGAGGTGGAGTCATGAATAATAGTCAAGAACGTAAGTTAAAAAATACTAGTAAAGCTGATCTAAATAGAGACGGCAGATTATCATCCTATGAAAAAGCTAGAGGCATGGCTATTGAAAAAGCTATGGCTAAAGATAGTCAAACTCCAGTTAAAAAGAATATGGGCGGGGTTATATCTAGAGCTTGTGGTGCTGTTATGGAGAACAAGCGTAAAAAAACTAAAATGTTATAATGGCTAAGTATCAAGGTAAAACTGTAAAACTAAACACGCCCAGAGGTTTACGTAAAGGTGAAACGGGTTACGGTAAAAAACGTAAGGTAGTTTTTGTTAAAAACCCTAGCACAGGTAAAGTTAAAAAAATAACTTTTGGTGATGCTAATTTAGGTATGCATAAAAATAACCCCAAACGTAAAAAAGCTTACTGCTCACGTAGTAAAGGTTTAGGTAGTGATAGAATGAAAGCGAATTACTGGGCACGTAGAGACTGGGGCTGTTAATGAGTGACCCCTACTACTATAACTGCACACTAGTAAGGGTGATAGACGGTGATACTATAGACGTTGATATTGATTTAGGGTTTAGCGTAACTTTAGTTAAACAAAGAGTTAGGTTAGCTGGTATTGATACCCCTGAATCACGTACCCGTAACTTAGCAGAAAAAGCATTAGGTTTAAAAGCTAAGGAACGTTTAAAAGAATTATGTGGTGCTAAACTGCAAGTCAAATCATTAGGTAAAGGTAAATACGGCAGAATACTAGGTATACCACACACAATAGAAGGTGAGGATATTTGTCAAAAACTTATTAACGAAGGTCACGCAGTAGAGTATAATGGTGGTACTAAAACTAAAGTTTGGGCATAATGGATAAATTATTAAAATTACTTGAAGAACGGCAAGAACAATTAAAAGATTCTTTAGCAGCAGGTAATATACAAAACTTTGAAAGTTATCAAAAAGTCGTAGGCGAAATAACAGGTCTGTCGTTTGCGATTCACAGTATTAGAGACCTGCACAAAAAGGAAGAAGAATATGACTAAAGAAGTCGCAAGTTTTGGTAAAGGTGGTCAACCTATACCTGACACAGTAGAAAGATTCAAGGACGTAAAACTTGAAGCACAAGTAGAAGAAAAAACTTTCACCCCCGAAGAAATACATAGTGATGAGGAGTTACAGAGTAAACTACCTCAACCCACAGGTTATAGAATGCTTATCCTACCTTTTAGCCGTAAAGCTAAAACTAAGGGCGGTATTTTATTAGCAGAGTCAACATTAGAAAAAGAACGTATATCTACTAATGTTGGTTTTGTAGTATCGCTTGGTCCCGACGCTTATAAAGATGAATCTAAGTTTCCTGACGGAGCTTGGTGTAAGCCTAGAGACTGGGTGATATTTGGCAGGTATGCAGGTGCTAGACTCAAAATTGAGGGTGGCGAACTGCGTTTATTAAACGATGATGAAATTTTAGCTGTTATTGATAATCCTGAAGATATTCAATCAGCTTAATTAATCACGCACATAAGGAGAAAAAACATGGCAGAAGAAGCTATGCAACAAGTTGAAGAGAACGAAGAGGTTACTGAAGTAGAATTACCTGAACCAGAAGGTGATGATGATACTGAAGAAAACTTAATAGAACAAGAACCAATAGAAAATAAGAAACAAGAATCATCTGACGAAGAAATAGAAGACTATAGTGACGGTGTCAAAAAACGAATAAATAAACTAACCTATAAGATTCGAGAAGCTGAAAGAAGAGAACATGCAGCAGTTGAATACGCTAAAGGTATACAAGAAGAATTAAATAAAACTAAAAACACCCTTTCAAAAACAGATAAAAACCTTTATGATGAATACTCAGCTAGAGTAGAAACTCAGTTGAAGGCAGCAGAGTCTGACTATAAAAAAGCTTATGAGTCTGGTGATACAGATGCCATGCTACAAGCTCAAAAAGAAGTCGCTAAGTATGCCGTAGAACAAGAGTCTCTCTCTAGGGTACAGTCTCGACAGACTAATGATGAGCAGGAAGTTGTAGAGCAACAGGTTCAAAGTCAAGGTCAAGGGCGACCCCAACCTTTACCAGAACCTACGTTAACTCCACAACCTGATCCTAAAGCTCAAGAGTGGGCAAGTCGTAACGAATGGTTTGGTGACGACATAGCCATGACTACTTCAGCTTTTGCTTTTCATAGAGAGTTGGTTGAGAAAGAAGGTTTTGACCCTACGTCTAATGAATATTATTCAGAAATAGATAAAAGGTTAAAAGAAGCGTTTCCTCATAAATTAGGAAATACTTCACAAGGTAACGTGAACGAAGTTGTTACTGGTTCAAGCAGAGGTGCTAATACCACTAGAGCTAGGTCACGTAGAAAAGTAAAACTCACACCGAGTCAAGTAGCGATAGCGAAAAGATTAGGTGTGCCACTAGAAGAATATGCTAAGCATGTTAAGTAAAGGAGAAAAAAATGGTAGATAAAAATAACACTACTGAATCAGATCGAACTCCTAGATCTGCATCTACTCGAGAAAATAATACTCGTAGAAAACCATGGAGCCCACCGTCATTATTAGACGCACCTAACCCACCAGAGGGTTATGTCTACAGATGGTTACGTGAATCAATGGTAGGACAATTAGACCAAGCGAATATGTCAAAACGTATACGTGAGGGATGGGAGCCAGTGAGAGCTGAGGAACATCCAGAGTTTGAGGCACCCACTATCGAGGATGGTAAACACGCTGGAGTCATAGGAGTTGGTGGCTTGATACTCGCTAAAATGCCCATGGAAACTGTTCAACAAAGAAGAGATTATTATGCCAACTTGGCTAATGCTCAAATGGAGGCAGTAGACAATAATTTGATGCGAGAAAGTAACGATGCGATGCCTATTAGTAAACCTAATAGATCAACGCAAGTTACCTTTGGAAAAGGTAGTGGATTTGATGGAAGTTAAATCCGCTGTATTTAAACTTATATTATAAAAGGTGATTAATTATGGCTAACGTCAATGATCCAAATGGTTTTACACCAGCGTATCATATGTCAGGCGGTACTATTAGACCTAGTGAGTTTGCAATCCAAAGTGGAGCTACAGGTGATATTTTTTCAGGTGATGTAGTGAAACTAGCTAGTGGATATGTATTACAAGCTGGGGCGACAGACGCACCGCTAGGCGTATTTTATGGTGTAGAATATACAGCGACAGATGGTGAAATCATTTTCTCACGAAAATGGCCAAGCGCCACAAGTACGCTAGGTTCTGCAGATGCTAAAGCTCTAGTATATTCTGACCCTAACATTGTTTATGAGGCACAGTACACAGGTACTCCGACTCAAGCCGATGTAGGTAAAGTTCATACTATCTCTACAACTGCAGGTGATACTAACAACAACCGTTCAAAAGAAGGTGTGACTACTACAACCAATAGTGGCATCGCTAAACAAGTTGCTTTCGTGGATAACCCGAACAACTCTATAGGCGAGTTTGCTAGAGGTTACTTCATATTCCCAGCTTCTACTTTCGGTAACGACTAAAAGGTGATATAGATGGCAATTAATAGAGCTCAATTAGTAAAAGAACTCGAACCAGGACTAAATGCACTTTTTGGTCTTGAGTACGATAGGTACGAGAACGAACATGCTGAAATTTTTGATACTGAAAATTCAGATAGAGCGTTTGAAGAAGAAGTTATGTTATCAGGTTTCGGGCAAGCTCCTGTAAAAGGTGAGGGTGCTGCGGTATCTTATGACACAGCTCAAGAAACTTTCACAGCTAGATACAGCCACGAGACTGTAGCTTTAGCGTTTGCGTTAACAGAAGAGGCTATTGAAGATAATCTTTATGATAGTCTTTCTTCAAGATACACAAGAGCTTTAGCTAGATCAATGGCTAATACTAAGCAAGTGAAAGCAGCAAATGTACTTAATAATGGTTTCTCAACTTCCTTCCCAGGAGGAGACGGTAAACCACTCATGACAACTGACCACCCATCTTTAACAGGTGGAGATCAGGCTAATGAGCCAAGTACTGCAGCTGACTTAAATGAAACTTCATTAGAGAATGCTCTAATTGATATTTCAGCGTTTAAGGATGAAAGAGGACTTAAAGTAAATGTACAAGCGAGAAAATTAATTATTCCCCCACAGTTACAGTTTGTAGCTGACAGAATATT
>Ga0098038_1001069_pt1 | contig 11923 bp, 8 predicted proteins | sample 5B_taG_FD_75051 | JGI IMG/M metagenome (GOLD analysis project Ga0098038, IMG submission 75051) | Marine viral communities from the Subarctic Pacific Ocean - 5B_ETSP_OMZ_AT15132_CsCl metaG | ecosystem: Environmental > Aquatic > Marine > Oceanic | place: Pacific Ocean | collected 2015-01-08 | reverse complement strand
TTATATCTTTATATAAAGATACTTCTTCTTTTAAACCCTCTTTTTTGGCTTTTGCCATTGCGGATTCTACTAAAGCACGATCAGCTGATAGTTGTTTTATTTTATCTTGAAGTTTTGATCTTTCTTTATCTATGTCTGTAGACATAACATCACCTTCGTTGGCTTCTTGTACTAAATCTCTTAAAAGTTTTTTATTATCAACAGCTTTCATCATGTCCTGTCTTACCTGTTTAACAAGCTCGTTTTCTCTAGCTTGTTGTTTGTAAGACTCTTTCATAATGCTAACTCTTTCAAGTAATTCAGCATTAGCCTCTTTATATGCATTTACTAATTGATTAGTAATGTCTAGGGATTTTTCGTCGTCTTTTTCAGCCATTTTATATAGTTGTTCCCGTATAAATATGAAAAAAATAAAGGCATCTATGATGCCTTTACTTAAAAATTATATGTTGAAGAAGGATTTACATTGGGGCCTGCTACTTTATTATTTGTTGATTTACTTTTTTGTAAAGCTTTACTTTGTTCTTCTTCTTGTTTTCTATGGTAATCGTTTATCTTTTCAATGTGATAACGTCTTAACCAAATTGGCATGTTATATATTTCCGAGTGTATGAACCCACCACCTCCATGGTACACTAAATCGTGAATTTCGGTAAATATAACACCCCGGTACTTAGGCGTCAGGCCAAAAAAACGAAACACCGAGGGGAATGTTTACATCCTCAATGGTATCGCCGTTTTCGAAATCGATGTCAACTGACATATCAATATCGGGCATAATTTCTGATAGGTAATTTCTAAATGCTTTAGAATCTCTTGCTAAAAATTTATAATCTACAAATTCTCTAATCGCTTTCATATCTCTATCACCATTTACTGATAATAAAGTATGTTTTAATCTTGTAGTTAATTCTGAGGAAGATTGTTTGTTAATCTTCTTAAGGCCTTTTAATTCTTTTTGGATTTTTTCTTCATCACCATGAGTTAAAAATTTAAAAGTAATTTCTACTTTAGATGTTGGAAGAGTAAAAGCAAATTCATTTCTTTTTTCTATCATTAAACTTTCATCTAACTCCTTATCATCTAATTCAGTTAAATCAATAGTAATTTCTTCTGAATCTCCTGTTTTTGGATTAGTATAAGTAAATGTATAATCACTACCATAACCTAAAATACGAGCTGCTATTAATATTGCATTTTTGTCTCCAATCAATAAATCATTATAATTTATTGATGTTACAATTAATGATTGCAATAATTTGTTAATAACTGTACCATTTTTTATGTAGTTTTGGTTAGTTAATATGTCCTCTTCACGAGCTGTCATATATTTCATTTTTATGACTCCGGATCTTAAAGGATGCCCATCAGGATACAATAAGCCTTTTGAAGGTAATGTAACATCTTCAGTAGGATATTGGTATGTTTCTTCCTGAACTTTAGGGACTTGGGGGGTGTTTGGTATTTGTTCCATAACGTTATTTATTTTATTAAAACTAGTTCAGATATACATATATGTAAAACAAAAAAAGCGCCAAAAATAGGCGCTTTTCTTTTATATAAGTTAACTTTTAGTAATTTAAGATGGCGTAATCCATTACTATAGTCATACTAATGTTAGCTGGTGTATCTGACGTCCAATCCATGTCTCCAAAATTAGCATTTTGACAATAAGCACCTTTTAATATCCATTCTTCAACAACATCACCTACTGGTCCTAATGTATTAATTCTAATGTCTTTTTTATAGAAATCAGAATAACCATCTCTACCTGTAACTGACTCGTGTGACAAACGAACCCATTCCATTACTGCCTGTGCACCTGATGGTGTTACTGGATCATAAAGATCACATGTAATGTTTTCCCAGTTAGCTTTTCCTTTAATTTTTCTTTTCACGTTAATGTGATCAAGAACTACTTCATTGAATGAAATACTTGGTCTTGATATTTTTTTAATAAGGTATGCTGGGATACCATCGATGAACATTAGGAACCTGTTTTGCAGCTTTGGTTCAAATGCTGTGAACATCATTTCGTTTGTGTTTAATATTGCCATCTTTTTTGTTTTATTTAAATTGTTCTATTATAAATATAATGCTTTTTAGTTTTTTAGTAACCTCCGCCACCTCCTGCACCACCACCACCATCAAATGTAGCTCCTGTAGGTAATACGTTAAAGTCTAATACTATGAATTCAGCTGTTTTGGCTGGTTGTAAATATATCGCGCCAACTAATTGGTTTCTATCAATTACATCTGGTGTGTTATTAGCTTCGTCCATTTGTACTCTAAATGCATATAATCCTTGTCTTTGTTGTACTGATTCTAAATATGGATTAACAATGTTTAAGAATCTATTTCTTGTAGCTTGTGTGTTTTGTTCAAATACTAAGTATCTTGATGAACTTGCAATGAATTTCTTAAGAGCAATCATTAATCTACGAACATTAATTCTGTCTAATGCTGTTGATCTTTCTTGAAGTGTTTTCTGACCCCAAATACAAACTCCTGTTTGTGGGAATGTTGCAATTGGGTTAATTTTAGCATCATATAAAACATCTCTTTCAGCTTGATTTAATCTCATTTTAGCTTCAATAACATTTCCTAATACACCTCTATTTAAACCTGCTGGTGCGAACCATTCTGCTGCAATTCTATCTGAAGCTGCTATAGCTCCTGGTACAATTACTGAAGGTGGTACTAATACTGGTTTATTCTTAGCAGTATCTAATACTTTAACCCATGGATAATATACTGCAGCATAATTAGTGTCTAAACCTGCTACTTTACTTACTGCTGTGTTTACTGAAGCATTTACTTCATTTAAATCCATTACAAAAAAGGCATCTCCTCTTTCCTCACACATATCAATACCTGCGTTTGTAACTAATGGGTGTAATGCGTGTATAACACCTGGCATAGCTAACATATTGATATCATATTCATCTTGGTTTGCAATTATATCTAATGCTTTTTTATATCCTGTGTATCCTGCTTTTGATGTTGTACTTAAATCAAAACCATATAAATTAGCTGCTGTAATGTTAGCTCCAATTTGTTTTACAACATCTGAACTAATACCATCATCTCCACCTTGGAAGGGAACTGTAAACTTAAGTTGGTTTGCTGTTGGTCCTGTTGCTCCTGTTGAATCAATTGAAGCGCTTAATGAACTTGTCCATAATGCTGAGTTTGGATGACCGTTATAATTTTCTACGTTAAAATCACCTGATACATTTGCTGTGTTATTATCTGGTAATGGTTGTAAGAAATTTTCATTATCTGATGCTTTATCAATAAATTTAAATCCTAAATATGCTTTAGAACTATAATTTCCACCTATTACCTGATCTCCTTCGTAAGAAGCTGATGGGAAAGCCATGTCTATACCAAATGAACTTGTATTTATAGTATTTCTTACTGCTTTAAATCCTTTAGGAGATAATTTAGGTGAAGTTGCTCTTTCAGCTACTGCATTTGATACTTCTATTCTAATATAATTTGAAATATTTGGATAATTTCCAAGTAATTCAACTTTTCCTAATGTATCATTATATTGTGGGTATCTATCTCCAATTGCTCTTGAAATATATCTTGGAGAATCAGGATCTAATGTTACATTATTAAATTGTTCTAAAATAACAGGAGCTTTATCTTTATCACCTGTTTTTCTTATAATAACTGAAAATTGTGAATATTGTTCAATACCATCAATATCTCCTGGCTCCTTTAAATTTGCAATTGAAACCTTATAATCATGACATAAATGTTTTCCATGATCTAAAGTATGAACTTTAAATAATTCTTTTGTTGTTTTATTAACATCTAAAAATTGTGAAGTAATAAATGGTGTAGAAGCATATCCATATCCTTCTGTTTGACCAATTTCTCCACTATATACCATATCAGTCGATTGTGTAACAAATAAAACTGATTTTCCTGATGATAATTGATATCCTGATACATCTGTACCTTCCTGAGTTATAGCTACTGAGGCTGTTGTTGCACCAAAAGATGTAAATGCTGCAGCTGTTGTAAATCCTGCATCATTACTTGTAACAGTTACTTTACGACCTGTAGAATCTATAGATGCTGAAAGACCTGCTATACCAAGTTGATCAGATGATGTATTATCATTATGTAAACCATTAATTGCATCTCTAGTTGCTTGAGCTAATTGTTCTCCTGTAATTGACCCAGTTATATTTACGTAAGTATCTAAATTAATTGGGACTGCTGATCCAGTTACTCCTGTTGCAGGGGTTGCATTTATTGATGTGTCTACTGTTGCTCCTGCTACTGGTGTAGGAATTAATCCTGAACCAGAAAAGAATAATGTGTGTGAATATGCTGCTGAATCATGTGTTAAATCTTCATCATCTGAAATTTGTAAGAAAATTGCACCCGAAGCTTGCAATGTCATATTTACTAAACTTGAAGTACGGAATGTTGCGTCAGCAAAAGTAATGTCTACATTTTCTGCTTTAGTACTAAAAATAGATGTTTGTAAATTTTTAAAATTTAAGTATGTGTATCCAGGAGTACCTGCGTAAGCATTTGCTCCAGTTTTACTATTATTTGGATTACTACCTAACTGCTTAAATACATAATTTTTATTAGCAGGATTCATTGAAACAGATGACAATGTTGTAGTAGTAACGTTAGTTCCTTGAAGTGTTAAACCAAAATTTTCTGTTAAATCTGGTCCTATATGAGTATTAACAGATGCTGATTGCATTGTTGAATCCCCTAAAGAAGGTTTAGCTAATGCTTTAGAAGGATAAACTGCACCTAACATTACATGTTTTCCTGATGAACCCGAAGCTGCTAATACAAAAAATTCATTAGTACCGTTTGCGTATGTATATCCTCCTCCTGCTAATACTCTACATACAGTAACGGATCCTGCGTTTTTTAAGTATTCTCTAACTGTTTGTGGGACATAAGTTTCTGAACTTATAGGTCCGAATCTTCTTTCATATTCTGCGAAACTTCTTACTACTGTTGGTACAAACGCAGGACCTTTTTCTGTTGGTCCAATAATTGCAGCGCCAATTGCGCCAACTCCTTGTGGTAAGAATGATAGGTCGTTTTCTCTTGTAAATACACCTGGTGAAATAATTTGTTCTGCCATCTTATATTTTATTTAATAATGTTATGTCTTCGATTGGTTCTATCATAAATATAAAAGAAAAATACAAACCCAAACAAAGTGGTTATCTAATTTATAACCTAATCATTGATAAATATAAGATAATTTTTAAAAACTATTCTGCGGGAGTAAAAGTACCTGTTTCTATATCAAGAGATCCTTTACCATATTTATCTGATAAAGATTTTGCTATATTTATTTCTTCTTTTTCTAATTCACTTAACTGTTTTTTTATCGTATTTTCAGCTTCTTCTAACTTAAGTTTATTAATAGCTAGCTGACCAAACTGAACCGTTGTTTGATTAACACGTGCTTGAAGATTTCTTAATTTTTCAATTTCTTCATTTGTAAATTGAATTGGACTTTTTTTAATGTCTGTTGGTGCGGGGATTTTATCTTTTACTGTCATAACTTTTATTATAAATTAATTTCGGATATACATATATGTAAATTAGAAAGACCCACCATTTATTGTAATAATATCTGAAGAAAGAGCTGTTATTGTTCCACTTGCACTTATATTGCCTGAGGCTGTTACTGCTCCAGATAAGGTTATAGGTGTTGTACCTTGTCTACCTATTGTGATAGGATTGGTAGCATTATTACCTATTAATAATCCAATTACGCCACTACTGGCTACATGTTTACCATTTGATTCATATTCATCTGCACTTATATCTCCACTTGCACTTATATTACCTGAGGCTGTTATATGTGAATCTACCAATAAGTCACCTCCAAGGTGTACATCAGCTAACGGTGTACCTATACCATTGGTTCCTATTTTATTAGTATTTGCATCGGCATGGAATAAAGGATTATTAGAGGTACCTTTAACTACAAAATCAATATCATTAGTACCTTCATTGACAGTAACCTCTTTTTGACCACTACTACCATCAAATTTAATATATGTTTTACTCTGTACTTTAAACAAACTTGATGATTGATTAAAAGTAAGATAATTGTTATAAGCTTCATCACCATAATAACGATTTGCAAATATATTTCCACTTGCACTTATATCTCCTGAGGATGTTATACTACCATTAAATTTATGTGAATCGTCTGCAGAATCACCAAATACAGTAGATCCTGAGGATACACTATGTACAATTATACTTTCAGATACAATATAAGATTGTGCTATGACTGCTCCTGAGGCTTTTATATTACCATCTACTGTTAGTTTTTCATCAGGTGTTGCCGTTCCTATTCCTACTCTATCATTACCAGCATCTGATGCTATTAGATTGTTATCATTATCTCCTCTTACAAAAAAATCTTGAAAATTAGAATTATTAGGATTAACAGTAATAGCTGCTTGTTCAATTTTAAAACCAGGTGAGGAATGTTGGGCACCCATTTGGATGTCGTTTTCATTAAAATCTATTCTTGTATTAACTTGATCTTTATGTTGTATTTCATTACTAGCTAATAATATGTGTTGGTTAGGGGAAGTTAGCTTTATACCCCCATCAAAGATATCTAATGAACCCGTTATTTCATGTAAACCACCAGCATCTATTAAGAATTTTTGCTCTGCAGCTCCCGTTTTATTTGCAACACTAAAAATTAAGTCTGCCTGAATACCAGCCTGAGTAACAGAACTTACAACTCCCTTTATTACTGCTGTCTCACCCGTAGTTCTTTTATTATATCCTTTTAGGGAACCCGATTCTGCTATCCATCTTATTGAACCTAATGTGTCTCCTGTTTGTGGGGGGTTAATTAATCCTAATTTTTCACCTTTACTTAATATTGATGCTTGTGTATCTGGATTAAATGCATTAAAAGCGGTTACAGCTGCTGCATCATCAGCTACTACTTGTCCCGTTATAGCAAATAAGTTAGCTGCAGTTATTGGTATCCCTCTTGAAAAATTTAAAATAAATTCACTACCTGTTGCTGCTGATGATGCGTTTTTATCAAAGCTTTCAATGTTACCTTCTTCATTAATTTTTAGTCCTTTTTGTTCTGATACTCTTTGGATTTGAAATTCATTTGCTCTAATATCAACGTTAGTTAAAGGATCTTTAGTTCCTATCCCTAATTTTAATACTGCTGGGGAATTTTTTGATGCAGATACATAAAGGGGTATTAAATCCTCCTCTGATCCAACAGATTGAGAAGGTACCATCATTTCAAAACTTTTTTTATCAACTGGGTCTATTCTTTGAATTAAAGAAGCTGAAGCCTCAGGTACTTTTCCTTCAAAAAAAGATTGATTTTTTACTCCAGAACCTGATTGTATTATATTGTAAGAAAATGTATTAGGTGAACTCCCTATTTTAAAAGAAGAACCTATCATCATTCCTCCTACTTGTACTTGTGTACCTGAAAAATCAGGTAAAGCTACAGAACTACTGTTTTTACTGGTTATTTGAAATTTTCCTTCTCCCCCATCTGTTAAATTATTAGTTCCTAAGGAGGCAGAATTCCTAATTTTAAAACCAGAACCTATAGCCATATTTCCTATAGAAGCTGTAATAGAAGTTAAATTACTTCCATCATTTATTTGGGATGCTTCAAAGTTTTTATTAAATATTGGGATTTTATTTAATGCTTCTACTGTTCTATATGCTATTATAAAAGAATCATCGTTGCTTTTTACAGGAATATCTATTATAGTATCATTTGAAAGGGTATCTGAGAATTTTAAATCTATTGATTCTTCATCTTCATTTTTAGGATTTGTTTTTCTAAAAATACCAGGTTCATTTGAAGCTAAAGAAGAACTATTTATGTATCTTAAAATTAATCTTTTATCATTTTCACCAACACTAAAAACATCATCAGTACTTGTACTCCCAACATTTAAAGTAATTATACCAAATGCATTTAAAGTAGTAAGTTTAGTTAATCTATTATTAAAATTAGAGGAACATGTTATAGCTAATATTTGTGGAATCGAAGCTGATATAGCTGTAGTAGAGTCCGTTTTAGATCCCGAGGGTATAAAAACTATACTGCCAGAGTCATTAGATATATTTATCTGATTTTTATTTACACTATAAATAGTCATTTTTAAAGTTTATGTAAAGATTTAAGTTCATCTATTTGTTTTTGCTGTTCTTTAATGCATTCTACTAGTAAAGGTATAAGTCTATTATATTTAATAGTTTTATATTCTTTATTAAAGGGTGCAGGTTCAATAGCTTGGGGGATTATTTGTTCTATTTCTTGAGCTATCATTCCTATTTCATTTGTTTTTCTACTAGGGTAAAAACCTTTTTCTTCTACATCTTTTTTCCAATCATAATAAACACCTCTTAATTGTTTAATTTTATCTAGGGGGTTAGGTATTTCTATTATATTTTCTTTTAAACGTTTATCGGAAGCAAATTCTATAACATCACCATCTGCTTCTATTTTCCCCGCAGATGATCCATGTGTCTTAGCATTAAGATTTCCATATACTTCTAATAAGGGATTGGTATTATTATTTTTAAGTATAATTTTTGTTTTATTACTATGACTAGCAGAATTACTATTATGGGCTTTTAGGGTTAAATCTTCATCATAAGATCTTATTTCACCACTATTAACTACAATTCTATTATCAAAATAAAACATTGGGTCTGATGAGTTTCCTGTTAAACCACTAGACCCCTGAAAATGAACAAAACTACCATTTCCCATGCCTATTAAAACTGTTCCATGGTCTGTTGATACAGCTAAATTACCTCTATTTGAATTGTCATTATAAGATAAAGCTACTCCTTCACCTGTTGCTGGTATTTCACCTAATGTAAAAGGAGAATTTATAGTAGAGGGGGAACTTGATGTATTATTTTGTAAAGCATTTAAATCAAGTTGTAAAGCATTTAAATCAAGAGTAGTAGCTACTTTAAAAATAGATTGATTTGCTTTATAATACAAGTCTCCCTCCCTATCATCAATTACTAAAGTTTTAGAATTAATTTCAGTTAGTGAGGGGGCTCTAAATTTTATTTTAACATTATTCATTACTTATTTATTATGTTATTGCTTCTATTAAAAATGAAGTACCTGTAGGTACTGTTCTTAATTTTTGTGTTGCTACGGCTTGTTTATGCATACCAAATCTTAAATCGTATATTGAATCTGCAGCTACATTTACAATAACGGAAGCTGCATAAGTTTGTGCTGATGGGGGTGTTGTGGCTACAAATCTATGATATCCTCTACCTTCTGACCCATCAACTAAAGATATTGTGCCTCCACTAGTTTCTTGAACTATACCAGCAAAACCTTCAGCCCTGTTTGAACCATTATTTAATTCTAAAGTTGCGTTATAGGTTATTTTATATAAACCTGCTCTAGCTATTGTTACTCTATTACTAGACAAACTAAATACACTACTGTGACTGTTTTGTTCTTGAGATAAAGTAACAGTTGTTGTGTTTGTTTCAGGAAGAGAACCTTCATTACCAGTTGCACCACCTGCAAAATCTGAACCTCCATTCATAGTAAGTGCACTAGTGTTTGTTGCAAAGAAAAATAAATTAGGTCTTACTGTAAACTCATTCCCTGATCCATCACCTGCTGTTAATGTACCACTTGCACTTATATTGCCTGAGGCTGTTATGTGACTTGCAAATGATGCTGTTCCTGTAAATGATGGGTTTTCTATTGGAGCTTTTGTATCCAATTGTGTTTGAATATTACCAGTCAGACCATCTAATCTACCAAATTCAGTATTACCTACTGAACCATTGTGTATTTGATTTGCATTTAGTCTAGTGCCTAATACTAAATTATCACAATGCACGTCTCCACTTGCACTTATATTACCTGAGGCTGTTATATGGAAATTAGCATCATGACCTAATTTTAACCCACTACCATCAAAAGCTAATTTGAATAATTCATCTCCCCCTGTCATAAAGGATGAATTTCTTATTTGAAAAGAATCATCAGTACCATAATGCCCCATTATGTATCTTGCAGATCCATCTTCATTAAATAGAATTTGTGCGTTAGCACTTGTATTTGATCTAAGTTGTAATTCTGCATGGCCTGAGTCAGAATAAATTAAAGTTTTTGTGTTTGAAGAACCAGATCCTATAAATAAACTATATTTTCCATTAAGTATTCCATTTTGTATTCCTGCTTGGGTAGCTGAATTTGGACTTAATGCTATTTGATTAGAATACAAATATCCACTTGAACTTATATTACCTGAGGCTGTTATATGTCCTGTAGTTGTGTTGAATGCAATTGTTGTTGTTCCATCGTCCTTAAAGTATACATTACCTGAATCAGCATCTATAGTTATATCGCCTGCAGAATCTAAAAACATATTAGCAGCACTTGATTGTACAGTTGTACCTATACCAGTTCCTCCTAAAAATAATCTATTACCAGAACTAATACTTGCTATATCTTTAGCAACACCACTAGCATTTTCTCCTGATATTTTTGTATCATTTGCTATAGTAAAAGCTCCATCTACATCTACTACGTCTAAGTTTGTAGTACCATCTACATCTAAATCACCATCAAAATCAACATTACCTGTTGCTGTGAATGTGTTTGCTGTTATTGTTCCACTTGAACTTATATTTCCTGAGGCTGTTATATTTGAAAAATTTTCTAACTGTTGAGTAACATTTCCTGAACCAGAACCATAATAAAATAAACCATCATTTACATTAATAGCTACTTCACCGTTTGTAAGATTACTTGGTGCTCCTGATGTTCCTGTTTTTAATTGTATTGTGCTTGCCATATGTTATAAATATTATATTGATATTTTTCCTCCTTTTAATTCTACTTGTCCTTGTGTTAATTTAACTAGACCACCTATTATTGTTAAAATAATTTTAACTTCAGATATTTTTGAATCTGCTACGTCTATAATAAACCCAAATTCTCCATTTATAATTTGATGCATTGAAAGATTAGATATATCTACTTCTTTAATATCACCATTACCCGCCGACCCTTGAAAAGAACCCCCGGAAATTTGTAATCCATTTAATGTAGTAGTAATAGTTCCTTTTGTACCCCCACCTAATTCTTCTACTTGATATTGAAATATTGCTGTATCAAAAGTATCAAAAGATCTAGGATTAGACATTTTAAAGGTTATCTCTGCAGGACTTACAAAGTTTTTAATCCCTGTTTCATGGTTTCCATCTGATAATTCTGATAATACTACTGGTAAAGGATCTCCATTAAAGTCTCTAAAATCCAAGTTTGTTTGTAATTGGGTTGGTGTTAAAATTTCTTGTGCCATAATTTAAAAAGTTCCTCCATTAATAGTCCCATTAATATTTCTCACGAATAAATCTCCACTTGCACTTATATGTCCTGAGGCTGTTATATGAGTTGCTGAAATGTATCCTTCTACTTCTAATCCTGTTGCTTCAGTAGTATCTCCTGTAATAATAGGTGTTTGTACAAGACTTGCACTTATAATTGATGCTGTTACTGGTGCATTTAATGTAATGTTTGTTCCAGATATTACAGTTTGGTGAGTATCATTTGCTACAAAATTAGTAGAATCTGTATTGTATATTCCTACACGATTATTTGAGAAAATTCTTCCCGCTGAAAATATTTGGAGGCCTGTTATGTTTCCACTTGAACTTATATTACCTGAGGCTGTTATATGAGAAGTAAATGTTGATGTACCTGTAACTAATAAATTATTTCCACCCTGAGGAACATTTGCACTACCAAGAGTTAGTATACCTTCTATTTTGTTTACACCAGTACCAGTAGTAAATAATTCGCCTATGGCTATTAAATCATCTCCATATAAATTACCACTTGCACTTATAT
>Ga0098038_1001067_pt1 | contig 11925 bp, 5 predicted proteins | sample 5B_taG_FD_75051 | JGI IMG/M metagenome (GOLD analysis project Ga0098038, IMG submission 75051) | Marine viral communities from the Subarctic Pacific Ocean - 5B_ETSP_OMZ_AT15132_CsCl metaG | ecosystem: Environmental > Aquatic > Marine > Oceanic | place: Pacific Ocean | collected 2015-01-08 | reverse complement strand
GAAGAAGACAATTCAAATCTTTGTTTTTCTGCTAGTGTCCCATCGTATGGATATCTTTGATAAATTCTCTTAAAAGAAGAATCATAATACAATTCTGCTGAACCATATTTTGCAAAATTAGATGCCGTTGAGAAATCAACATGCGGAATAAATTCTTCAAATTGTTGCCCCTTGGCAACAATATAATCTTGCGATTCAACATCTTTACTGCCGCTGTAAAACGATTCACTTGTGATTGTTTTAGTCGGCTTTTTTCTTTTATCAAAAAGATCCTTAATGCTCATTATTCCACCACTCTAAATTTAAACACATATGGTTGCTCGTAATAAGTATCTGTATTTAAATCTTTGAAAGAATATTTTATCCCATATTGATATCCGGGCTCCAACATACTCATATCTAAATCAAAATAACTCCCAGAGACATCATAAGAAAGGCCGGTACTGTCGTACGACCCGGTTCCATACGGAATCACATCTAAATCGTCCACAATTCTATATGCCCTGTACGAGGCGCTTGGAATTATTGTGGCAAAAATTGTTGAAGTTGCTTTGCTATAAATTGACGGATTCCAGTTTTTCTCTCTTGTGAAAAGGCGCAAACGTGCCGTCTGGTCTTTATAGTATTCTTTCTGTAGGTTTGGCATTGATAGAACGTAATTTCTATAATAATTGTATCCGAAGCCATAAAGAGTGTTAGTGCTGATGGAACCAGTGTAGAATTGAGTGGATGCTGCTTTTGCGTTCGAGACCGTAGCGCTGCCGCTAAACCAAACATCATATATTGTTGATAAAGAGTCTGACCCAGTGAAAGCAAAAGAGGCAGAATAGATACCTGTTGATACATAGCCCCCAGTGACCACCAGAGGCGTTCCAGAAATAACGTGAGCACCGTCCACCGAAAGTATCAAAGCGGCTCCAGAGGGCTCTGTGTCCGCAGCAGAGCCAGAAAAAATACTAACCCTAAGAGTCTTCTCTCCAATGGACGGGATATTTGTCAGGCGACCTCGAACATAGTTGTATAAATAAATTGTATTAAGATTATCAGCGGCGGGGGCCAGCGAACTACTAAAATAGAAAGTACCTCTATCATCCCTAGTTACAGACTCCCAACGAGCCTCAAGAACTGGTTTTTTAAAATGAAACTCAGTATTTCTAGCAAAGAATCTTTTTGTATAATATGATTTTGATGCCCCGCTCGTATTTTGTATAACGCTACCGCTATCAACGCCCGAAGAGGAACTGAAGTATCCCTCATACGCATCCGTAAGCCTTACTCCAAAGCCATAATTACTAGTTGTTCCACCAAGCCACGACTCCACAATAGCAGTAACGTCTATTTCCAAGTTCTCAGTCCCAACATCAAAAGATTGGCTAACGGGAGCAGGAGAGGTATGATAATCACCACCCACGGAAGTCCAACCGGCTGAGTTACTAGCTGTAACCCAATTTGACCCTATGTTTCCATTTGTCAAATCAGAATAAAACTCCATGTCCAAGCCATCGCCTTCCTGCCAGGATGCAGAAACCGCTGAAACTAGAAGCTCATAGTCTCTCGGCAATGTTCTAGAATGCCTGGCGTTGTACATCTTTAGGAAGAAGTTGACACTGCCGCTAGCGGGCAAAACTCCAGCAGAACGGTCAGTCGAGATTCCCGTAGTGGGGAAATTTATAATAACTCTGGAGAGTTCTGTTGAACCAGAGGCCTCTTGGCCATATATGGAAAAAACTTCTAAAATATCAGAAGCCCCCATGTTCGACCCAGTCCCGCGAGTTTTTAAATCTTCCTCGAAGGCATTTGTTATTGTATTGTCAGCATCTGCAAAATATCTTTTGATTCCCATTATACTATTATCCCTTTAATATCATCTTCCGGAAATTTTATTTCCAACACTGCATTTTTTGGTGTCTTAAGAAATGTCCCATCTGGAGAATAAATCTCATCAATGCTTATATCCATAGAGGAATAAGAAGAGCCTGTTTTCACATTAAATTGAACTTTCTTCACATCCACCACACCATCAAGCCTATTTAGCGTGGTGTACACGGTCGAAATGTAAAAAGGCTCTCCGATAAACATTTTTTCTGAAACCATCGCGGACAATTTGGCGTTAGCATTAGCCAACACTGTGTATTTGTCAAATTCAGGATCAGCAATCAGAGTGTAAGTGAATCCTATGTTCAAAACCTTGCAGTCATAACAATCAATAGAATCGTTCAGCATTCTGTTCTTGTTAAGCCAAACCTTCAAGTTCTCTTTAACGGTGCTGTTGGTCGTGGTGAAATTTCCAGACGCATCCTCAGAAATAACATACAGAGCCAATCTTCGATTTGAAGAACTAGGATCGTTTATTACAGCCGCTCTTTTTACTGCTCCAAATTTTCTGGGCATCAGGTATGCCATAGCCTCATAATCAGCTTTCGTCACCGCCCTGTTTTGGGAGGCATATGCTCCGTAAGAACCTAGTCTAATTTCTTCCGCCGTTGGCTCAGAGGCTCCGGCTACTATTATCTTCTCATTTGTAACCTCAATGGAGGACAGGACTGTAGCATTCGTTGCCGAAGAGTTGGAAGTGGATTGAAATTCTGATATTAGATTTGAAACGACATTCAGTTGCCCTTGACCAACCGATATATTATCTGACTCGCTGGCTCCATAGACTATTCTCAATGTCGTACTGGAGGGCGATATTCCCATCTTTGTTGTGTTTAGAAGTTTTGATGGATCAAAAGCAGTGTCTGTTACATAGTTCTTTCCATTTAGTTCCAACACTACAGATGATGGGTCTGCTATGTTCAAAGTGCTCTCTTCGCTATCATTACCAGCCCCGAATTGAACATACGTTCCTGTGGAGTCTTGGTCTACTACGAATCTCCTAGTGGCCTTATACGGCTTCAGGATAGACGGAACACCATCAGCTTGAGCGCTTTTGTTAACAATTTCTAAATAAACCACGTCTTGAGATAAATTATCAACCTCGTAATACTCATGCCCTTCGGAGTCAGTAATCTTAGAGATATAATTTATAGTAGTGTTTCCGACTCTTATCCTTCTATTCCTCTGGAAAGCGCCTATCGTCTCTTCTTTGGTGTAGAACTGGCCGGATCTAACTTGCCCATAGGCTCGTATTGCATAGTCGGTTGGTTTTCCGGTCGTGGAATCGAATCTTGCGGCGACCACTTCGTTGCCGGAATATGAAAAATCCACATCCTCAGTCAGCATAAAACTGACTCCGGAAGTCGACCTTACTTGGGTTCCTGTCTTGACAATGGGGACATAATTAAGATCGGGGCCAAGGCCTGATGTTGCGGCTGGGACTATGACATAAAAAGTCGCAACTCCATAAGCAGCAGGTCGACCAAGGTATTCGTACCCATATGTCTTGGCAATCCTTCTAATGTTGTCTATTTCCAAAGAAGTGTCTAGAAAACTCTCATTAACCTGGTAGTCTAGATAAAAAGACATTACGTCGCCAACATAGGCGACGGCATCAAGCATCATAGAGCCGAAAGAAGATTCATTGAAGTCCCGATAGTTCTCAGGATAATACCTTCTGGCATGGTCGACTAAATCAGACTTTATACTATCAAAGTCTCTACTGGTATAATTTATTTTCTTTTTTGACATTCTGTTGGTACCTATTAACTAAAAGCATTGGCAGTTGGTGTGGAGGAGGTTCCGTCCACATCAATCTTTAGTGTCTCGTTGGTTTTGGAATTTCCTATTCTATATTCGAGCCTGATAGAGATGGAATTGTTGTCGGCATCTTCCAATACCTGTACTCCCACCAATCTAACATACGGGAGGTACGAAAATATTTGATTTGATATCTCATTCTTCAAAACGTTATAGACACCCGTCGTCATGGGTTCAAACAAATATCTCTTCAAGCCCACTCCATAATCCGGATCGCTTATTTTCTCCCCCTTGCTTGTTAATAACAGATTTTTTAAATGAAAAGCAACTAACCTCTTTACCTCGGTCATCATTGCATATCCATTTTGGTCATCTCTCTTAAGTGGGAACACAGGAGCCAAATTCATAGTTCATTACCTCTTACTAATTACTACCCTCCGAATAAATCCATAAAGGGATTTTGACACTCTGTTGGGTTTGGTCTAAGATTTCTTCTTTGCCACCAAGTTAGTACGCCAGGAGCAACATTTGCAAAAGGGTTCATGCTTCTTATCCAATCTCGTATGGAGTAATCATCTTGGGATTCGTCGGGGTCAAAATCATTGCTAGTGTAAAGATCTGCGAATAGCCTTCTGCAAGAGGCCTTGGCTTTTGAAAACATAAGCCTATCCCATTCGGAATTAGAAGGGGCGTCTTCTTCGCCACCGACTCTCTCTCCTTCTCCTTGACCAAACGCATCTAGAAAACCCATGGTGAAAAACATAGCAACGAAACTCGTATATGTCCTTATGGGCACTAACTTGTCAAAGAACAATTTGAATTCAGGCTCGGCTAGTAATTTTGTGACCATACACTCCATGTCGTATGGATCTGTTTGACTGTCTTTCCAGCTAAATTCAGCCAAAGGAGCATCTAATAAATCCGTGGTAGACTCCACTATCGGGAAGATATATTTCGTATGAGGACCGCCTTTTTGCCTTACATTGAACGCTTTGTTGTTCATGGCGACCTGCCTACTGACGTTGGCCCCCTTGAAAGACGAAGGAGGGGCATAACAAATTCTAATTCCGTACTTCAAGCCCATACCGCCTTCTATGCCTTCCTTAAAGCCTTCCTCTTCACCTTCTATAAAAGATAGGCTCCCGAAGCAGTCAGATATTTTATATTGATTTTTTTCTATCTCCGAGCGATTATCATCGATAAACTTTTGGAAATCTTTAAGATTCACAACCCCATAGAGGGATTTGTCTCGATTCTTCACAAAATCAGGAACATCTTCTCCCTCGGGCTTATCAATCACTGTTATGTATTTCTCAATAACGAATAGGCCCATCTCATCCAGCATGGCTCCGTCATAATTATCGCTAACATCCAAAGGAGTTTGGGTGGTTGGGTCACTGATGACGTGTGGGATATCTCCTGGGTCAGCATCCATGCCTTCGGTCTGCTTGTCAACCAAATACGAAGCCTCCCCAACTCTCAAAGTTGAACCAACAAACATTGTGTCCAAACCCATAAAGTATTTCTGTATGTTCGAGATTGGAGAGCGAGGCTTCATAGAGCCAGCAAATTTGTCAAACATAAAACTGGCTTCAGATTTTATCAATTGTTTTAGTATCTCGGTGCATTCTCGTTCGACAACTCTAATCGTCAATATTTTACTAGAAAACCTAAGTTGATTTAGCAAGATTGCAGGAATGATGCTTCCTCTTATCTTAACTTCTTGATTGGATTTAAAAATATTCTCATCAAAAGCCTGGTATGCCAGGGAATAGGAATAGAATTCTCTTCCGTTTATGTTATCTAAGTCAAGTTCCTTCCCTGGTAGGTCGAATCTCTTATGGTTTCTAATATACTCAGTGGCGTTCTTTTGAGGCCATTTATATAGTTTTTGAGCCAAGCCAATTCTTGCCAGTACTGCCTCGACGTTGGAATCTATTTCCACTTCCCCATTGTCCACTTTTCTCTGGAATATTTGAACGCATTGCTCCAAAAACAAAAGCCAGTAATTGAGTCTCTTTATCTTGCTAAACAAAGCAAAGCCGCCTTCTTCCGGAAGACCTTCCTTCATGTTGTTCGCGACCAATTCAAAAATACCATCGTCATAATTACCCACGTTCGCGGTGAGGTTTGCAAAAGCAGGCATGCCGAGCAGGAACATCTCTATCAAATAGATCCTAATGGTAGCCATGACAGTTCCTTCGATATTCCCATGGGTAGAGTTGCCAACTATGTGATCGAAGGGCACCTCGGTGGCACACACCCTCTCAATATTGAGCCTTTCATCATAAGGCATCGAAGAGGCCACTATGTTTGCTCTTTGTTTTATAGAGTCCATGTCTAGAATATCTGCTTCTTTCGAGCAGTCAGCGCTGTCTGGAATGAGGCTGGATAAAATACCAAGCCAGCCCATTCTTTCCGGAGGATCAATATAGAACGGAGGATCTGAGAACTTACCGCCATAAATTGCCGGATTAAGAATGTGGACCCTTGGGCTTTTCTTTTTCATTTTACCAAGTACAGCTTCTTCTTCATCGAACTCATAGTCTCCACCATTTGGGGCGACATATGTAAAATAGTCAGGATCAGTCTCAAGATCATCAAACTCATATCCAAACAAAAACCCACTAGATATGTCGTTGCTAGCAGCATCTTTTGGGTCTACACCGGGTTTGGTCATGATATAATCTTTAGCCATTGATGCTAGTTTCGAATTTATCTTATCGTATAAATCGTCTCCGCTTAATTTGCTATAACCGCTTATGCCATTCCAGCGACTATCAATGAATTTTCTGAACACAAAAGACGCCCAGGTGGAATTACCAGCAAAATTGGAAAGAGGTAGGCTTGAAACAACTAGCGTTTCTTCATCACTCAGAGGTCGTTCTACAATAAAATTCCTCAAAACACTTGATGTCTTTCTGTCGCCCATTGTGAAAACTCTTGAAAAAGTCACTCGATAATTAAAATTTTGTTTAACCCCGTCTGTCCCTGCAATGCCGTTCCTAAAGGCGCCGACCAATTTGGTACCAGATTCAATTGGGTCTTCATTGACGGGATCTATTGGGTGCGGAATGGAGGTGCCTGAACCATACTCTAAAGTAAATTCTGGCTTTTTCATTGACCTCTTGACGTTTCTAATGTTAAGATTGGGTCTCGGGAAGATATAGTCTATTTCAGCATCGTATGTTCTTCTCTGAGTAGTGTCTGTTGTTGTTACAAATTCCACATCTCCTTCGACTAAAACATCCCTCAAGTCCTTTCCAATTGTTGAAGGAAAAAAACCATAAGCGGCAGGCCATGGTATCCAACTTTCTTCTGCTTGTTCTCTGGCTGCTTTTTCCGAATCTGCGTAGAACCACTTGGTGAAAAAATTTCTAGTCAAAAAGTTATGAAGAGTGTATTTGTTCTCCATCGTATCCGCTAAAAGAAAATTAAGGAAACCTCCTTGGTTGAAATCTCCTCCAATTAAATCCTTTACATATGAAACAGTAATCTCATCGAATAGTTTATTAGACAGGCTATCTAGAACATTTGATACCTCCTCGTTGCCACGAGGATTCATAATGTTTGAAAGGGCATTCGGGGAACAGGACTCTCCTAGAGAATCCCTGTCTGTCCCCTGGTTGGGGTTGAGACTGTTGATGATTTCTTGGACGCCTGGGGAAGTCGGAACAGCGTCGTCCAAATTTAAAAGGTTTTCCACGAATTCGCTCAATCTTTCTTCTGCCTGGTCATTCAAGCCCTGCACATAGTCAGCGGCCTCCTCATCGTCTAGACCAGCGTTGGTGAGTTGATCGATTCTGTCTTGGGTCCACTGCTCGAAATCTTCATTTGTCAAACAGATGGACTCATTTATAGGTCTGTCGGGTATACTAGCGATCAAAGTTGCTTGAATTTGAGCCCTATCATTTGGATTTATGAAATCTCCTATCTGAGTAAACAAGTCGGAAATCTGTGATGGATCACCAAGGGTGTCAGCAAACTCAGGAATTATTGTTCCAACAGAAAAAGATATTCTCTGGAGAGTTGCTGGGTCGTGGTCTACAGGGTTAGACACCATAAGACCCAATATTTCATTCTTGGAAACAACATTCGATATGGTTTGTATAGCCTTGTCAGCAAGTTCCGAAGAATTTCCATTGGCAAATCCGAAAGAACTAAGCGCTCCTCTGATTGTATCATCAACTTCTGCATCGGTTCTTGTCGGGCCACAAAAAGCATCTCTGAATGCGCTTCTAAGACTAACGGCTTCTCCTTCTTGTGCCCAAGGATTTAAAGCATCTGCTGCAACTGCTCCGACAGCCTCAAGGCTTTTACACAAAATGCTCTCTAATGTTACCAAAAGTTTGTAAATTAGATTCATTACGATTCTAACGAACATGTCTCTTATGGCTTCTATAAGGGCTTCTTGTAGTGCTGCGAATATTTGATCCCAGTCAGGCCACCTTAACTCTCTTAGTCTCGGCCAGGTGATGCCAATTGTTGGGTCGCAAACATTTAGAGTCAAGGTGCTCAGGAAATTGCTAATAGGCGGGTCGAAAAGCGGTGGGCGGGGGCATGCAAAATCTGCTATAATTTTTGCTATTAACTGGGCTCCGGGAAACTTATCCAATTCGTTCATCAAGGCTTCCATGGTGTTTGTCTCCATCATCGCCTCGATATATGCCTCGATTAAAATACCTTGAACATTTCCTGCTGTTTTACCAATTGTGCCCTGGTTTTCTATGGTGGTTTCAGCAGTGGCTTCTCCGCCTCTAATCTCTTCCACCCAAAAATCTTTTTGACCAGCTTTCAAATTGTTCCAAGCTGATTGAGTAAAATCAGTGGTCGAGCCGTCAGGAAACCTAATTACTACCTTGACTTGCCCTGCTTCAAAATCTTCATCCCAAGGCGCCGGAATCCCTCTGAATTCGTTTTCTATTCTCTTTCTTACTTCTTCTTGTTTGTCCGGAGGAAGCCCAACGAAAAGCCGGCCCAAATTATCATTGGTCATTGACTTCAAAGCAGCCACCACCATTTGCCTCAGGGCGGCTTCTAACGTCATACCCCCTAGTAGACACTGGAGAGCCTTCTTGAGAAGCTGTACGAGGCCACAGGCGCCCATCTTGGCTAGTAATTCTTCAATGTCTCTGATTCTTGGTCGTGTTATCTTCCCGTTTTTCTTAAACAAACCCATTATCATATTGATAAGGCTATCTTCGTAGTTGAACTTTTCCAGTGCGGCCATGGAAGCAACTCGTGCAAATGGATAATTTTGCTCGTCAGAGAACTCACCACTCGCTAATTTCCTTGCTTCTTCCATTAGTTCACGAGAATCTGGACTATTGGGATCGTTGTACGCAGCCTCTAAAACAGATGCTCTGTTTTCAGCCGTTTCTTTTGCTCGTTGTTCGGCTTGTTTCAGTTCCTCGGGGCTGTAGGTGGAGCCAAATATTTCCAAATTTGCTTCTTCGAGTTCTAAAAATTCCTTCTCTTTCTTTCTTAGTTCTTTCGCAACGAGCCCTTCGTATATCTTGAGGGCCTCCTCTTCATCTTCTTGTTTTTTCTCCCTTTCATCGGCCTCGGGATTTCCATCCAGCACATCGGTTTTACAAGCCTTCTTGTTAAAGTTATAGGAGATAGCCTGGGTCAGAGTGAGTAGTTCATCACCCAGATAATCAAATATTTTATCAATACCCAGGTCGTCGACCATACACCCCAAAGCGGTGTTGGATTCCAAAGCAGATTCTTCCGGGTCAGTTCCATAGTTGACCGAAATTTGAGGATACGTATATTTCTCTAAAAAGCCAATCCAATCGGGAGATTCTCTTGCTGTCAGCACCCTGTCGATATCATCTAGATTCGCTATGAAGCCCATCACTGTTCTTTGGGTTTTATTGGGAGCGTTCAATATCTTTGGAGTCTTCTTTCTTATCTTTGTCCATCCGCGACACCCAGCGGTCTTCACGGAAACTCTCTTGACAATATATTTCTTAACCGGATTCGAATTGTCAAATTTGATTTTTATTTCTTCAACCAGGTCTTTGCCAAAAGCTATCTCTAGCGGCACACGATATCCATTGTTGTTGAGAAAATCATCCAGGTTGTCTTGAAATTCTCCCAACCCTTCTCTGTATTTTCTAATTTGAAACTTTTGTGCCGGAAAGTTCTTGAAATTTATACTGCCTTGCTCTGTTTTATTGAAAAAAGCATAATAATACTCAAATACTCTCAATGCTGTTTGCAATCTGTTGATTTGGCCATCATATGTCCGAGCGTCCAATATCACTTCATTTGCAGGGTCATCGACTGGCTCTTCCTCGCCCGGAGCATCTTCGACTAGATCAAAATTGAAAGCCGGGATCGAGAGCAAGAACCTGATCGGGACTCCACCAGAAGGTCCTTGGTAAAATTCAATATGGAAGTCATCGATTGTCGCTACCCACTCTAGGGCTCGAAAATTTAGATCCTTACCCAAGTCCCTGTATTTCTGCTCATTTACTTTAGAAACACTATACAAATCTATAACAGCATCTAGTTCTCTTGCAGTGGCGCCTTCAGGAGGATCATCCATCCACGCCCTGAGCATCTCAACATTGGCAGAATAGTAAGCCAGCAATTCGCCTATTTTCTCCAAAGCATCCGGTCCTCTATCAGACGGAAATTCACAATTGCTAAAAGCACAAACAGTCTCGTTCGACTCAAGCTTATCATAGAATCTAAGCATTTGGCGAATACCTGCTCTCAAGAAGCCTTCTCGCATCGCCACATCGATTATGCTTTGATACCTGTCAGGGCCTAATATTTTTTTTATATCTTCCGGAGATAGGGATTGCGAAGAAGTAACACCTTCCTCAATTAGGCTAGCCCTCAAATCTCTTATAGTCGAAGGGTCTAAGTGCTTTCCGTCTTCGTTTATTGAAACAGCCATCTGATATAGGCAATCTCGCTGATTTAGAAAAGGCTCGGTCTCCTCCCACCAGACAGGAACGGAGGCCGCAGGGTTTGGAATACACGTTGGGCAGACTACCGGTGGCAATTGTTCTCGTTCAATTTCATCACATTCTCTGTTTTGGAATGTAGCAAAATCATCCGTCTCGACTGGTTGGGTTGTTTGGGATTCTCCGGAATCTTCCATCACCGCCGAAATAGGCTCTTTAGACTCAAAATCATATGTGCTCATGTTGTTCTCACGTATCTGCTGTTGATATATAGGGGACTTTGGGGCTCTAGATAATTAAGGCGCAATATGGCATCGTTATAAGTCGACGTAATTGACTTCAGAGCAGTGTTGACCGCAGAGATGGATTGTAGGATGGCCTGTGGGGAAGCACCGGCTGTCCTGGCACTGGTGGCAAAAGCCAAGCCGGTTGTCCCTCCTAAATTACCTAACGCAACAGCATTTGCTGTGGCTAGGGCCTTAACCTGGGATATCATGGATTGCAAATCTTTTAAACACTCAACCAAATTATCTCCCTTAGTTATGGGTTGCAATTTTCTGACTTTCTTTTCCTCGGAGGTTACGGAGCCTTCTGACCCAGCTTGCAACAATCTCAATAGAGTTGCTGGTTCGTCTTCTGTGTAATTACCGACAATGAAATCAATCCCGCCTGGAGTCTGGCTAACACCGCCCTTTGAATTCTTCTCGCCATCAGCACCCATGCCTTCTCCCAGCGCCCTTCCCGTTACAAGCTTGATGTGGCGACGAGCATGTAGTCGGATGTGGTCGGCTTTCATACCGATTCCCGACCTAGACATGCTCATAGATTTCCCTGACTCTGCCCAGGTTCCCTCTGAACCGATTGCGAGGCCGAAATACTCATCAATATTACATTTTTGAGAAATATAAATTCGAGCGGCGTCAATGTAAAAGTTAGGGCCCATAATGGTGTCTTTTCCGGGAGGGGAGTATTCTCCATCAAAGTTTCTATATCCTGCGCCTCTTCCGGCGACCAAGTCTATCATCCCGCATTGGGTCATCCCTCGACCACCGAAACCAGATGCTAAAGAGGCATGTCGGTCTCGACCCAAAACTATGGCCGAATTGTTGTTACCGGTTATCATCTTTTCACACGGGGCTTGTTCAAATGTCGGAACAGGCTCTCTAATTCTTTGACAAAACATACCACGCTGTCCGCGTCGTTGTTTGATTTTAGCCAGTAATTCTATGTCATCCAAACCAGCATTTGTGATTTGATCTCTATGTTTTTTTTCTTTTGCCATTTTTTGCCTCTAAGATAATTCCCGTGTTAACAATTCCGTCATTGCATCTTGAGGAGATAAATCTAAAATATTTTTATATTTGTT
>Ga0098038_1001061_pt1 | contig 11967 bp, 15 predicted proteins | sample 5B_taG_FD_75051 | JGI IMG/M metagenome (GOLD analysis project Ga0098038, IMG submission 75051) | Marine viral communities from the Subarctic Pacific Ocean - 5B_ETSP_OMZ_AT15132_CsCl metaG | ecosystem: Environmental > Aquatic > Marine > Oceanic | place: Pacific Ocean | collected 2015-01-08 | reverse complement strand
TCGAATTACAGCAGAAACTCGGAAAACCGGGAAAACGTGATCCGGGGACGGTTCACGACGTGGCCGAACCAGTGGACGGACCGCCGCCTATTCCGTCAAACCTTCGGGACGCCGGCGCTGAACTTTGGGTAACTGTCACTCGGGCCGCTGCTTTATGGGTTTCGGAATCAGATTTACCAGCTCTCGCCCAGTTATGCCGCTTACATGACCAACACGCAGACGTAAAACGCAGAATGGAACTAGCCGAAGACGACGACACTTTTCTTAAATACTCTTTAGAGGCTCGAAAGATTCTCGACGTGCAACGGGGATTCTTTAGCGATATGGGTCTAAACCCGGTGAGCCGTGGAAAACTGGGCCTCACGGTGGCAACCACTAAGGAAATTACCAGCAAACTTGATAGGTGGCTGAAATGACCACAAAAACTAGTTTGGGCGCAGACGTAGCCGAATTTGTGGAAACCTTCTGCAAACATCATCGCGGCGACCTAGCTGGTCAATACATCGAACTACGACCATTTCAACAAGAAATCATTAACGGCCTTTTTGAGACAAGCGACGACGGGCTATGGAGCCACAAGCATTGTTTAGTTATGTTGCCCCGAAAGGCCGGCAAATCGGAGCTGTTATCAGCTATTGCATTATGGGCGTTAATTGCTTCTGGGGAATGGGCACCAGAGGTTTATTGCGTGGCAGCTTCTAAAGATCAAGCCCGAATCGTCCTAGACAACATTAAAGCCATGATCGAGTTAGAACCGGATCTTGCTTCAGCGGTCGAAGTTTTTAAAGATTCGCTCTATTGTCCTTTGTCGGGTGGCGTGCTTAGAGTGTTATCTAGTGACGGGCGTTTAGCTCACGGCCTAAACCCGACGTTTTGCATTGTGGACGAGACTTGGGCACACAAAGACGGCGAATTAACCGAAGCGTTGTTATCGGGTTCCGGTGCTCGCAAACAGTCGATGCTCGTTCACATAACGACACCTGGCAGCGGCGACGACTCGTATTTGTGGGATCTTGTCGAGTATGACAAACGGGTTAAAGCTGGGGAAATCACAGATCCTACGTGGTGGTCGTATTGGAATCCGCCGCCCGAAGATATGGCGCACGACGATTTAGCGGCGTGGCGTTACCATCCGGCGTTTGGAGATTGGATCGACGACGGCTATTTGCAGTCTCAGGTTCTACAATTACCGGAGGGCGAGTTTAGGCGTTTGCATTTGGGACAATGGACGAAAGACCGGGAACAGTGGTTATCGGCGGAACAGTTTAACGCTTGTCCAACGGCGGATATTGAGCCGGGAGACGAGGATGTAGTTTTTGCGGTAGATGCCAGTTTTGCTAACGACTCGACGGTGATAGTGGCGGCGACACCTGACAAGCGGTTAAAGGTGTTGCGGATTTGGGAAAAGCCGATAGGTGCTGACGATGCGTGGCGAGTACCGCTAGACGAAGTATCTCACCAGCTAGTAGAGCTAATCGAAGAATGGTCGCCAAGAGCCGTCGTTTATGACCCTTTCGCTATGCAACACGCTATGTTGCAAATTGAATCGTTGACGGGCGCTCAGTTAATCGAATACCCGCAAAGCCCTAAACGTATGGTCCCGGCGTGCTCACAATTTACGGAACTGGTATTAACTCGGGCACTTTCACACGATCACGACCCGGCGTTATCTCGGCACGTCGCAAACTGTCACACACGCTCGGACCGGTACGGCGTACGGGTCACAAAAGAGAGCCGGCAAAGTAAAAGAAGAATCGACGCGGCGGTAGCTTCCATAATGGCGGTTGACGTTGCACTACGATTAGAACCAGTGGTCTTACCACCTAAACCAAAAATTTATTGATGCTCGGAACCTTTTTACAGCTCCTCGCCTTCGGGCTGGCTAGTTATTTTGCTTTTAGTCTTGGAGGTATGGCCGCTCTTGGGCTTGTCTTGTGCGCGGCTTTAATGTTTCTTGGCGTCGTCGTTGAACGGATGTCTATGTGATTACTCGACTTTTAAGAGGCAGACAAACAGAGGACCGCGACATTAACTTTGTGATCCCTTCTCGAGGAATGCAACCGCAACCACTGACAGGCCCGTTAAGCGTAACGAACAATTCCGCTCTGACTATCCCAACGGTTTACGCATGCGTGCAACTTATATCTGATTCGATAGGTTCTTTGCCGTTTCACTCGTACCGGCGGGGCGAACTTGTACAACCAACGCCACGACTACTAGAACAACCCGACCCGACATCGACACGCATAGACACAATTTCGAGCATTGTTACTAGTTTGCTATTGGCTGGTAACGCTTATTGTCTTTTAGGGGATCGTGACAGTCTCGGATATCCACAAACAGCGATACCTTTAAACCCTGACGTTGTGTCAGTGAGGACGACACAAACGGGCGCTATTGAATATCAGGTAAACGGGGTGGCCGTACCGTTCGAGGACATTATGCATATTCGGGGGATGACATTTCCGGGCGCTACGCAGGGACTCGGAGTGGTAACCGCTACTCGACGTTCTTTGGGTATTGCGATAGCGGGCGACGAAATGGCCGCCGATTTTTATACGACTGGCGCAGTTCCTACCGGCGTTTTACAGGCTGACAGTGAGCTGACACGGGAAGAAGCGAGCGATCTTAAATCGGCGTTTGTGGCGGCTCACGGTGGACGGCAACGCTCACCAGCGGTTTTATCTGCCGGCATTAAATATCAGGCGTTGCAGCTCTCACCAAAAGATTTAGAATTTGTGCAGGCTCGCGTTAATTCGGCTCGGGAAGTAACCACAATGTTTAAGGTTCCTTCGCACATGGTGAACGTGCCTAGCGAAGGCGGCTCGATGACCTACCAAAACGTGCAACAAGACTCTATTAACTTTGTTCGGTTCTGTTTACGTGGCTGGTATTCCCGTGTTGAGCAAGCCTTTACCCAAGAACTGCCACGGGGACAGGTGGCCAGGTTAAACATTGACGCTCTAATCAGGGGCTCACGTAGTGAACGATTTGACGCACACAAAACGGCGCTGGAAGGCGGCTGGCTAACGATTGACGAAATACGAGATTTGGAAAACGTGACCGCTTCAGTCGCTCACGATGACCTTTTGGGGTAATGATGGAAATTGAACACCGAACAACACTTCAAATAAGCGACCTAGAAATAAGAGAAACCGACGGGCAGCACCACATAGTTGCTTTAGTGGCACCTTTTAACGCAACGTACGACGCCGGCAAATATGTTGAGCGTTTTGGTAAAAGCGTTTTTGACAAGTCAATTAAAGAACGTGGAACCAAAATTCCCCTGATGCATGGACACGACCGGGAAAACATGCCAATAGGCAAATCGGCGGCATGGGAAAAAGACGCTATGGGACTCGTAGCCGATTTCGAGGTAGCGCCAACCGAGCGAGCTAGAGAAGCGTTAGAACTCGCTAAAAACGGTTACGTTTCAGGGTTCTCTGTGGGTTTTGTACCGGTCCGCAACGAAGAAAGCAAAATCGAAGGCAGACGCCAAATAACCAGAGTAGAAGCAAAACTGGATCATGTAGCGCTGCTAACAGCTCCTACCGCTCCGGCTTACGGCGAAGCCCAATTAATAGCGGCTCGGGCGTTCGATCCTGACGACAAGACACAAGCGCCACGGCTTGCCAGGTGGAGACACTTGTTAGACGGTGAAACGCGCTAAGGTTTTTAGTGAACGCCGACGACACGCCGCGGTTGCACCTGTCGCCACCTTCGATGAAACGAACGTGACATAGGAGAACCCTTTATGAAACTGTTAGATCAGTTGATTTCAGAGCGTGCCGAAATTTCGGCTATGCAAACGGCTTTAGTGAACAGAGCAGCGGACGAAGTGCGCGACCTCACTGAAGAAGAAGACAAAAACCTTGCAGACTTTCAAGATCGCGCTAGCAGTCTTGACCGTCGAATTGAGGATTTACGAAAAATGCAAGAGGCAACGCTTAAAGCTGACGCCATGAGAGCAGAGGTAAGAGCGTTGAACGCAGAAAACCCAACCGAAGAACCAGCAACCGGCCAAGCGGTCGTTAAAGAAGAACCGCTCACCTACCGGCAAGACAACCAACACGACGTTTCTTTTGTTAAAGACTTTATCGATAGCGTTGTTTCTAAGGATGTTGCAGCAACGGAACGTATCCAACGCCACCAACAAGAAATGGTCGTAAACCGTGACGGCTCGACAGCTAACTATGCCGGTCTAGTTGTTCCGCAATACTTGACAGACCTTGCAGCGCCACTGGCTCGCGCAGGCCGTCCTTTTGCCGACCAATGCCGTAACCTTCCGCTACCTGACTCTGGTATGACCCTCAATATTTCAAGAGTTACCACCGGATCAACCGCAGCAATACAAGCCAGCGAAAACGCCGCCGTATCAGAGACCGATATTGACGACACGCTATTGACAAGCAACATCAGCACCATAGCTAGCGGCCAGCAGCTGAGCAGACAGGCTATGGAGCGGGGCACCGGTATTGATGCGTTGGTAACTAGTGATATGGCCTCGGCTATGTCAACAACCCTCGACAATCAACTTATAAACGGTTCTGGTTCATCTGGGCAGCTTCTCGGCATTTCACAGGTAACAGGCATAAACGCCGTTACTTATAACGACGCAAGCCCAACAGCAGCGGAGTTTTACTCTAAGTTGCTTGACGCAGTGCAGCAGATCAACAGCGGCATTTACCGCCCCGCTGATCTACTGGTAATGCACCCTCGACGGCTCGCATGGCTTCAGAGCTCAAGCGACGGCAATAGCCGCCCGCTTGTGGTGCCTGTAGCTAACGTGCCACAAAATGCGATGGGAACCGGACCAGTTGCCGGCTACGGAAACACCGGAACACAAATTGCCGGTATACCCGTTGTAACCGACGCAAACATTCGTACCAATCTTGGAGCAGGTACAGAAGACGCTGTCTATGTGGTTTCTCGAAACGACATGCTCTTGTTTGAGGATGGCGAAATGATGATGCGTATGGACGAAACCGCCGGACTTAACTTAACACTCACGTTAGTTATGTATCAGTACTGTGGTTTTGTCCCAGGCCGCTATCCCAAGGCAATTAGTGCAATCACTGGTACTGGCCTTATTGCACCGACCTTCTAGTAACTAGAGGGAATGACACCCGGTAGGGCGCCTAATCAACTAGGCGATTGGGCGCCCTACTTGGATTAAGGAACCAATGAGCACACACGACGATTTATGGGAAAAGCAGGCAGCTAGCAGGGTTCAAAAACCCGGCGACGTGGCCGAAAAAGCCCCAGCAAAAAAGAAAGCTCCGGCCAAAAAAACCGCAGCTAAGAAGTAATGCCGAATTACACTAGCACCGCACTTGTTAAAGCCTCTTTGGGTATTCCTTCCGGTACAACGTCGGAAGACGCCTACATCGAGGACGCTATAGACGCCGCAGAAGACGAGATAAACAACTTTTGTGGTAGGACGTTTGTAGCGGACGGCAGCGCCACGGCGCGGGTTTATCAGCCGTCAAGTAACGTGCTGGTGTATACGGACGACTTCTACACGACCACTTCTCTGGTAGTTAAACAGGACGACAGTAACAACGGCACATACGACACGACGCTTACTATTACCAGCGACTTTATTGTCGTAGGTAATTCGGCGCCGTTTAACTGTATTCGTTCGGTTTCCGGCCCGTTTCCTCGTTACACAAGCGACCGCCCCACGGTTCAGGTAACGGCGAAATGGGGCTACCAGACTTCTGTTCCTTCAGCGGTAGCACAAGCGGCCTTGATTTTGTCGGCTCGCCTGTTTCAGCGCCGCAGCAGTCCTTTAGGCGTTATGGCTGGCGTTGTAAACGACTTTGGGCCAATCCGGGTATCTAGAATAGACCCTGACATTCAGCGGCTCTTATCGGGTTATAGGCGAATAGGCGTCGCATAGTGGCCGATTACGCCGCTATTAAAGACGGAATACAAACCCGTCTAGAAACGCTCTCCGGGCTGATTGTCGTATTCGACACAGTTCCCGATCGTCTTGTACCTCCGGCGGCGGTCGTGATACCTGGCAGTCCTCCCGTGGAATACAACGTTTCGATGGGAGCTTCCACAAATGCAAGCCAGCTACAGCGGTTTAATTTTGAGATTCTGGTATTAGCGCAACGCTTTTACGCAGAAACAGCCCAAGACAAACTCGACGGCTACGTTTCGGGTACGGCAAGTGTCTATAACGCAATCGCCGGAGACACTACGCTAGGCGGTACAGCTTCCGACGCTCGGGTAATCAGAGTTGCGGACTATGGACAAATAGTTGTCGGAGAAGGAGAATTCATGGGTATGAGATTAGATTTAGAGGTTTACGCCGTATGAGCGACTACAAGATAAAAGCCGGGAACGTGACTTTTGGGAAGATAGGCGAAACAGTCACAGAGAAAGACCTCAATAAACTAGGCGTAAATATTGACGCTCTAGTAGAGGGCGGTCACTTGGCCGCTAGTCGGGCCACAAGCAAAAAGGATGATAACTAATGGCCGCATTTATGTTAAATAACGCTTCGGTCACCATTAACAGTGTTGATCTTAGCGACCACGTAACGTCTATAACGTTTAGTGAGGAAGCTGACCAGCTCGAAACTACAGCGATGGGCGATGACAATAGAACCATGATCGGCGGCCTCAAATCGGGCACTATTGATCTTGAGTTTAATCAGGATCTAGCGGCCTCTGATGTGCAAGCCACGGTACGTCCGCTACTTGGGACAGTCACAACCGTTGTAGTCAAGAACTCGGCGGCGGCAACAGCGACAACGAACCCCCAGTGGACGTTTAGCGCTCTAGTAACCGAATGGCCGTCGATTAACGGAACAGTGGGTGAACTCGCCACCGCTTCGGTTTCGTGGCCAATAACCGGCGCAGTCGTACAAGCCACAAGCTAACCATAGGAGTAAATGATGCTGCGGGCACAAATCCAAGTCGTAGACAACCAAGGCGTTGTCCGGAAATACGACGGCACAGGGGCGCTATTTATAGCGTTCGAGCGAAAATTTAACGTATCTATTTTAGAAATGGGCGAAAGCCCACGACTGGAATATATTTACTGGCTCGGATATGAAGCTGCACGCCGTGTATCTCAACACGACGGCCTAGATTTCGATCAGTGGCTCGACGCCGGATATACGGTGGAATTCGAGGCCGACGAAACCCCTTTAGCCGACGAAGCTACGCCTACCAGTTAGGGGTGCTAGCTCTTAACACCGGACAACCCTTGGATGTTTTATTAAACGCCGATTCTTTAGCACTCATGGGGCTACTAACTGCATGGAACGAGAAAGTTAAAGCCGAAGAAAAAGCAGCGAGGCAGGCCCGAAGCCGTGGCAAAACGAAATATCGGTAGATTAACCACAATAGAGATAAAGGGATTAAAACAAGCCCAACGCCTCATGGGTCGCATTGACGCCGATTTTAAGAAACGGTTCAAGGACATCCATAAGGGCGCCGCCGACATTGTGGCCGACGAAGCACGCAGACAAGCGCCGGTACGAAGCGGACGGCTTCGCAACGACATTAGGACCAGCGGCACCACAAAAGGCGGCGTGGTTCGGGTAGGACGTAAAAAGATTCCTTACGTGGGTCGTGTCCTTTTTGGTGATCCGGTCACGTTTACGGATCGTTTGATGCGTCGAGCGCAAACTCGGCGAACACCTCAGCCGTTTATCTATAAAGCCGCAGACATCCAATTTAGAAACGTTGTGGATTACTATGAAGACGAGTTAGAAGAAATACTGGACGACGCAATAGAGGCGGCGAACCGTGGCAGGTAAAAAAGCGTCAATATCTATGTTGATTGGGGGCGACGCCTCCGGTTTACGCAAAGCCACTAAAAACGCCACTAAGTCGTTAAACAACTTTTCTAAGTCAACAGCCAACGCAACAAAAAAAGTAGCGGCGTCTTTTGCGAAAATGACAGCCGGAATTAGCGTCGCTGCTGTAGGTCTGGGAGCTAAGGCAGTAGACCTGGCAAGCGACTTTGACGAGTCGATGTCGAAGACACAAGCCATATTTTTAGACGCTTCTGAAGGAATAATCGCTGCCGCAGATAAAGCAGCTACCGCCGTTGGATTATCGAAAGCAGAGTTTCTAGACGCCGCCTCAGGTTTCGGCGTATTCGGTAAAGCTGCCAACCTATCCGGGGACGATTTAAGCACTTTTGCGGACAGTCTCGTAACAACCGCGGCAGACGTGGCAAGCTTTAACAACCTGACAACGGGCGAAGCCATTGAAAAGCTTTCGGCTGGGCTACGTGGCAGTTCTGAACCGTTGCAATCAATCGGCATTCTTATTAACGCCGCACAAGTTGAAGCTAAAGCGTTGGAAATGGGTTTAGGCGATCTAAACGGGGAGGTGTCCGAAGGTAACAAGATTCTGGCACGTCAAGCGCTCATTATGGAAGGGCTGGGCAGTCAAGGCGCTTTAGGGGACTTCGCTAAAACTTCTGGCGGACTTGCCAACCAGCAACGGATTTTGCAAGCTCGATTAAAAAACGTGGGAATTACCATAGGTACGGCGTTGTTACCGGTAGCGGCAAAACTGGCCGAGGGCGTAGCAAGTTTAATAGCGCTGGGGGAGCGTTGGGCGCCTCAAATGGAACAGCTTCGCGACCGGGTGCGCGAGCTGGGCGAACAATGGATGCCAAAACTACAAAAAGCGTTTCACGATGTTCGGGACGCCGTCGAGCCAATAATTAGAAAGATCGTCGAATTTATTAGAACGAACCCTAAGCCGTTTATTATGGGGCTCGCCGCTGCTGTCGGGGTCGTGCTTGTCGGGGCGATAGGCGCCGCCGTAGTCGCTCTGGGCGGCATTATCTTTAGCGTTGGCGGACTAATCGCCCTATTCGGTGCCGCTGTGACCGCTATAGCGTACTTTTGGCAAGAATCCGAAACGTTCCGCTATGTGGTAACTCGGGTTTTTGAGGACGTACAAACGGTTGTTACGCCAATTATTGAAGGAATACGAAAGGGAATAGAAAACCTAATAGACGTATTTAGAGGCGTTATAGATTTCCTACGTGCCGTATTTAAAGGCGACTTTGAAGCCGCTATGGACGCAATTGTGGACATTATGTGGGCTACCGGGCGGACGATACTTGCACCGCTAAGGGGCATTAAAGACGCTATAGCCCGTTTCTTTGACATCGAAGAAGTAAAAAACGGTATAAAGATCGGTTTAGACGCAATACTAGATTTCGTTAAAGCCATACCTAGCCGGGTTAAATCTCTCGCCCGTGGCGCTTTTGACGCCTTACTTACCCAATTTAAGAACGTTTTAGACGGTATTGCTAACGAGTTTATTTCCGCTATCAACTTTTTAATTAGGCAAATAAACCGTTTGCCGCTGATTGATATCCCGCAGGTGGGGTTAATTGGTGTTCCTGATACTTCTGCGTTTGGGCCGCCAAGGTCTAGCAACGCCGGGTTCAATCCCGTGGCACCGTCTACGAATGCGGTTTTGCCAATGCCGGGTGGCATGGCTTCAGCAACGCCAACTGTAATTAATAACATTAACGTTACCGCCCCTAATTCCGACCCCGAAGGACTTATAAGCGGTTTCCGGCGTTACAACAGGTCAAGCGGACCGGCGCCGGTTGATATTGGGTTTTATTGATGGCAACGCCTACGCCTACCGTAGAGATTGGGTTTATTGGTCCAGCGTTTGATAACGCTTTTACTTTGGACGATGCGCTAGCGGGCAAGCTTGACAGTGCCGATTTCGTGTTAGGCGGAACAGAAGTCATGGCGGACCTTACGGACCGTTGCGTATCGTTTACAACTAGGCGAGGCCGTGAAGATTGGACGTTACCTTTTAGCCCGGGTAAAGCACGTCTGTTATTTCGTAACATTGACGGAGCTTTAGACCCGTTAAACAGTTCCTCAATCTATTACCCTGGCATTACGACAGGCCGAACAGTAACGATCAAATGCAACGGACATCTGATTTTTTCCGGGCTCGTTGAGGATATCAATTTAGGTTACGACACGGCTGGGGATGCGTGGGTCACGGTTGTAGCCGAAGATCAGTCGAGCGAACTTGGGCTAAGGTCTTTAACTAGCGGTACGTCGTTTAGTGAACAAACAACCGGCCCAAGAGTTACCGCTGTTTTAACTAACGCCAACATCGATTACGCAGGAGCGACGAGTATTAGTGCCGGCGATTCGACAGTAGCGGCGGAAACTTTGTCGGCAGACATAAACGCCGTTCAGTATTTACAGAAAGTAACTAACAGCGAACAAGGCTACCTCTATGTCAACCGTTCGGGGGTTATGACGTTTGAAAACCGTTATGGCCCTTTAACGTCTGGTTCTACAATCACCTTTAGCGACGACGGTTCCGACGTTCCTTACCAAGAAATCGGGCGCACTTTAGTTAGCGCAGAGCTGTTTAACCGGCTTACCGCTAACCGGACCGGCGCCGCAGCAGTTACGGCAAACGACACTGATAGCCAAGATTCCTACGGAATACGTCTTTTACCAGTTGGAGAGGTTTTGGTACTCGACGACGCCACCGTATCTAACATCTTGGATTTTCTTATGGTGCAAACAGCGTCAACTGAGGTAAGAATTAACAGTCTTACCGCTGTTTTAGATACCCAAACGGGCGGGACACAAAACACGATTGCCCAGTTAGAACTAGCCGACGCTGTTACGGTTGAATTTACGCCGCCAGGTGTATCTCAACAATCTACAGTAGGCACGTTGCAGCAAATCGGGCACCTTTACACCGTTGGGGAAACGTGGAGAGTTACGCTAGGGATGACGCCAAGAGATACAACTAGTTATTTAATATTGGACGACGCCACCTTAGGGCGGTTAGACCACAACAGTTTAGGATTCTGATATGGCTTATCAGCAGTGGACGACAGGGCAGGTTTTAACATCAGCCGCCATGAACATAGTTGGAGATTCCACGGTAAACGTTTTTGATAGCGCAACAGCACGAAACAGTTCTATCAGCTCGCCCTCAGAAGGCATGGTCTGTTATCTAAAAGACACAAATGCTATCGAGTATTACGACGGTTCTAGCTGGAGCGGTATTGGGGACATTACCGCCGTAAACGCCGGAACAAACATTGACGTTACTTCGGGAACTGGGCCGGTTCCCACTGTGGCGCTAGCGATCGACGCTGCGGTATCTATGGGCTCAGACGGTTCCGGCGTAGACGTGACTTTTTACAGCTCTACCGCAGGCGATACGATGCTATGGGACGCCTCAGAAGAGAAACTAGTTATAACCGGAACAAATGGACAGAATTCGTTAGAAGTAGCCGACGGCGACGTATCTATCACTGACAGCCTGACGGTGTCCGGTGGTTTAGTAGCGCCGTTACAAATAAACGCTCAGACCGGCACCACCTACACGTTTGTTGCCGCCGATGCCGGCAAACTTGTTACGTCGTCGAATGGCTCGGCGCAGACAATCACGATACCGCCTAACTCGTCGGTGGCTTTCGCTATCGGTACTCAAATTATTGTTCAAAATATCGGCTCGGCTAACGCAACGCTGGCGCAAGGCTCGGGCGTAACGATCCAATCTAAAGACAGCAACAAGGAAATAGACGGCCAATATGCGGCTGCGACGTGCATTAAAACCGCTACGGATGTTTGGTCCCTTATAGGAGCTTTAAAGTAGTGGCTATTCGTCCGGTAGACCACGGGGTTTTGGCAGCGCAGGGCGGATTTGCAGCACCAGTGGCGACAGGTGGAACAATTACCACCGTTGGGAATTACAAGTACCACACATTTACCAGCACTGGCACTTTTACCGTTACCTCTCTTGGGGAAGGCGGCGGGGCTATGGATGTCCTCACGGTCGCAGGAGGCGGCGGTGGCGGCGGTGCAGCTTACGCCGTGGCAAATGCGGGTGGGGCGGGCGGTGCAGGCGGCGTTTTAGACTCAGCGCTTAGCAACGTAACCACCACCAGTTACACAATTACTATCGGAGCGGGCGGGGGCAC
>Ga0098038_1001054_pt1 | contig 12024 bp, 14 predicted proteins | sample 5B_taG_FD_75051 | JGI IMG/M metagenome (GOLD analysis project Ga0098038, IMG submission 75051) | Marine viral communities from the Subarctic Pacific Ocean - 5B_ETSP_OMZ_AT15132_CsCl metaG | ecosystem: Environmental > Aquatic > Marine > Oceanic | place: Pacific Ocean | collected 2015-01-08 | reverse complement strand
TTAAAAGCCAACACTACAGGAAATAGAGGAGTAGCAGTAGGTACTTCAGCATTAGTAGCAAACACCACAGGAACAGAAAATACTGCTCTAGGTTATTTAGCTATGGATGCAAATACTACTGGTGCTGCTAATGTTGGAGTAGGAAGTGGAGCTTTAGGAGCTAATACAACTGCTAATTACAATGTTGGTGTTGGTGTTAATGCTTTAACAGCAAACACTACAGGAGCATCAAACGTAGCAATTGGAAGAAATGCTCTTGGTGCAAATACGACTGCTTCAAATAACGTAGCAGTTGGGCATGGTGCAGCAGAATCTAATACAACAGGTACTTCAAACACAGCAGTTGGTTATCAAGCTTTAGATTCAAATACGACAGGAGATTACAACACAGCAATTGGTAGAGACGCTTTAAAAGAAAATACTACAGCATCAAACAATACTGCAATAGGTACAAGTTCTCTTGATGCAAACACAACAGGAGACCATAACGTAGGAATTGGTGCAGGAACTCTTGGCGCTTTAACCACAGCCACAAATAACGTAGCTATTGGTAGAGATGCTCTAACTTTATCAAATGCGTCAGAAAATGTTTCAATTGGTGCGTATTCACTAGACGCTAATACCACAGGAGGAAACCTTGTCGCAGTCGGATATAATGTTTTAGGAGCAAATACTACAGGTGGTCAAAACACGGCTGTAGGACATACTGCATTAGATGCAAATACTACAGCATCAGATAACACAGCATTTGGCTATGGTGCTTTAGGAGCGAACACCACAGGAGATGAGAATGTAGCAATCGGAAAAGGTGCTTTACAGGCACAAACTACAGCAGAAGATAACACAGCAGTTGGTACTTTAGCTTTAGCCTCAACAAACAGTACTAGAAACTTAGGAGTTGGCTATAGAGCATTGACTGCTCAAAGTGGTACTTCTGACAATATAGCTATTGGATATGATGCTTTAGTTAGACAAACCACAGGTGCAAATGGAAACTTAGCAATAGGTAATTATGCAGGTAGAGCAGTTGTATCTTCTGCTAGTACATCTCAACTTATAGCTATTGGACATACTGTAGCTTCAGATGCTTCTGGAGCATTAGCTGGTTATCAAAATGTATTTATGGGTTATAACATAGCATCTAGTTCAAGTTTGGCTGGAGCATTTCAAAATACTGCTGTTGGAGGCAGTACACTTACAGCTTTAACTACTGGTGATGGTAATGCGGTTTTCGGACAAGGTGCTGGAAATTCAATTACAACAGGAGGAACTAACACAGCAATTGGACGTGATGCTGGAACAGACGTAACTACAGGTGGAAATAATTTCTTTATAGGATATAACACAGGAACATCAAGTAGTCCCGGTGGTTCTATAGGTACTGGTAATAATGAAGGTGTCTTAGGAAACTCAAGTGTAAGTAAAATTAACGTACAGGTTTCTTTAACAGTAGCTTCAGACGAAAGAGATAAAACAGATTTTCAACCTTTAAGTGCTGGATTAGATTTTGTAAATGAATTAAAACCATACACTTACTATTGGGATAAACGTGCTAAATATTTAAAAGGAGACCAAGACTTAAACGATATAGTCCATGATGGAACACATAAAGAAGATTGGATGGATATTGGATTTAAAGCACAAGATGTTGTCGCTTTAGAAGAATCTATTGGACACACTTTAGATGATAAAACAAATCTTGTGACTAATCGGACAGGAGATGGTAAACAATATCAATTACAATATGAAAAATTTGTACCGATATTAGTTAAAGCAGTACAAGAACTTTCTTCAAAGGTTGAAGAACTAGAAAATAAACTTAATAATAAGGAGTAAAAAATGGCAGTAAGCAAAGCAATATCAAAATGTGTTCCGTTTGTTAACAGCAACAGCAAAGTTGATAAATGGGATATAACTATGAAATATGAAAACGATAGTGAAGGTGATGCAACTTATTACACATCTGAATTTAATACACAAGTTAATCAAAAAGATTACGATTCAGAGGGTAATGTAACATCAACTAATTTTGCGTTAAAAGGCAAAGGCAGTTGGAGTAATGCAGATTTAGTAGCAATATGCCCTGTTTCACATTGGGACACAGTATTTGCACAACAAGTAGATTCAGTTATTACGAATCCACCAGCAGTAAGCACAGCAGACAACGACTTTAACGTACCTAGTTAATGGCAGAAGTAGTAGTACATAGTATGCCTAGTGTTTTTGTTATGGAAACACAAATGCCAGAAGGTATGGTTGAGGATTTGAATGAATATCTTGATGAATACGTTGAAGATGAAAACAGAAAGTCATTAGCTGACACTTTGGTTGGACAAATAACACAAGGCGAACAGTTATTAATGGATAGCGAAGATTCAAGATTAAAAGAATACAATCAATTGATAAGTTCGTTAGGAGCAGATTATATAAATTTCTTTTCACAACAAACAGGCTCAAGGTTAAAAGCACCTAAAGCAGTAGCTATAGACGAAACTTGGTCAGTACACAGTTACGAAGGAGACTATAACCCTATGCACGATCATGGTACTAAAACCATAATGGGTGTATCTACAACTGCTTGGACAAAAGTGCCACAACAAATACTAGACCAGCCGACTGCTGGCGATGGCAATTACTCTTTATATAATGCCTCTGGTGATTGTGATGGATATATAGCTTTTAATTATGGGTTGAATCAATTAATGGACACAGAAAGATTGAGACCACCTCAATCTTTTGTTATGCAACCAGAGGTAGGGAAGTTGTTGGTTTTCCCTTCATGGTTGCAACACATGGTATATCCTTTTAAGGGAGAAGGCGAAAGAAGAACTGTCGCTTCCAACCTTAATTGTTGGGATGTATCTCAAGAACCAACACAGACCGAAGAGGTATAACAATGAGAAACTTTGTACTTATATTAATATTCGTTTTTATAACAGCTTGCGCTAGTGTGGGAGCTGTTATAGAAGGGGGTAAAGATTTAGGCTCAGGTATAGTTGACAGCACAGTGTCTACTATTGGTAATGTAGCAGCAGCTGCGCTTGATGATGTAAGCAATGTCGTAGGAACAGTGGCCGATGCAACAGGAGATGTTGTAGATGTTGTTGTAGAAAACGTTGATAAACAAACTGACGAACTTCAGAAATCTGAAGAAAAACAGGAGAAATAATATGATGTGGTTAAATATATTTATGTGGATAACTGCTATTATTGCAATAGCATCTTTTATAGCTGCTGTAACTTCTACTCCTAAAGGAGATAAGTTACTAGCTAAGTTATATAAAGTTATAGACTATTTAGCTTTAAACATAGGAAAAGCTAAGGATAAGTAAATGACTACTGCTAAAGAAGCGTTAATTAAAGTTGAAGCTCACGAAAGAGAATGTGCAGTGCGCTATCAAAATATTGAAAAACGACTAGACGAAGGCTCCCTTAAATTTAGAAGAATTGAATATATTCTTTGGGGGCTTTATGGTTTAGTCGCTGCTTCTTTAGGAATAGAGAAATTAATTTAGAATGTGTAATGTCATTAGAAAAATTTATATTTCGACCAGGGATAAACCGAGAAGGAACGGATTACTCTAATGATGGAGGGTGGTTCAACTCTAATCTTGTAAGATTCCGTAAAGGGCTACCTGAAAAAATAGGTGGTTGGGCTAAGAACACCCTAAACACTTTTAAATCCACAGCTAGAGCACTTCACGCTTGGGTAGATTTAGAACTTACTAAATATCTAGGACTAGGATCTACTTGGAAGTATTACATTAAAGAAGGAGATAGTTTTTACGATATTACTCCTTTAAGAGTAACTACTTCTGCTGGTGATGTTACTTTTTCTGCTACTAACGGTAGTTCTACGATAACGGTAACAGATTCAAGTCATGGAGCATTTACCAATGATTTTGTAACCTTTAGCGGTGCTGCCACTTTAGGTGGTTTAGTCACTGCTGCTGTTTTAAATCAAGAATACCAAATAGCAACAATAGTAAATAGTAATTCTTACACTATTACTGCTAAAGACACCTCCGGGGCAACAGTTACAGCAAACGCTAGTGATAGTGGTAATGGTGGTAGTTCTGTAGTTGGTGCGTATCAAATCAACGTAGGCTTAGATACTTATGTAGAGTCTACAGGTTGGGGTGCAGGTACTTGGGGTGCAGGTACTTGGGGTTCTTCAACGGCAATAACAGCAGACAATCAATTAAGGTTATGGTCACATGATAATTTTGGTGAAGATTTAATTATAAATGTAAGAGCAAGTGGAATTTATTATTGGGACACTAGCGCTAAAACATTAGGCACAGATAGAGCCGTTGCATTAAGCTCATTAAGTGGAGCAAATTTAACACCTACCGTAGCATTACAGACTTTAGTTAGTGATATAGATAGACACGTTATTTGTTTTGGAGCCGACCCTATTTCTGGAAGTTCTAGAACAGGAGCAATAGATCCAATGTTTATTGCATGGAGTGACCAAGAAAATGCTGCTCAATGGGAACCACTATCTACTAATACAGCTGGATCTTTTAGACTATCGGCTGGTTCTCAAATTATTGGAGCTATTAGAGCCAGACAAGAAACATTAGTTTGGACAGACACATCTCTTTATTCAATGACCTTTGTCGGTCAGCCTTTTACTTTTGGAGTTAATCTAGTAAACGAAGGGGTAGGACTTATTGGACCTAATGCGGCCGTGAATACTCCAAAAGGTATATTTTGGATGGATAAAAAAGGTTTTTATACATACAACGGAGCTGTTCAAGACATTCCTTGTACAGTACAAGACTATGTATTTAGTGATCTAAACGAAGGGCAGTCTTTCCAAGTATTTGGGTTTTTAAATAAAGAATTTGATGAAGTAGGTTGGTTTTATTGCGTAACAGGGGAAACAACAATTAGTAAATACGTTGTGCTTAATTATGAAGAAGGAGCATGGAGCATAGGTGAATTAAACAGAACATCTTGGATAGACGAAGGCATATTTGATAGTCCCATAGGGTCTTACACAACAAGTGATGTAGGTTATTTGTATAACCATGAGACAGGTAATGATGCTGATGGTTTACCAATGGATAACGTATTTATAGAGTCTAGTGATTTTGCATTGGGCAACGGAGAAGAATTTCAATCTATCAACAGAATTATTCCAGATATTAAATTTACAGGAAGTGGAGGAAGTGGACAAACTGTTAATGTTATTTTAAAACAAAGAAACTATCCCGGAGAAAGTTTATCTACTGATTTAACAAGCACTTGCACTGCTACAACTACAAAAATAGATGCTAGGCTTAGAGCAAGACAAGCTGCTCTTAGAATTGAATCAGACGATGATGGTTCACTAGGTTCCAGATCGGGAGTTGGGTTTAGAGTTGGTGCTATGCGTATGGATGTGCGACCAAATGGTAGAAGATAATGGCAAAAATTTTAGAAACGCGATTGCCTGTAGCTATAGGGGAGTTGTCTCCCGAAACGTTCAATCGTTTAGTAAGAGTATTAGAATTAAGTTTAAATAAGGTAGATGTTGATGCAACGTTATCTGTTAATGAAACACAAAGGAATGAAAATAAATTTACAGCAGGAGATATAATTTGGAATCTTTCAACAAATCAACTACAACTTTGGAATGGTAAACAATGGGTCAATCTATATGTAGGAACAGAACGAGGAGTAGAAGGAGTAACTGGTTTAGGAGAGTTATCAGTATCAACAAATGGAGCAACAACGATAAAAATACTATGATGGATCGAAACAAACTAATAGAAGAGTTAAAATTTGATGAAGGTTTTATTGATGAAATTTATGAAGATCATTTAGGACTTGCAACTTTTGGAGTAGGACATTTAATTTTAGAACACGATCCTGAATTTGGAAAACCTGTAGGTACACCTGTATCAGATGCTAGAATTAGAGAATGTTTAAATAATGACATAGATATTGTTTGTTCTGAATTAGATAAAAATCTTCCGTGGTGGAGAGGATTAGGTAATGTTAGACAACGTGTTTTAGCAAACATGTGTTTTAACTTAGGCTATCCTAGATTTAGTAAATTTAAAAAATTTTTAGAAGCTGTTAAAAAAGAAGATTGGGAAACTGCTGGTGTTGAGATGTTAGATTCTAAATGGGCAACGCAAGTTGGGGATAGAGCAATTAGATTAAAAGAAAAAATGTATAATGGCTAAAAGAATTAAAAAAGTTAAAATAAAACCTATTAAAAATAAAACAGTGTCAAACTATAAAAAATCATTAAGGAGACCATAATGGCTAAAAGAGGATTATACGCAAACATAAACGCTAGAAAGAAAAAAGGTATTAGTAGACCTAAAAGTAAATCTACAATATCTAAAAAAGCATACAAAAATATGCAAGCTGGCTTTCCTAAAAAGAAAAAGAAAACAGGAAAGAAAAAATAATGGCTAGGCAAAAAGCTATACGCAGAACCACTGGTAAAGGCGGTAACTACCGCCCTACCAAGAAAGGTGCGGGCATGACCAAAAAAGGTATTGCTGCCCATCGTAGAGCAAACCCTGGAAGTAAATTAAAAGGAGCTGTAACAGGCAAAGTTAAAAAAGGTAGCAAAGCGGATAAAAGACGTAAATCTTATTGCGCAAGATCTGCGGGACAGTTAAAGAAAAGCTCTGCTAAAACTAGAAATAATCCTAATTCAAGAATTAGGCAAGCGCGCAGAAGGTGGAAGTGTTAATGAAACTAGGTATATTAAAAACGTTAGTAGGAACAGTCGCCCCAACTATAGGAACCGCTTTAGGTGGTCCTATGGGTGGTATGGCTGCGAATATGATTTCAGAGGTATTAGGATGTGATCCTGAGCCAAAGAAAATACAAAAAGCAATGGAAGCAGCTACTCCTGAGCAATTAGCAGAACTAAAGAAAGTAGAAACAGATTTTGAAATAAAGATGAAAGAACTTGATATAGATCTGTTTGCATTAGAAACAGCAGATGTACAAGACGCTAGATCTAGATTTTCTAAAGATTGGACAGCTAGAATAATAGGTGTATCTGTTGTAGGAGGGTTTATGGGGTATATATTTTTAGTAACTCTTCAACCCCCAGAGCAAAACTCAGAAGCATTGATAAACCTTGTATTAGGCTACCTTGGTGGGTTAGCAAGTGCTATCATATCTTTCTACTTTGGTGCTTCTAACAAGCAAGACAACGAATAAAAAAAGAGATATTATAGGAGATACTATGGCAGATGAATTTGATTTTAGTGATGATAGTTGGATAAAACAGGCACAACAAGACCTAGATGATACTCTTAATCTAGACTTTTCTTATGATCCTAGCACTGCGGGAATCTTTAGCTTTAATCCCGATAATATGGTGTTTGATGATATTTTTGATACAGATGCTCCATCTTTTTCGGGGGATTACGATCAATATTTTGCTGATTCTGGAGATTGGATAAAAGGTTTACAAGAAAACTTAGACGATCCTTTTGATTTTTCTTATGATCCTTTTGATCCAACAGATCCTAACGACGTATGGGAATGGAACCCTGATAGTTTAGGAGATCCTACAAATTATTTAAAAGAACTTTATCCTGATTTATATCCAGAAGAAATTGAATTTGGAGAACTTGAATTTGGGGAACCAACTTTGCTAGATACTATTTTAGGTTTTGTTGGCGGTAAAAAAGGAAAAAACAAAGCTCAAGGTATTATGAGTGGAGTAGGTGATGTAGTTAATTCTCCTTTAGGACAACTGGCTTTACTAAATTACTTAAAAAATCAAAGAGATCAAGATATTAAAATTCCTATAGGTCAAGAAGCCTATGGCGGTGGGCAAGGACTAGGAAGTATGCCTGATTACAGAATTTTTAACCTACAGCCTGCGTTAATGCCAGGCGTAGGATATGCAAATGCACCTCCACCTGAGATGAAACACGGTGGAATAGCGAGCTTAGACCAAGGACCTGGGGACATAACCCTAGCAAGATTAGAGCCGGGTGAATTTGTTATGACAAGAAAAGCTACCGATAATATCGGAGCAAAGAATTTATATAGATTAATGAAAGAAGCAGAGAGGATGGGATAATGGCAAGTTACTTTGACCCAAACACACATAGCGGTGTGGCACAAGGAGGAGGACCTTCAACTACAGCTACTTATGAAGAGCCGTATGCTCAAGCCATGCGTCGTGGATTTTTGGAATCCGCGTTTGGTTTAGCAAGACAGCCTATGCCTGTTCCTGTTCAACAAGTAGCAGGACTAGACCCTTACGAAATGAGAGCCAGAACTTTAGCTGGTGGTCTTGGTGGGTTTACTCCTTACATACAACAAGGCGGACAAATGATGCAACAAGGAGCTAATTATTATACTCCTAGTGGTATTAGCCAATTTTATAATCCTTACGAACAAGACGTAGTACAGCAAAGCATTAGAGATATGCAAGAAGCTAATGCACGACAAAGCATGGCGAACAGAGACCAAGCGGTAAGTAGAGGTGCTTTTGGTGGATCTCGCGGTAGATTAATGGAACAAGAAAGAGAAAGAGCCTTTGGTAGAGGCATGATGGAAGGTATCGGTGGATTGCGTTCACAAGGATTTGGACAAGCTATGCAAGGCGCACAAACAGCAGCAAGCGGACTTGGTGGGTTAGGGGCTAACTTTGCGAATTTAGGCATGACAGGTCAAAGAGGTTTAATGAATCAAATAAATGCTTTTGAAGGACTAGGCAGAACAGGTAGAGGTATACAAGATCAGATGTACGGTGCTCAGTTTGACGCTGCTAACAGAATGGCTCAAGAACCATGGCAACGTATGACTATGCTACAAAACATGATGGGTATGCTACCTCAAACTGCTGCGAGAACTACATGGAATCCTATAGCTAATCAATTTGACTATGGAAGAGGAATAGCAGACTTATTTGGTTTTAATATTCCGGGGTAATAAATATGAATTGGAAAACTAGACAATTATTTTCAAATCGTGAACAAGGCATTATGTCTGGCCTTGATCCAATACCCATGATGGGAGGAGGCTCAGTGCCTTATCCGGGAATGCAGACTGGTGGAATTTTCGGCATGGATTTATTTGAAGAAGGTGACCAAGACGTAAACGAAGCATTGAACATGATGGCTACGGTTGCGAATCCAGAGGTCCCAGATATGCCAGCCACTAACGGTGCTGCTCCGATGATGCAAGAAACGGTAGAGGTTACAGAAACAATAACCGAGGACCAAGGACCTAATGACTTTAAATCTGCTGTGAGAGATTTAAAAGATACATATAAAACAGAGATTAGAAACTATATTTCCGAAGCTGGTATGGAAGGAATAGACAGATATTTAAAAAGAATGGATGTTTCTTATAACAATGAATTAAACAACTTACGTAAACAATTTAAAGTAGAAATATTAGACCCAGAAGATATGTTGCTTACTGAAGAATTCATTGCTGAATTAATGGGAGCTAGTATTCCCGGTATGGACGACGGTGGAGTTGTTATGACTCAAGAAAAACTAGATGAACTCTTTGGAAAAAATAGATTTCTTTTAAGTGATTGGGAGAAACTGGATCCTAGCTTGCAAGAAGTTTGGCTGAATAAAGCGCAAATAGCAAAAATAGAACAAGACATGAACACAAGTTCTTCAATAGACATGACTGCTTTAAATAACCTACTTCAAGAAAGAAGAAACCTATCGAAAGACATAGGCGAAGCGGCTAGATCTGGATATGCTTCTATTGGATCCACAGGTGGACATTTTCTAGGTGCTAGATCGGCAGGAAGAAAAGCCGAACTAAGTGCAAGAGATGCAGCTCTAGCCGATGAAATAGGTCTACAAAAAGCTTTACTAACTGCACAAGCGGGAGGTAAAGGTGTGGGAGGCTTAGATTTTGATCTTTCCGCTGCGGAGTCCGAAGCGATTACTTTAAGAGACATAAATAGAATAAAAGAAGAAAACGAACGTTTAGGAAAACAATGGGATGCAGCGATTAAAGCTAAAGACGGAAAGTTTGCTGAAGCTTTTATAATATTTTATGGACAAACAGGAGGTAAAATTCCCATAGAGTATCAAGGTCAAATACGTGCTATACCTGATACAGGTATGAAAGGAGATTTAGGAGCCTACTACCAAAGTTTATTGAAAAAAGATCCTCCTTTGGGAAAATCAGAACTAAGAAAAGCATTAGAAAAATGGAACACTTTTACGATAGTTTCAGAGTAGGTCATGCCTTTAGAACCACTTACAGAAGAGGATAAACAAAAACTTAGTCTTACACCAACGACTGAAGAACTTACTACAGTTCCCACTGAAGAAACCGAAACTTCTTTAACACCTCTTACAGAAGAAGAGAAACAAAAACTTGGTCTTTTACCAACTACTGGGGGAACACCTACAGTTCCTACTGAAGAGACCGAAACTTCTTTGTGGGGTCCACCACCTTCAAAAGATTTTACTGGATTACTTCCTTTACCTGTAAGAGCAGCTTTATTTAGTGATAGATTTTTTGACAGTCTGTACGGATCTACACAAGCAACTATTGGTGATTTTCAAGAGACTAGAGCCCGTGCACAAGAAGAGAGAGGACATGACGATTACGCTAAAGAACTTAGAGAAAGAGCTGACTTAAATGAACAACAAGCCAGTGAGGCAGCTTATCAGGCGAAATACGGACAAGAAGGATGGGAGCAATTTAAAAATCTTAATGATCCAGAATGGTGGGCAGCAACCATCGGTGAAGTTATACCGGGCTCAGCTCCATTTTTAGCGGGGGCAGGTGCTGCGGGAGGAGCCACATTTATGGTTACAGGTAACCCCATAGCTAGTATAACGGCAGCAGCTATTGGCGGAGGTGCTGTGGTTTTTGCACAAAGTTATGGTGATGCTTACTACGAATATTTAGAAAAATACCCCGATGATGAAGAAGGAGCAGACAGATACGCTTTAAAGAAATCAGGTATAAGTGCAATTATAAACGCAGCAAGTGTACCTGCTGGTATGCTTGGTATTGGTAAATCTGTAATTAAACACTATATAACACAGGCTATATTACAAGGTGGCATAGGTGGAGTGGACACAGTTACACAGAACCTTATGGTCAAAAATAATATAGACCCTAATTTAGATATTACAACTGGACTAGCTACCAGTATCGTGGGAGAAGCAATTGGAGAAGGGACGATATTTGCAACAACTGGGAGACTTGCTGCTCCTACGTTTAATGATTTTCAAAAACAGTTCACAGAAGAAGAACGTAGTGCAAATGATGAAAAAGCAGAAACTTTAACAACTGCTGAGTTAACAACTCTAGTTGAAAAATGGGCGGAGGACAAAGGACTACCTTACGCAAAAAACATAGAAGATTTAGACGCTAACGAACTTAGAGAAATTATGGAGGCAAATAATGATTTCGAGTTTGGTCCAGTGATACCGGGGGAAAATAGAGAATCTTTACTAGAAAAAATTGTAGGAGCAGTTCGTGCGAAAAACCAAGACGTAGTAATTAGAGACTATATGATGGACACGGTTCTTTCTGGTTTTAACCCTGAAAGAATCTACAACGAACAAAAAGCTATTCTTGATGCAATGACGAATGAAGAGTTAGACGCTCACATTCTAAAAGAGTTTGGTACACCAGAAGCCTATGAAAGATGGGCAGCGAGGCAAGGGGAGTATAGTTTCGACCCAAACGATGTTTCAGAAAATAGAGATGAAGAACGTGTTGCAATAGCAAATGCAGGTGCAAATCTTTTATTTAGAGAGCATCACGGAGCTGCATGGAAGTTAGGTAAAAATGAGTTTAGAGATCATGTAAAAGATATAGAGGAAAACTACACTTTAGAAGAATTAAGAGTAGCTGTTAAAGAAGGAGTTCCTTACACAAGTCCAGAAAAAATAGACCGTATGTCCCAATCTGAACTTGCTTTTGCTTTAGCGGAACAACAAACTATTGTTGACTTACAAAGACAAATAAGAGATACCTCCAACAGAAGTAGGACTATAGATCTTACGCAAGTATCTTTTGATGAAGACGGCAAACCAGTTCCTTTTGTTATGA
>Ga0098038_1001053_pt1 | contig 12026 bp, 20 predicted proteins | sample 5B_taG_FD_75051 | JGI IMG/M metagenome (GOLD analysis project Ga0098038, IMG submission 75051) | Marine viral communities from the Subarctic Pacific Ocean - 5B_ETSP_OMZ_AT15132_CsCl metaG | ecosystem: Environmental > Aquatic > Marine > Oceanic | place: Pacific Ocean | collected 2015-01-08 | reverse complement strand
ACAGTAGATAACAAGACCTCTATCAAGTCTTAATTTTGAATGTATAGGAAGAGCAACATGAATTGGACAGCTCTAGGTTTAGGCGCCTTTCTCGGAGTCTCGAATATTGGATTAATGGGCTCTTTAATAAGCAAAGGCAACTTACCTGTTGTTGATTTTCCAGTAGGTAGCTATACGTCATATGAGATGGAGGCTACTAAAGATGGCTATAAAATCAGATATAACGCTAACGATCCGAAGGTAATGGTAAAAACAGAAGATGTAGTTAAGCCAGGTGGTTTATTTAACAAGGAACCTACAGTAGTGAATTTGTATGAAGAATATACAATGAACGGCAAAGTCCATTTAGATGGTGGAGACGACGCTTCTAAGCTTACTGCTAAAGAGATTGCTTGCATCAAGGCAGAAGGTGCTGGAAATTCTACAGGAGGTGTTATAGGCGCTTCTGTAGGTGCTCAGGCTGCACCAGCTCTTTCAGGAATACCCATAATAGGTTGGGTTGCTGGCGGATGGGCAACAATGTTTGGTCAAAAAACAGGAGCTAATCTTGGAGGAGATATAGCTAAAGCTATAGAAGGCTGCTAGTGCCTATATTTCATCTTTCTGAAGCGGGTTTAGAGTTTATCCGTCTTTTTGAGGGTGCATATCTATCATCCGAAGTTGTAAGTAGTTTAGAAAAAAAAGTTTCAGAATTAGTAACTGCTCCGATTAATCAAAATCAATTTGATGCTTTATTTTCGTTTGCGTCAAATTTGGGAATAGAAATTCTTTCTAATTCAAAATTACTAAAACGTATAAATGACTTAGAAGACCCTTCTGAGGTCGCTGCAGAGGAATTACATAAATGGAACAAAGAAGGTAGCAAAGTCTTTCATGGGCTTTCTAGGAGGCGTTCAGCAGAGTTAGAGCTGTTTTGCCATAAGCCACCTGAATTTAAATGGGGTTGGGCATCTATAACGTCAAAATGCCATACCTATTTAAAAAAACGCCCTGTACCTATTGGAGAACTTTCCCCTGATGAAACAGCAAAAATTTATTCAAAACGTTTAATTCGACGTTGTCGTGTTATTGAAAGAACTGAAGGACATACTTATTTAGAACTTGGATTTGGTTTAGGACAATGGTGGGTTTTAGATAGACATTGGGAAGGTTTAAAAACAGAAGTACGTATTTATCCATATACAAAAACTAATGATCTTTTACATTTAAGAGATTTTCCATATATGCACCGACCAGAGGAAGAAAGTGAAGGATGGGGTATTAGTCAATGTTGTGCGGTTGCTATGTGTCTAAAATACTTTGATGCTCCTGCTATTAACTGTATTAATGACTATATCAACGTCGTTAATAAGTACGGAAGATTAAATTCTCGACGAAATCATATAAAAGCAATGAATGATTTTGGTTTCTCAGCCACGTTTAATCATGTAACTGCTCCTGAAGATATAAAAGATAACCTCAAACAAGGTTTACCAGTTATAGGTGTTATTGCAGGACGTAGTATTCGCCAAGTAGGAGGCATGGCACATAGTGTTGTTATTACTGGATATGATGAAAATAATTGGTTAGTTCAAGATCCTTTTGGTGAATTAGATTTAACACTAGGTAGATACAAAGATAGAGGTGCCGACGCGGGTAGAAACGTTCTTTACAATGCTGCGATGTTTAATAAACGCCTTTCTGTGGGAGGTGGTGTAGATGGTTGGTGTTGGTTAAATTTTCGTGAATATTCGGTTGAAGATTAAGTAGAGTTATTCTCCTAAGTGGAGTTATTTAAAACACATTTATCATGGCTGAAGAAGCTAAGTCTCTAGAAGATCAATTACAAGATCAAAAACAACAACTAGAGGAAAATATCAGACAAACTGAGACTCAGATGGGTAGACTTAAAGAACAGTATTTAAAGGTTCTTGGTGCTCTTGAATTTGCAGCAATTCAAAAACAAGAAGCAGAAGGTACTACTGATTCCACTGATTCTGAGGTTGTAGCCTCTTAAAAAAATGTTAGGTGAATTAAATAGAAATCGATATAAAGCCTTAGAACTACTAGCAGAACATGTACGAGCGCCGTCTCGTGAGTTATCTCTTGATGCCATTATTTGTGACATTAGTGATGAAGATTTACGATGGGTTACAAATAAGGTTCATTATTATTTGCTTAAGCTTTTAGAAGACGCTGACTACGATCCTGCTGAAGAAGAAGTAATTGAGTCTATAAATTAGAAAATATACAAGTTTATGCAGATTACAGTTTTGACAAGGATGCAAAGTAAATGTGTATCATTGCGAGCAAGATCTTCTAGCTAATTTAATTGTTTTATCGCCAAAGAATGCTCGAAAAGAATTTAGAAATCATATTTTTGAAGCTTGGGAATGGAAATGTGCTTACTGTGATAAGGAATTAGATGATTCAAGTGCAACAATTGACCATATAGTCCCTAAATTTAAAGGTGGACACAACGTTAAATCTAATATGTGCTGTTGTTGTTCTTCTTGTAATAGACAAAAAGGTTCTACTTTCTTAGAAGAATGGTATACACCAGATTTTGATTCTTATTGCAAAAAAAGATTTGTTAAGATAAAGAATTGGATGGAGCAAAAACCAAGCTCTATTAAACTATTATCAGCAGTTAAGGCACAACCTTACATAGCAAATGACTTCTACATCGGATGGGTCACAAGTTGACTCACAATCAAAAGCATTTTTAGACGAATATGTTAAAAATCCAGAAAGGTGGATAGGTAAGCGTATTGCTGAAGATTTACCAGATCCTGGAGATGGTGCTCTTAAAGGTTCTGTAAGAAATGATATTAAAGGAAAAGTGGATGCTGGTGTTATCAGGATTTAAATAGGACTCCAGCTTCTCCACCATTTAGTAATTATATATTTTTTACCTGACGTAGGTGGTAAAGCTTCGTGTATTGTTTTTACATTATTAGTACCATCAATATTTCTATTATTCCAAGCTAAAAGAGTACCTTCTTTTGGTTTCATTTTTATATTTACATTAGGAAAATGAGTCTCTCCTCCTTCTTCTACATCATTAAGATAAAGCATAGTAGTCCAACTTCTTTGTCCTCCCATTTCTGTATATATTTTTAAATCTTCATCTAAAAAATAATCTGAATGTGATTTATAAAATTGACCAATTTCATATTTTTGACCCATCATACCTTCTCCAATGAACGGGTGTAGCTGCATTACATCAACTATTTTCTGATCTATTTTTTTAAAAAAAGAATGATATGTCCAGTTAAGAAATACGGTGCTACTGGTTCTTTCATCTTCTTTATGGACTCTTACATCGTCTTGAGAACCAACCTCATGTAGTACTGCTGGAATTGAATTTTGTTCAATATATCCTCTTAATAGTTGACAATCAATTTCAGATAAAAAATTATCAATATAATAAAGTTGTAGATCTGGATTATCTACTTTTTTAGCTTTTTTTGTTATTGCACAATTATAAAATGCTTCAAAATTTATTTTTTTTGGAGGAGCTTTAAAATTACAGGCTTCTACTAACCATTCAATTTCGTTATCATTTAAATTAAAAACTTGTTTACAGTGCCGCATAGCAGCTACTTTTGGTGTACCACTTATTACATATTCAATTAAAGTATTGATAGCTGCTCTTTTAAAGGAAGCCATATTAAAATAAGTATATAGAAACTAGTGTACAGAAAAATGGGCTTAATGGCACTGTCTTTTATTGTTTTTTTTAGTAGCACCTATTGCTGCAGTACTTTGTTTCTACGCCATAATGCCCATCTTCACAAAGAAAAACTTGTAAAAAAGCATTATCATACCTAAGTGTTATTGCTCTTTAATTCAGTCTTGGTAAGATAACTATAAGGTTTTAGCTATTTATGGACGCAATCGAGCTTCCAATGGACGTTGAATTTCAGATTCACGCCACTGCATTAGCGATTCAACAGTTAGATCGTGATGATTTAGAAGAAGCTTTTATCGAAATGCTCCATCAAAGAGCGTTAGATCGCCAAATGTTTTTTGGTGTTCTAAAAGATCACGGCATTGATGCCGACATTAAATTCAACATCTCCACTGTGGGACAGGTTTCTTAAATACTATGGCTACTCGCACTATTGAAGGCACTATAGACACATTTAGTGTCGATACGGGCTCTGAAGTTACTTACCTTGGTGCTACGTCATCAGGGAATCCAGGAGAGGCTATTAGAGCTTTTCGTGTTAATCCAGGTGGAACTGGAAACATTATCGTAAAACTTGATAAGACCATGGGTGTAAACACTATGGAAGTATTTCAAGAAGATGCTTATGGCGGAAGCAGTGCTGCTACTGGATATAAAGTTTTTACAAATATAGCTAAAGACGGTAAAGGTAAAGGCGCTGTTGGTACAGCTGTTACTAATGCTGCAAAAAACTACGTTGTGCTGCTTACTTTAGATGGTTATTCTGAAGTCAGTTACAACGGAAGCGTTGACGTCCCATAAGAAGGAAAAAGTAAAACAAACTTGGAAACAGCATCCTTTTCTTACTTGGAAAGGAATAGAATTAATAAAAAGTTATTATCCTGCCCGTACCCATATTGGTATGGGTAGGTATGCCTCGTATAAGGATTATGGAGAAGATATTTGGCGTATTGGATATGGAAGTAAGAAACTAGGCAAAAGGTGGCTAGGAGCCAATGATGTAGCTACTGAAGAAGAGATTAATCAACAATTAATAGAAGATCTAAAAGAGTTTTCTGATCTTGTTTCTAAGTACATTTTTGTTCCATTAAATACAAATAGAAAAGCTGCCTTACTAAGTTTTGCTTTTAGTATTGGTATTAGTTCTTTAAAAACTTGCCGTCTTTTAGATTTAATTAATAGTTCTGCTAGTAAAACTGAGTTAATTAAAGAATGGAGCCCTTATATCAATCGATTGTGGTGTTCAGGTGGAGATCTGATGGTATCTCAACGTCGTATGGAACTGGATACGTATCTGGCCCCTGACAAGAAAATTCCAACGTTTGTTCCTCATCGTTGTCATTTAAAGAAATGCTTATTGAATCTCCCTGAGACTTATACTGGGGCTCCCAATCAAGTGAAGGCAATTGAATATCTTGAGAAAAAGTTACTTCAGTGGGACTCGTCTGGAGAGGTGTTACGACGGTTTTTTCGTTATTGGTCTGAGAAACCACGTAGTCTAGGATCTCCCCAGCGGCTAAAGGGTCTCGACTAAGCATATCAATTGCATCTATAAGTTTTAAATCATCAGTGTAGCCTTCTACAATGTCTTTGTAGTTCATGATTTTTTTCCTTCTTTGTTTAAACCTATCTTAAGCAATACTAAATATCCAATCAAATCTTGTATTACATCTTCATCTGTTGCTATTAAACCAGCTCCTTTTTTTATTCGATTTAGCTTGTCATCAATCCTTACGAGTAACTGTTCTACAGCGCTGGATTTACTAAAAATCCTTGACGGATTCATTGCAGAGTCACCATATTGTTGATTTTTATAAAGTAATAGCTCTTTTATGTCATCACATACACAAGCTATTTGTAGTTGTGTTTCAGTCATTGCAGAATTGGTATTGTCTGTATCCATGAACTTTTAGTTTAACCTCTAGTTAATTACTTTACCTATATGTGAAAAGATTTCCACAAATTTATCAGCTTGTTGGAAGCCAAACTCTAATCTTGGTAAATATATAAAATAACCCCAAAACATAGGAGCTTTTAATGTAAATAAATCTTTCCCATGTATGGTGTTTGCCCTGTCATAAGGGATACAAACTGGATAATCCCACATTTCTGGTAATATCCTCATCATTTCAGGATATGTAGTGAAAAATAACGCTTCAGGAATATTTCGTAGCTTCCATTCTCTTAAAAGACGTTGAAACCAGATAATAGAGGGTGCTTTTGCTGCTCCACCAGCTCTTTTGCTCCACCTCCACGTACCTCTTTGTTTACTAAAAGAACATCTTCCATATGTAGGAGGAAATAAATATGTTGTACCTGTCCATGGAGCTTCCATATTTAACCCATCTTCTTTCAATGTATATATTTTTTTTGCTCTTAAAAATTGTGCATTTGCATTGTGTGTTGAGCATGGATCTAGATCAATATCCCCTAGTAATGCACTTATGTAAGGTATATAATCTGCTGGAGTAAGCCAATCATCCTCAATATGAAGGATTCTTCCAAGAATAAATTTATATTGTTTCCACGATAAAGGTTTTTTTGTCACATTTGAAGAAGTCCTGTTTGTTTTTCATCAGTTTTGAAGTGAAAAAGCTGTATATCATCTTTGTCTTGAAGTATAAATAGAGCTTCTTTTTCAGGATCAAGAGATTCTGCTAATGAGATTGCTTTTCTTAAATGTTCTACCCCATGTAGTTCTTTATTATTTGCATCATTAACTGCTTTAATTAACAAATCTACTGTCAAATAAAACATACTATCTTTATCTTTTTTCTGAGGCATAAAAATTATCGCCCCAGGACCTTCGTTTTTATAAAATTTCTTATAATATTCTGCTTGATCCGCAACAATGCGCTCAATTGAGAGTTTTAATAGTTTTTCTTCTGTTTCTCCTGTTGTTGTTCCCAACATTTTAAGGAGTAGTTTGTTACGTCTGCTTGTCATTAGATTCTCCAGCTACTTTAGTGTAACTCTCATTTGTTGGTTTAACAGGTTTCACTTTAGGTACTGATTTTATTAAATGCCCTAATCCAGATTTTTTTAAAGTTTCTAAGAGTTTTGGCAAGGGCTTGTATAAAACCACAGCTTTTTGCATATTTCCTATTTTTTTTATAAGTTTGCCATTTTCATCTCTTAATTTTGTTAACTCTTCTTGTCTTATCAAATATTCTGCTACACAGCGATAGCGCCGTTTTTCAGATAAGTTAATTTCAGGGTAACGATCACAAATGGTGCTAGTCCTCATATCACTAAACGTTAGTCGTATTTGATCTGCAAGAGATAAACCCAGCATTAGGTCTGTTGTACTAGTCTCATAGCCTCGTATTAAGTCTAAATATCTTCGTAAATCAGGAGTTTTAAAGCTACCAGAAGGTGGTATAAACATTTCCACCTGTTCTATTAAAGATGGCATTAAGTGCTCTTTAAAATTATCAATAGTTACATCTTCAGTTTTTAATTCTGCAAAACGATAACTTTGATAAACAGTTGTTGTATTTTCTGCTGGTTCATAATCGGTATTTTCTAGGACATGCAACCAATCCTCAGTGTTAATTATTGTCATTCAAGGATGTTGTCTTCTCTGATGTTAGCTGATTTTTTGTATTCGTCCCATTGTCTCTTGTGATCGGTTATTAAAGTCTGGATAAAAAACTCTCGAAGCTTATTTACTTTAGGTTTAAAATCTGGATATAATTCTTTTTTAGTCTTATTCGACATCCATAAAGACTCAGCTAACATTTTTTGACTATTAGTAAGTAAATTATCTTTTAAATCTTTCGTGGACATATCCTCTATAAGTTCGCTAAACTCCGTAAGGAAAGGATATTGTTTGTTATGAAGAGACCCATCACTTATGCTGAGTTGGTGTTGATTTTGATTTTTATCCCCTTTGGCTATGTTGGAGTCCAGCATCTACACGGGTTTGTCACAGATAGAATCAGTATAGAAATAAAACTAAAGTGAGTAAATGGCTGAAGATAATAATAAAATAGGCGCCACTATAACTTATGACTCTCAGCATGCTTTAGATGCTGCTCGTAAATACAAGGAACAAATAGCAGGTCAGCTAGGTCATAAGTTAGCTAGTAGACCTTATACTCCAGCTGAGCAAAGACGTAATGCCATAGGAACTAAATTACTAGCTGCAACTTCAGGTAAAGCTTCTCTTCCTCAAAATATAGCTGCTGCCTACCCAGTTGGTAGTGCTCCATCAAAAGGTACAACAACTGATTCCTTTTTAAAAAAATCAGGTGCAGATTACAGTGGCTGGCATCGAACAAGCCCAGTAAACATGAGTGGTGCTTTAGATGATGATGCTTGGGTTAAAGGAGCGTACAAATCTTTATTAGGTAGAGATGCAGATCCACAAGGCTTAGCTTATTGGAAAGCTGATTTAGCTGGCGGTCAAACTAGAGATCAAGTAGTTGCAAATATGAAACTTGCTCCTGAATATAGGGATAAATTTGTTGGTGAAGCTTATAAAAATTTACTTGGAAGAGATGTAGGTTTAGAAGGGATTGATTATTGGAGTAAGCAAATGGAGTCAGGGCAATCTGAAGACTCTATTATTGCCAATATAAAAAGAAGTGATGAATATGGAAGACGTCAACAAAATCAAATGAGGGATTCTATTACACCTAAAGATCCTACACAACTTTTAAACGAAACTTATGATGATCAAATAGCAACGTATGGAAGGGCTTATCAAACAGCTCAAGATGCAGTACAAAAAGATTTTGGAACATCACAAGATTATTCTCCATTATTAACAACAAATCAAAGTATCTATACTCAAGACCCTGAAGCTTCTCAGATGGCTTCAGTTAACTATTTAGCAACTCAAGATCCTTCAGATAGTTCTCCTAGTATTTGGACTCAGGCATTAAAAGATGCTGGTTCAGAAGCTATTAAAGGTATTGACATACCTGGTATTGTTTCAGGTTTCTTTAATTCAAAAAAATCTAGTAAAGATTATGGACAAATGCTAGATAATTATGCAAAGTCACTACCTACTTTATAGTTAAGGAGCTAAAGTACCAAAATCAATACTTGATACAACACCTTCATTAACTTTGCCAAAGTTGGTTTGTTCTGTAATAGTCTCATTTATAAAACCCCAGTCCACATCAGTAACATTTATGCTAATTGAGTAAGTAGTTTCTAAGTATCTAATATCATTTGTAATTAAAAATAAATATCTACCTGGATCTAGAGTCAGTACTGGATAATCACTATTAGGTAATTCACCTTCATCATCTAAATAATCAATTGCAGCTTCTTTTGCTACATAACCTGAGTCATTTATTGGTAATTCTTCTCTTCTAGTTTTTTCAAATATTTGATAAAAAGCTACTAATGTATTTTTATTTGTATTTTGCTCATAAGAGAACTGGCTATAGTTCTGTGTAAATTGTACTGAACGTGGTTTTGTTAATTCTATTTGATAAAAAGTAGTTTGTTTACGTGATAAACCACCATGAGAGTTTTTTATTTCAACAGTTCTAAAAATTGATGTAAAGTCTCCAAGATCTATTGGATCATATATACTATCTCCCGTATTTGATGGTAAAGGATCAGAACCAAAATAAGAAGTAGGTCCATATGCAGTAGGACCTGTTCCTCCAGTTGGGTATGATTCTACTGTTCCAAGATTGTAGAAACCTGTGTTACTAGGAATTGTTGTTAGGTACCGTGACATACTCCTCTGCTAAGCCAGTGAAGAGACTATTAGTTCTCCCTGATTTATTATATAATTCTTCCATTATTCTACTCCGTTCAGGATATACACCCTCTTCTTCTTTTGTTGGATAATTGTGATAATCAAAAGCAATTTCTAAGTGATTCAATCTAGCTGCAGCTTCTTCTTTTGTATCACACCATGCTCCAAATGTTGTATCTCCGTCAATAACTAGCATTGGCGCATATTGTTTTTCTTCTAAATGATAATTACTAGGAATCACTTGACTCTTTTTCAGAGTTATCTTTTCTCTCTTTGTAGTGTTTGAAGATGTTGTCATGAGTAAGCTTAACGCACTGTAGTTTTGTAGGAGATGACTCGTTTTCGAGTTCTTTGATTGTAAGGTGCAAAGGGTTACAACAGAAAGGTTTACAGGATTTTTTTGTAAAGATTCTGTATTTACCTGTATAACCACGACTCAACCAAAAAGCAACTCGCGATGCTGATTGAGTTTTACCACTATGGAACGGCGAAGGAAAATATGCAACTGACTCACTTCCGTTTTTCTTTGTAGAACCATTCCATGCCCAACATTCGTCATCTTCACCAATATCGACTTGATCCCAAAAACGTTTTATTTGCCAGTGCCAACGAAAATCAAAATTACGCACATCAATAGTGCAGCGATCATTTTTTATTTCTTTCATGCAATCTAAGCACTCTCCCATAAGGCCAAAATTACCAATATGTGTTGTAGATCCTTTTGCATGCCAAGGACATTCATAATTATTTTTCATGTGATAATTCAAATTAAATTCATCCGCCTCTGTAGAATACTCTGTAGTTAACTTTTTATATAAGGCTGCAATATTTTTCCAAAGAAGCTGTTTATCAGGATTTTCATTCACTTCTTCAGGAATATAAGTCTCATAATTACAAATTCTTCTGACAGTTTGATAGGGAAGTCTGTAAGTCTTTGATAATTTTAAACTACTTACGCCTGACTCACTTTCTTGTCGCAGTCTACTTATTAAAGTGTTATTAATGCCAGTCTTATTTCTTTCATTGTTTTCTTTTGCCACATCTGCCCTTGTTCCCCAGTAGTAATGAGAAGGATTTAGACAATATTGAGACTCACAAATAGACCTACGAACAATAATTGGTTTTAAAGGATCAGGGTCTTGTCCAGCCATGGCTAAGAGCAAAGGACGTGCATCTCTACCCCTATAAGAGAGCCGAACCTTTTTACTAGTGGTAAAACCTTGAAATATTGTGTGATTACATTGATCACGCCGCTTCAAACACCAGCATTTGTCTTTTCCTCGCAGTTGTAAAGCTATTTGAAAGGCTTTTACAAAGGTAATTTTGTCATTTGGTGTAAGAGAGGTAGCTAAAAAAGCATCCATTTTAGGAAAAACAGTTAGGGTGCAAGGTGTTCTACACATTAAACCTCTTCTGGCGCAATGGCAATCATTGAACACCCAAAATCCAATTTTTTTTCCCTTATTTATTTACTTCTAAGGAAGAGAGGGTTAGGTATGTGACTGTAAATTGTCCTATATACACCCATGTACCTATCCCTAGCGCTTACGTACTTAAGATAAAAGCCTATATTTTTTAAGTTTTTGGGTGTCTATACCAAAACCATTGCAATGCAGTTCATTAAGAGAAAATTTCACAAAAAAAGTAGCTTCTCCCTACCGTTTTTTTAGGATATATTTGTATTTTATAGAGATTTTAGGACTTTTGAGGGTAGAGGTTAGGTACGTGACTGTTCAAATAACTCTGCATATGACTGCGCTTCGTCAAATGAGGAGGTATAACGACACATAGCTCCATTAAGACAGCAGACTCGGTGAGTATGGTTGTTATTTTTGGTTACTAATTCAATTGTTGTCCCGTGTGGATAGACCGTCACGACAGTATTTAATTGCTCGATGTTAATATTATAAAAAGGTTTATAAAAATGATGAATACGGGTGGTTTTGATCCAGCGGGATTAGATATGGAGGATTTAGGCGATCCTCGACGTCAAGAAAAGTTACCAGGTGGTTATTCAAATCAAGGTCAAGCAGTTAGTGCTCCTTATGCAGAAGCAAATATACGGGCGGCTGAAAAAACTAATCCTATGAATGCTGTTTCACAAGAGCCAGGTATTACAGATAGAGTTGATGATTTTTTAAGTCGTATTGGTGCTTAGTAATGAGTACAGATAGAGCCTTATACGAAAAAATGTATGCTGCGCAGTTAGCAGAAGGGCATGATTTAGAGACTGCAATGAGATATAACAAAGCTGCTACACCAGAGGATTTCCTTAGAGCGTTTGGAGACAGTAGTGATCCACGTCACCAGCATAGAAAATGGGGCGGCGGTAATAAGATGGGTTCAGGCGGAGCAGCCGTTAATGCTGCAAGAAAAGCTAGAGCAGAAGCAAGAAGAAGCGCACCAGATGCAAATGTAAATAACTATACAAATAAAAATTTAGCTGATCGCCTTGGTTTAACAGCGATTAGTAATTTTGTTGACTCACGAGTAAATGATGTTCAAGGAAAAAATATGCCGTCTAATCCAAGTTTTGTTGGTGTAGGTGCCAATCCTAGTTTTCAATCTGTTGGTACACAAGTTGGAAATATGATCGGAGCTACCCCATCAATTGGAAGTTATGGGGACGTT
>Ga0098038_1001044_pt1 | contig 12061 bp, 8 predicted proteins | sample 5B_taG_FD_75051 | JGI IMG/M metagenome (GOLD analysis project Ga0098038, IMG submission 75051) | Marine viral communities from the Subarctic Pacific Ocean - 5B_ETSP_OMZ_AT15132_CsCl metaG | ecosystem: Environmental > Aquatic > Marine > Oceanic | place: Pacific Ocean | collected 2015-01-08 | reverse complement strand
TTGAGTAGAAATAGTGAACGTCTGGGGTCGCAGAAACCACAAAATAGTGACCCCCCACAACAACTTACACAACAAGATGATTCAAATCCTTTCTCTTTTGTAGTCCCAACAGAATTTGTTGAACTGCCATCACGCGGAAGGTATTATTCAGAAAATCATCCATTACACAATCAAGAAACAATTGAGATTAAGCACATGACAGCGAAAGAGGAGGATATCCTTACCTCTCGTGCTTTACTTAAGAAAGGGATTGCCCTTGACCGTCTCTTAGATAGTGTAATTATTAATAAGAGAATAAAAGCATCACAACTCTTGGTTGGTGATCGAAATGCAATTCTTATTGCTACTAGAATTTCAGGTTATGGTTCTGATTATACAACAAAAGTTACTTGCCCCGCTTGTTCAACAAGTCAGCCATACGATTTTGATTTACACAATGCTATAGTTTATGACGGAACTGGGTTAGACCCAAGCGAAGCAACCCAAAATGACGATGGGACATTTACTACAACGTTGCCACGAACAAAATTAGAAATAACATTTAAGCTTTTAAGTGGTTTTGATGAAAAGAATCTTATTACACAGCTTGAAAATGCTAGAAAGTCGAAGAAAGAGGAAAATATGGTTACTAGACAGCTTAGGCAATTTATTGTAGCTGTCAATGGTGTCAGTAATCAAGAGGCTATTAATCAAGTAGTTAATAACATTCCCTCAATAGATGCACGTTGGTTAAGAACTGTGCATAATTTAGCAACTCCTAATGTAAAAATGACTGAGAATTTTGAATGTAATTCTTGTGACTTTGGGCAGGAACTGGAGGTGCCAATCACGGCGGACTTTTTTTGGCCTGACAGATGAGTACATGGAGTCTGTCTACGAGCAGTTCTTTTTTCTAAAGTACAGCGGTGGATGGTCTTTTTCCGAAGCTTATAACTTACCTATTGGTTTGAGAACTTGGTTTGTCAAAAGATTAATCTCTCAAATTGAAAAAGAGAATGAAGCGATAGAAAAAGCGTCACAAGGCGGAGGGGGCAAAAGCCAAACTCACACCTTGACTGCAAACAACCAGCCACATCAGCCTAAACACTTAAATAAATTTTCTGGTGGATAATAAAGAAGACAAGGTGTTTGCCTTGTCTTTTTGTTTTTGGAACTATTTATTTTATAGTAAAGAGGACTTTTTATGGATCCAGCACAAGCCATTATTGACGCTCTGAGAGCCTCTGGCGTCACTTTAACTTCTGCTCAAGAGGATGCGATCAGAAGATTGACTCCCGCAGGAGCCTCACCAACTGCTAGCGCCCTCCTAAACACTATCGATGAACTCCAATCTGTTATTGACAACCTGTCGGATAGAAACAGATTACTTGATGATGGTAATAATAAAGTAATTAGAACAAATGAACTTTATGATTTTCAAAGACAACAACAAGAAAAAGCTTTAGAGCTAGCCAAAAATCAAATGCTGAATCAAGGGCAAATTGATGCTGCTTTGGTAGCGAGATTTCCCGTTTTACAAAAAATCAATAGAGAACGAGGAGACCAATTACAACTCTTAGATCAAGAATTAAACAAAATTCAAATGATCCGAAAAGAGGAAGAACGTTTAGAAAAAATAAGAAAAGGTTCAGGAACGTTTGAAGCCTTTGGAGCAAAAGCAGCCGCAGGAGCTAGTGCTTATATAAATCTATTACAAGAAGATATAAGCAATCTTTTTGACTTCTCAGGAACAAGAGGGACTACCAACAAGTTTTTTGAAACATTAACAGCGGATATATCCCAAGCAACCCAAAGAATGGTTAAATCTTATCTTAATGCCACATTCTCTGAAGGCAAGAAGATGATCTTTGAATTATCTCAAGCACAAGCAGATTTTAATAAAGAGTTTGGTTTTGGTCCTGAATACACTGAAAGAATAAGAACAAGCTATAAAGAGCTTAATATATATGGAGTTACTTTAAAGAGGGTAGATGAGGCTCAGAGAGCTTTAGTTACAACTGTTACTGATTTTACAACGATGAGTGAATCACAGCAGAATGCCTTAGTTGAACAAGTAGCAGTATTAAGTGGTTTAGGGGTGTCTGCTGAGGCTGCTACCAAAGGCATCCAGGCTTCTATAGTTATTTTTGGTCAAACTGGACCCAAAGCAGCAGAAAGTATGTCCGAAATTGCAGCCGCTGCAAGATATTTGGAAATGAGCCAAACACAAGTTACAAATGCCTTTGCAGCTTCAGCCGGCTCGTTAGCTAAATTTGGTGATCAAGGAATTAGCACCTTTATAAATTTACAGCGTGTTTTTAAGAATACTGGCCTGGAAATGGAAAAAGTTCTTAACATTACAAATCGTTTTGATACCTTTGTAGGCGCTGCAGAGCAAGCTGGTAAATTAAATGCAGCTTTAGGTGGTAATTTTGTAAACGCAATGGATCTTATGATGGCAACCGATCCTGTTGAAAGATTCGAAATGATTAGAGATTCTATTTTGGATACCGGGCTTTCTTTTGATGATATGAGCTACTACCAAAAGATTTTTTACAAGGATGCCCTAGGGTTATCTGACATTGGTGATTTGGCGATGATGTTGCGTGGCAATATGAACGGCTTTGCAGCAGCCACAAATCAAAGTGCAGAAAGCTTAATAGAACAAAAAGAAAGAGCGCAAGCATCACTCAGTGTCCAAGAAGCTTTCGCAGCAATTATATCAGAAAATGCAGAGGAATTAATAGATTTTGCAAGATATTTAAACATATTTGTTCAGGGTATTTTAGATTTAGGTGTAGTGATAAAGGGATTACTTCCCATCTTGGGCGCATATGCAATCGCGCAAACTTTAGCAGGCGCCGCCACTCTATTCACGGGAGGCGCCATTGGTGGATCCTTATTCAAGATGATTGCTATGGCTGTGGCTTTTACAGCCATCTCTGCAGCAATGTTAATTGAATCACCATCTAAATTGGTTATTGCTATGTTTGCCTTTGGTCTTGCCGTAGCTGCTTTAGGTGTTATAGCTGGGTATGCTGCTGGTCCTATAGGCTTACTAGCGGTCCCATTAATAGGTGTAGGCCTTGCTCTTGCTGGAGCAGCAGCCGCTGTTTTTCTTATAATTAAATCCTTCCAGAGCTTAGCAACCAGTTTCACAGATTTAATAAAAACCATGAACCCCTCCAGTATTAAAGACATAGCGTTAGGGTTTCAATCTTTAGCAGATGCACTCATTGTTTTAGGAACCGATAGACTAGAATCTTTCTCTGTAATGGTCTCTAGTTTGGCAGAATTGACACAAGTTTCCTCGGAACTTTCAACTGTTGCGAAAGAAATAGAGAACATAGCCAGCGCAATCGACAAGATCCCAGAGAAAAAAGCCATAGCTTTCAGTTCAGCGATGCAAAACACTGCTGCAGTCGCAACAGCCGCAGGTGACGGTGGAGTCACAGGGAACACTTTCACTGCTGCCGCCCCTGCAGCCACTACAGTGACTAGACAGCCAATACAATTATTTATTGATAAGGATAAAATATCAGATGTTGTTCTAGATATAATGGGTGGACAAGTGTTGAAAGTAATTCAGCAGACAGGAATATCTTAAAATGTCATATCAGTTTAATAAAAGTAGGTACTCGCCGGCAGACGGTGCGATTGACGCTGCAGATGCTTATGGAAACAAAGGATACAGTATTGGTATTCGCCATATGATTAGTGATGAAGAGCTTTATTTCAAAGCCTTTATTACTGCTTTTAATGAAACTTACAGCAGCGATTATGCCGTTGAGCAAGTGTATGGTAGGGCAGATGGAATTTATGCTTTTAGGAATACCACTAGATCTGTCACTCTTGCGTTTAGAGTTCCTGGTTTTAGCCCCGGTGAGGCTTATGAGAACTTAGCAAAGATTCAAAGATTGGTTCAATTTTTATATCCTGCGTATGAGGATGTAAACAACGCAACAACAATTACTCAATCTCCCCTTGTCAGGATAAAAGTTATGAACTTGCTGCAGAGAAATGATAATCAGGCATCACCAGCGAATACAAGTGCTCAAACTTTATATGATAGTTATACCACTGGTCAAGGTGCAGATAACGGAACTTTAGGTGTTATAACAAGTGTAACTGTTAATCATAATTTAGAAAACAATGACAACAGCATGATCGAAAAAGTTAACTCTGCAGATGGAACTTCAGGTGCAACCATTTTACCAACTTTCTTTGAAATCAATTTAGACTTTAAACCAATTCATCATTATCCATTAGGTTGGTTTGCCGGCGAGGGTGGCACTAACTTTGCAACACCTCAATATCCTTATGGCGCCTTATTAGAGGGCTCATCAACAGGACAAATAGATTCCGGAGGCTCTGCAACCTATCCTCCAATAACTGAGGATGATATTGTTATAGAAACAGGGGACAATGTTATATTATTTAATGGAGATGCTTACCCATTTGATGAACTTGGTCAAACTCCTGAAGATGTTTCAGAGCAAATTCGAATTACTGGACAAGGCACCATCTCGACGGCTGTCGCGGCCACTCTCGGGCGCGGCCTCTTTGGTGCGGGCCTAGGCTACCAAGGAAGAGATCCTTCTACTGGTGAGACCATATCTGAAGGATATAAAAGTTATGACGCCAAAAGCTTAGGCGACATACCAAGCACCTAGGAATTTAATTTATGCCATCTAGATACACATATTCAAGAATTGTAACAAACGACGTTGATTATTATGAGCCTTTGAGAAACAAAAGAGGAGTTAAAAAGATTGTTCAACAAACAACTCCAATATTAAAACAACCAACCGCAATTCAAAGAACACAAATGAACACAACCAGACATATATGGAAATATGGTGATCGTTTGTACAAATTAGCAGATAAGTATTATGGTGACTCTCGTTATTGGTGGGTTATTGCATGGTGGAACTCTTTTCCAACTGAAGCTTCAATCACACTGGGGACACCTTTAAGCATACCGTTAAATTTAGAACAAGCGTTGATAGTTTTAGAGGTTTGATACATGGCTAAAAAAGGAAATAAAAGCAGACCACAAACTGACGCCGAGATGATGGGTGTCATTAACGCTGCTGGAAACAAAGTAGACAGTAATAAGATCCTCGAAGGCTTAATCAGAGACTATGTAACAAACTCTTTATCAGATGGAACGTCAGAGGGTGAATATGCAAGTGAATATGGGGGCTTTGAAGGGGATGCTGACGCGTGGTTTGGAACAGATCAAGGAGCAGAGTACTTAGAGTCTGTTAGGGACAAGCTTTCTGATTCAGTTGACAATACTAAGGTTTTTGGAGGTTGTGGCACACCAGCCGGCTCAGAGATTAGCACCGATAGTGGTTATAATCCTTGCTCTACTGAATTTGATGCTAATGCAGCAGAGCAGTTTCTTTTAGAGCAAATAGAAAACGCCTCTAAAGAAACATCAAAAGAATTATATAGTTGGGCCGCTGGTGATGATGCAGCATTTAGTGCTCGTGATATTCTTGATGCTCTTATCCCTGCACAATACGAGCAGTCAGTAGCAAATTTTTTGGGTCTTGGTCTTTCTGATGAAGAGAAAGCCGGCGCCGCTAAATTTCAATCGGAGGTTGATGCTGCTAGGAAATACACCCAAGGAAGACAAATAACTTTTAAAGAGCAGTGTTTCCTATTAACAAATATTTTAGCTTTTACATCAGCAAAAACAGTGCTTGATTTAACTTACCCTGGTATTTACACTAAAGAGCTTCCTGATATTGTAAGTTTTGGATCTGCTGGCAATAGATCTATCATGACGCACGGAGAGCCTTTCTCATTTATTAATAGACTTACGCAAAGTCCTACTAAATCCTTTTTGCATGCCCTTAGAAACGAAGAGCTTTCAACATTACAGCCACAAATAAGATTATTTAAAGTTGTATCTGATGGCAATGGCAAAGAGTACGAAGCAGAAATTAAATTTGATTCTCACTTATCTAAATTTGATCTTGATGATTTGCTAAGCAACAAATCAGTTAGAGGAAAAGGTGTAGGAATTAGAAGTTTTAATTTCGGATATGAAGCCGATAATCCTTTTTCGATTAAAAAAAGCATCACCGCAAAATTAGTTTTATTCGCAAATACTTTTGGTGAATTATTGCAAGACAGAGAAACCTTTTATTATGATGAGTCATATGTGCAACAATCACACATATACAAATATACCGACTTAGCGTTAAAGACGGGTGGAAACGCATTCTTAAAAAGAGTTACAAACTCAACACAAAACAGTGTTGCTTTAACAAATGCACAAAAACTTAACTTTCGTTTAAAAGCTGTTGTTGGTTGGGCTGATCCCAGAGGAACCGGAGGCTTGGGTAGCGGTGCTATTACAGCTAGAGAGACTTTGGATGCAGTTAACAATTCATATATTACTTTAAATTTAACACCAACGATTCATGACTTCGATATCGACGATCTTGGTAGGGTTACTTTTACATTAAATTATTTAGCATACATTGAGGACTTTTTTGATCAACCAAGTTTTGATATCTTCGCAAATCCAGATACTGTTGCCAAACAAACAACTAGAAAAGTAAAAATTGCTGCTTTAGAAACAAAATGCGGAGCTAAAAATGTTTCTGATATTAAGAATGAACCAGATGAAAAAGACGAAATCCAAAAAGAAAAGCTGCAGAATCTTCGGTCGTTAATGACGGCTATGATAAGCAAGAAAAGATTAAGAATTATCGATGTTCCCGTTGACGAACTAAACAAATACAGAGTTGGCGGACCAACTGCTCAAGGTAGAGTTAGTTCTTCAGTTTTTAAGACGTTTGTTGATAAACTAGTAAAAGAGATTGAAACAGTGCAGTCAACTGCCAGTGGAGCCCAGGACGCTGCCGCAGACAGGCAAATACAGAGAGCGCAAGACGCAGCAAATAACCCAGATGATGGGATTGATGGTAACACGGTCACAACATCGAGTGCTGCAGATGTTGAAAGGTATTTAGATGGCTCCAATCCAATCGAGAGCGTAACTTTCTTCTGGGCAAGTGATTTAATCGATGTTATACTAGATAACATTGGAGGCGCATTAGACGCAATACCCATAACTCTTAATGCAGAATTAACAAAAATGATTGCTGCTGGAGAGCCAAAGAGTGTCATAGACGCAATGAGAGAAGAAATACAAAATTATAAAAGATATATTGAAAACTTTAGAAGAATGAGAGTTATTTTAGGACCTTTAGAATTGGTTGATGAAAACTTGGAAGGACAAGCACTGCCAACTTCTGTTGTTTCTAATTTGGGCGACATTCCAATATCTGCCAAATATTTTATGGAATGGTTAACAACTAAAATGTTAAAAGTTGAAAGAGTTCGTTATCCACTCGCTTCTTTTCTTAATGATTTCTTTAATCAATTTGTAAGAGATTTTCTTAACAACGATCCATGTTATGGCGGTGCAATCAAGCAAAAAGTCAGAGTTGGACAAACCGCAATCACTGCGTATAGATCTAAAACAAAAGATCTTTATAAAGAGGATTTAGAATATTACGCTAGAAATTTAAGTCCAGTGCAGGTGGTGCCTATTATTGACGTTGGTACATTGCCGTCACCAGTGCTTAACGTTATGGGGGACAAAGGGGGCACTAGATCGTATTTACCAATGTCAGAGGAATATAATTATATGGCTTATTATGCCTCACGAGTGCAGCCAATGGATCTTTTACAGGGTGTAAGATCGGATGATGAAGCGAGAGGTGTTTTTCATTATGGCATTGGAAGAGATAGAGGTATCGTTAAAAATATTAGCTTACAAAAAACCCAAACACCAGGACTGGCAGAGGTAAGGTTTGAACAAGAGGGTTTTGATGGTCTTCAGCAATTACTCGTTCTATACGATGCTAATATAAAAACATTCTTAGATGTTTCAGCTTTTCCTGGCGCTTACATATATGTTGAGCCAAAAAGCTTTGATCCCGCTTTAAATTATGATATAACTAAATTAGGTGTTGGAGGTTATTTTATGATAACACGCGCTGATCATTCATTAGGTCCTGGATTGGCAGAGACTAATATAACTGCAAAGTGGGTTGCGCAAGTCAATAGAGAAGCAGAACAATTATCGCAACAAAACACACAAGAATGTACAGATCTTTTAAACAATAGAAAAGCAACCACCACACTCACTAGTAAAAAGTCCTTTTTATCCACTATCTTTAGTGGCTTTGGTTTTGGTGGTTCATAATGTCTTTTTTCTTCGCTGAGGGTAATAGAGAATCAACTTTTGATCTGTTTCGTAAAAGATCGAGGTATCTAATCAATGCATCAACAGATCAAAGATCGATGACTGATTTTGTAGCAGAGAAATACATGTATGGGAGAGTGAATAGGGTGTTCACACCAATTTATGTTGACGGTAGGAGAGATCGAATATTTAAAAGCTTTTCACAAAAACCAAATGACAGAACAAATGTTACGGCTTTAAATTTTGTGGTTGATGCATTCAACGATTTGGCCCAAAACTTTGCAAAAGCAGCACAAACAGGAAAAATAGACCCAAATGACCCTTTTTTAAGCAACCTAAAAGTTTATAGAGGGTATGAAGATCCAATTGTTAGATACAATCGCTATATTTCAGTATACGTTAACAATTTTAAAGAAATTTGTGATGGTCTAGACAAGAAGGTAGAAAACTTCGATATGATGAACGACACGCTGCAGAGATCTTTAAGACAAAGCAATGTAACATCTCCGTTTTCTTTCCCTGCGTTTGTTAAAAATCGCAGAACTCCGATAACAATAAGTGGTTTAGCTATTGAAATAGCAAATATTGACATGTCTAATGACTTGTTTAAAGCTGAATTATTTTTAAACAGTAAAAATAGGGAGTATTTTTTAAATGCTGCTGAGGTTTTTGGATTCATGGTGGACAAAAATGTGCCATGGCGATTGGTTGCGGATATCGGCTCAGAGCAAATGCAAGAGTACGCAAAAAATTATGGGTTTGAAACCACAGATGAAATTCTGTCAAACTATTTCTCATCAGCGAATTTTGCTTACTTTTTAAGAATGCCTCGTAGAATGTACAATATTTACGAAACAGTCAAGCCTAGCTCCATATTAACCACCGTTGATATTAATGGCTCAACAAGAAGAAAAATAAATTATCCAAAGAGTTACGAGAATTTTGATGTTTTCATGTCAGAATTTGACGAAAATTACTTTATTGACTTATATTGTAAAATTAGGTTTATAGAGGAGGAGAGCCAATACACTGAGAGTGAGAGAGAAGCGCTAATTAACGACACCCAGCAGTTAGCAGCGACATACGAAAAAAGTAAAGCAATACGCCAGTTTGAAACAGTTTTAAATAATACTCTTGACTATTCAGGAAATCTAAGGTATTATATAGAGAAAGCAGAGGCCGTAGAGGGAGCAGAAATGCAAAGAGCAGAGGAATCAAGAAGAGTAACTGTGGGGTATTAATTGTATTTTCAAACACTTGACGAAAAAACAGAGTGTGTGGGCGTTTATGTTGACGGTGAACTACACTTTGATAAGGTCCCAGAGGGACTAACAAGAACCTGGAGATATACGGGTTCCATAACAGATAAAGACATTGAATATGCTTGGTTATATACAAATGGTGCAACATTAGGAGTTATTTGTCCTGAGCATCTATTTGAACGATGGGATACAGCACAGAAAAAGTTCAGAGCTTTTATGAAAACCTTTGAGATTGGTAGAATCAATCTTAGAGAGCACTGTTTCTTTGATATGGTCCCAGAGACCTTTTTGAAAGAGTTTTGTGAAGTGAGAAATCAAATCACAGAATATGTTTTTGATAATTTTCCAAAACCAGAAAATTATGATATGCTGAACACTTTTCAGAAGCTTATTCACAAGATTAAATTCCAGGATTTAAACATTAATATGGAGGGGTGTAGACACCTTTTTTATAACACAAATGACCGAAGAAAGTCAAATCAATTATTGAAGGGCTCAGGATACATTGATTACAACCTCTTTGGGACGGTTACAGGGCGCCTGACGACCAACCAAAAATCATTCCCGATACTTACTATGAAAAAAGATTTTAGAAAGCTTATTAAGCCTAAAAACGATTGGTTCTTATCTTTGGATTATAACGGTGCAGAAGTCAGAACTTTTCTTGATCTTTCCGGGATTGAGCAGCCTGAGTGTGATGTGCATCAATGGAACATTGAAAATGTTTTTAAAGATACAATTGATCGTGACCGCGCCAAAACTAACTTTTTTAGCTGGTTGTACAACCCAGAATCTGACGCTATTTCTTCCGATATATACAAAAGAGAGAAAGTTCTTGACAAGTGGTACGATGGGCGGTATATTAGAACACCATTCAAAAGAAAGATCAGTGTGACTGCAAGAAAAGCTTTAAATTATTTGATCCAGAGCACTACTAGTGATCGTGTCTTACTAAGAGCAACTGAGATTGATAAGTTATTAGAAAACAAAAAAAGCTTTATTTCACATATTGTTCATGATGAGTTAGTTATTGACTTTCATGATAGTGAACGTGATTTAATACCATCAGTTAAAGAAGTGTTTGAAAAGGATAACTTTAAAGCAAATATTAATGTTGGAAAGAATTATTTAGACCTTGAGGAGCTTAAATTATGATTTCTGTTATTGGATTAGGCACTGGTGGTTCAAAAATCGCTAAAGAATTTGAGCAATATTCCGTTTATAAGGTATACACATTAGATTGGTTGGAAAAATATGAGAAACCTGAAGATTACGAAAAGAACGTGCCAGATTTGCGAGATTATTTTAGGGATCTCGACTCTCGTGTTCAGTTTTTTGTTGTTGGATCATCTTACAGTTCAAACTACGCACTGGGTATTCTAGAGCAGATTAAAGATAAAGAAATAGAGCTTTTTTATATTAAGCCTGACACAGAGTTGTTGGCTGGTGTTCCAAAATTAGTTGAAAGGGCAGCTTTTGGTGTTTTGCAAGAATATGCCAGATCTGGATTATTTAAAAATATCACACTGATTAATAACTTAAGCGTAGAGCAAGTTTTACAAAATGTTCCCATTAAAAGATATTATGAAACATTAAACAACATGATTGCTTCTTCAGTTCATTATATTAATTATTTTGAAAATAGTGAGCCAATAATTGGAGTTTCATCGAAGGCGCCAGAGGTTGCCAGAATAAGATCTATTGGCGTTCTTGATATGGACACTCTTGAAGAAAAATGGTTTTTTAATCTTGACATCGATAGAGACGTATGCTATAATTTATGTATAAATAATGAAAGATTAGAGAACGACGGAGGTCTCCATAAAAAATACGTTGAAATATTGAAAGAGAAACCAAGGAACGCTTTCCGTAATATTTCGTATGCAATATACGAAACTGAATCACAACAAGACTTTGGCTTTTGCGTTAGCCTAACAAACGCAGTTCAAAAAAACTCTTGACTTTGCTAGTCGAGTGTCGTATAATAAGATATCAAGGAACGCTTGGTATACTATAACTCAAAAGGAGATAAAACATGGCTATTAATATGGATCTGATGCGTCGCAAACTCGCTACTCTTCGTGGTGAAAACAAGGGAGATTCTAGTTCCCCCTGGTTTAAGCCAGAAGAAGGTGACACTGACATTCGCATTGTGCCGACTAAGGACGGTGACCCACTTAAGGAAATGTTTTTCCATTACAATGTAGGAAACCACAAGGGTGGCGTTCTTTGTCCAAAGCGTAACTTTGGCGAAGCTTGCCCAATTTGTGACTTTGCTTCTTCACTTTGGCGTGAAGGTGTAGATAATAATGACCAAGAGAGCAAAAACCTTGCCAAGTCGCTCTTCGTTCGCACTCGCTACTTCTCACCTGTCGTGGTGCGCGGCAGAGAAGAGGAGGGCGTGAAGGTTTACGGCTACGGCAAGCAGGCTTATGAGCTTCTTCTTGGCTACATCCTTGACCCAGAGTATGGTGATATCACTGACATCCAGGAGGGAACCGATATCGCTCTTACTTACACAAAGCCCACCAAGCCTGGGGCTTTCCCACAAACGAACCTGAAAATGCGTCGTAATACTTCCTCCCTC
>Ga0098038_1001038_pt1 | contig 12083 bp, 3 predicted proteins | sample 5B_taG_FD_75051 | JGI IMG/M metagenome (GOLD analysis project Ga0098038, IMG submission 75051) | Marine viral communities from the Subarctic Pacific Ocean - 5B_ETSP_OMZ_AT15132_CsCl metaG | ecosystem: Environmental > Aquatic > Marine > Oceanic | place: Pacific Ocean | collected 2015-01-08 | reverse complement strand
ACTTTAATAAAATAATATAAATGGATAACTTACAGTATTTACACAATACATTATTAGAAAACAATATGTTGGATAAGAGTTTTGAAGAGTTTCAAGCGGCTTCTTCAGATAAATCTTATCAACAAAAAGTATTTCAAGAAACTTCTAATAGAGGTATGTTTGGTGGTTCATTTGTAGACTTTCAAAATAAATACTTCCCTACGCAAGCGGCTACTACTACTCCAACTTCAACATCAACATCAACATCAAGATCAAGATCTAAATCAAAACCTACTACTACTACTACTAAAGAAGAAGAACCAACTTTTATTAATACTGAATTTTGGGAAAACCAAAAGTACGCTAGAGAAGATTACACGTATAGAGATGGTAAGTGGTATTACAAAAACCCTAAAACTGGTAAAGAGGTAGAAATATCAAAAACACATAAGGACAAAACATCAAACTCTGGTACAATACAACGTTTAGAAGAGCTTCAAAAAGAACGTGAGGCTGAGCTTAACTACAAAAGATCTAAGCTTGAGCTTGAAAAAGATTTATTAAATAACAAAGAAGAAAAAACAAAAGAAGATATACAAAAAGAATTAGAAATAGATAATCAAATAAATAGCATAGGCACAGAAACATCTATAGACGAGGAAGAAAAAAACAAACAAAAGAAAGAACAGGGTAGAATAAAAATGCCTGAGGTAACAAAAGATATTACCGAAAAAGATGACCAGGACGCTGTAGAAGAATTAAACAGAAAATATGGTGAATACGGTTTTACATTTAGAGTTGACGAAGACGGGACGGATCAAGTATTCGTAACTTCTAATTATGATAAAAACGGTAAACTTGTTCCAGGTGGAGTAACAGAAGTTTTTAAGTTTGATCAAGGAGCTATATTTGACGACGACGAATTAAACTCTGAGGAAGCAAAACTTATGAATGATTGGATGCGAGAGCGTGCTGTTAAACAGAGTAGTGCAAAAACCTTACAAAATACATTTGTTAATAATAAAACAGACGAACAAAGAAAAGAAGAAGGTGAAGAAAGTATAACTACAAACCTTAAGCACGCTGCGACTACAGAGTATGTAAACAACAATAGATCTGCTATACCTTTAAAACTTAGCGATCTTGACAGAGATAATTTACCAGAAGGTTTTGAAAAAATAGCAGATGATTATTGGGATGGTGACATAGAGGCTTTAATAAACTTTATGTACGGTTACAAGAGCGTTTCTACAATTGTAGATAATAAAAGCGGTTTGCCAATTAAAGATAATAGCGATAAATATTTAAGGGGCTCAAAAGCAGAAACACGAGAGTACTTTGGGGGCGGTAGTATAACAACTTACGAAACATTTGACGATAACGACGTTTCAAGAAAACAAGATATAAAGCAAGGAATAATAAGCTACGCTATATCCAAGTGGCAAGAAGAAAATCCAGGCGTTGAATTTGATGAAAAAAATCCGGAACATCACAATAGCGTAATGGACATTAAAAACATAGCTGATCAAGAGTGGCAAGAGTTATCTAAGCCCGAGAACGAAGAAGCTATGTTTGAAAGCGATATTTATAAAAGTATTATAGAGGCATCAAGAGCAACTATTAAAGCTAATGATATACGTAAAAACATTAGGGATTACGCTGAAGATCAAGATGGTAACGTATTCATGAAAGGTGCCTCACAAAAACTATCTGCCGAAAAGGCAGAGGAAGAGTTTGACAAGCTAAAACAACAATCTAAAGATTTGTTAAATCAACAATCTGCTATTGAAGAAACTATAACTGTTTCTGATAAAAAACTAAAAGAAACTTTAAAGTGGTTTGAAGATAATAATATAGATGCTCAGATAAAAGAAATAAGAAGTAAAAAATACAACACGCAAGAAGAAGTTGACGCTGCGAATAAAAAAATAAATTCTTTAACAAATGGTTTTAACTTAAAGCTACAAGAGTACAATGATGCAAAGTTTAATTTAGAGCAAGCTGTAATAACCGCTAAAACATTACAAAGAGATTTTACGGAGATTATAGAAAATAGAGAAGACTTTCAAGAAATATCTAAATACCTTAATCAAAATTATCAGTGGGGTACTTTAACTATAAAATCACTTGGTGATGCTGGCGTTGATTTGTTACAAGGTATAGCTACAGCTGCAGAGGTTGTTTATAACTTACCTGGTATAATTGCTAGAGACAGTTCTAGAGCTTTATTAGATTACGCTGCTTTAAACCCTGATTCTTCCGTAGGAAAATTTGTAAACTCACCTGTTATTAATAATGGGCTTCATGGGACAGAGGCGATAGGTGATTTTTATACCAACTCAAGATTTGACGACGATCCTACTACTAGATCTCTACCACAAAGACTTCACGATGCTATTGATGATTTTCAAGAGTCTAATATAATGAACGTTGCTGATTCAGTTGCTTTTGGTGAAATAGATGGATGGGGAGATTTTGGTAAATGGACATCTAGTATGCTAGCTAGTCAAGCTCCACAACTCGCGTTGATTATAGCTAGTGGTGGTTCTTCTCTGTTAACTCAAACAGCTTTGTTAACTACATCTGCCGGTGGGCAAAAGTTTTTAGGTTATGAAGAAGAAAGAGATAAATACTTAGAGTCTGGTGGTTTATATGGTAAAAATTATAGCTTTGGTAATATGATACTTTCTAGTACCGCTGTTGGTTTAGCTGAGGCTTTATCTGAAAGAATAACATATGGACAGATTAAAGGTGTTTCTGCTGGATTAAAAAAAGCTAATTTAGAATTGCTTGAGCAACAAGTTAAAGGAACTTTTAAAAGAGGTTTTAGTAGAGAGTATGTAAGAGGTTATTTTCAGCACATGGGTAAAACAGTGCTTAATCCTAAGTTGATGGCTTACGCTGGTTACCAAAGGTTTGAAGAAGGTGTCTCTGAATCTGTAGCTACTATATCTGAAAATTTAATAGGTTTAGCAAACGGTGAAGATATTAGCGTTTGGGATAACGTTGACCAAGCTTTTGTAAGTGGTGTTATAATGTCTCAAGCCATCGGCTCACCTGCACTTTTTAATCAAATGTCAGCTCCTTTTAGAGCAGCTAACACGCAGGGCATATTAAATAGCAATACAACCCGTATGGAGAAGTTGTTACAAGAGTTACATAGCTCTGATAACTTAGATCCTGTTAGAGAACAAGAAATTATAGAAGAATACAAAAACCTTAAAGAAGAATCCATGAAAGTTATGGAGCTTGATGTTAAGAGGGTTGATGCTATGAATGAGTTTGAAAAGGGTAAACTTTTAGAAATACACAAAAGTCAAAAGAAAGCAATTAAAGAAGCAACATCGTTACAAACACAGCTTAACAATGGAGAAATAACACAAGAACAATTTGACCAAAAATATAACGAGCTTAATAATCAATATAGTAATAGAGAGAATCAAAAACAAGAAATACTAGATAAACACGATGTAAACGTTATTAATGTTACTTACAAGCAAACTGTGAATAGTATGCGGGATAAAGCTCAAGAAATTAAAGATGCTTCTGAAGGTAGCATAAATATAAATATCCAAGAAGGTAATGATGGTGATCTTGTGCAGTGGCAAATAGAAAACGAAGGCTACACAGTTGATGAAAGCGATGCAGACGGAAACCCTACTAGAATTATAATGAAAGAAAATGATAGAAAGGGTAAAATTAAAGAATTTAAAAACCAATTAAATGATCCTAATTTAACTGCTAAAGAAAGATCTACAATTGAAAGTAATTTAAAAGTTTTAGAAAGTGGTGTTGATGTGGGTATGGATATAAACCAGTACAACGAAATAATGAATAACTCAAGTAATTATGGTTCGTTTATTCCTAAATACGATAATGATGGAAATTATATAGGTCAAGAAATATTTATAAATAAAAACGCTGCTCACGATGGTGGAGAGTTTTCTATAGCCTCGCACGAGTTTATGCATGGTTTATTATATTCTACTTTAAAAGGAGACATGAGAACTCAAAACGCTTTGACTGAAACTATTTTAGAAACACTAAAACAAGAGGGCGTTAAAATACCAGATGCTGTTATGAGTAAAATAAACTCATATGCGCAAGATGGTACAAAGGGAGAGGAGATAATGACAGTGTTGTCGCAAGCTATTAGTGATGGCGATATTAAGCTACCTAAGACCGTTTTAGGAGGATTTAAAAACTTTTTCCGTAGATATGGTTACAATCACAACGGAGTTGCTATAGAGTTTGATACAGATCAAGATATAATAAACTTCTTGAAGGACTATACGTATTCTATGAAAAACAATAAGCAAAATAAAGCTTTGACAAACATGTTTATTCATGGTGCTTCTGGTGATCTTATACAAAAACAACAACGTTATAGAGATCTAAGAAAAAAGTATAGAGACAACGCTGGCGAGAGAAATAATCAATCTATGTTTTCTAAAAATGTAATACAAGCGTTAGAAGACGATAGCGATCTTTTAGTTGATTTTGATTCTTTTGTTTCAGAAGTAATCAAAGATAAAAAAGGAAAAATTGTAGGGATCTCTACAGATAAAGCTGGAAATCCTATACCTAAGTACAAGACCCAAAGTGATTTTGTTAACTCCACAGACTTTACTAAAGCTTATAATTTAATAACAAAAAGTAAAAAGTTAGATGGCTTAATAGAAGCTGGTATGATTGAAAAGGGACTTCCAGATCAAGCTCTAATTGATTTTACTAGAAAGGTTAAAGAGAAGTTAGGTGATAGATTGATTGTGAATTTTGACCCAGCTAAAAACGATAGTTTATTTGGTTGGTTAACTGGAGTTTCTGGAGGCGCTGGTAAATCAATTATATACAGAGCTAAGGGTGATGTAATGGATGATTATAAAAAACAACCAAAAACAACTTCCTCGGACGCAGGTGTAAGAACCGATACTGGTGAAACAATAGGCACTCAAATTGAAGCAGATAAAGATCCTGAAATGGAAATGTTAGAGTCTGAAGTTATTACAATCGGTAATAAAACTGTGAAAAAATCTGATGTTGATATTGTATTCTTAGAAAGCGTTAACGCAGATCCATCTGTAAGAAAAGAAATAAATGAAATAAATAAAGAAGCTGGAGACACTTTAGATGGTTTAACTTACAAAGGAACAAAAACAAATATAACAGCGCACAAAAAGTTTACTAAAGAGGGAGTTGAAATAACGCCTGAGTTAAAGAAAAAATACAAAGCTCAAGGTAAAAAAGCTCCTAAAGAATTAAAAACTAAACGTAAACCTACTGGCCCTCTGTATGGTGCTTTACAAATTATATCTGAGTTTTATGGCGTTGATCCAATACGTATAATACAAGAACAGGATTTAAACGACACGCAAAGGAATTTAGCTAGAGAATATCTAACTGAACACATGCAACAACATATAGATATGTTCCCTGAAGGAGAAAACAGAAGTGGTGATGCGACTGGAGCTGCTAACACTGTTATGGGTAAATACTTTTATATCACAGGTGATAGAATATCGATGGCAGAAAGTGGTACTGGGAAAGGAAAAAAATCTCAAACACTAAGAACAGATATAACAGTACAAGAAGTTATTGATTTAATCAACCAACCAGGAACTAAATCTGATGGTTTGATAAGACAATTGATTCTTCACGCTGCTGTTATCTCTGCTAATCAAACGCATAGATTAGAGAAGTTAAAAGAGTTAGAAGCTAAGAAAGCAACACTTACTGATCCACAGTATAGAACTGAAATTGCTAAAATAGTTGTAGTTGGAGATGGTAAGAATGCTATTATGTTTAGTAAAAGGAAAGAACAAACCTTACAGATACCTTTTCAAAAAATAGGTTCAATTGACAGGAATTTAAGTCTAGCAGGTAAAGATAATTTCTGGACAAATATAAACGCTTTTGCTAACGAGAATATATTAGATAGAAATTTAGATAGTATTAAAATAGGATTAGAAAACGCTTATGCTCCGTTCCCTGAAATACTAGAAAACGTAGATCAAATAGCTAAATCAATACATGATGTGGTTCAAGGCATGAAAGACCCTATAGTTAAAAATCCTATAAAGTTAAGCGAAGCTTTAGTAACATCAAATGAAAATCAATTAGTAAAAGTACAAGAATCTTCTGGTAGTAATATAAACGCGGCAGAAGCCTTTAGACAAACGGCAAGGGTTAAGGGTTATATAGCTACTACAACAGTGTTAGCTAACCAGATGTTTAATCCAAGTGATCCAGGTTTATCTGTAGCTAAAATAATGATGATGAAAGGTCATTTAGCTTCAATGGGTAAAAACTCTTATTTAAAAAGAAAACAAATATTTCCAGGTACAAAAGAATTTTTAGCAAATACTTTAGGTAAAATAAAAGGTATTGAATATACCACAAAGAAATCTAAAGACGGAAAGATAAGTTTAGATACCGTAGTTTATAATGGTCAATCTATAGTAGTACCTAGTATTCTATCGTCACAATCTTCAGGCGCTGCTTTGAGCGATACTAAGAGTGAAACAAAAATGAACTCCCGTGGTATAAATGAAGATTTAGCGCAAGAATCATTAAATGATATTGTTACTTTTTACTCTGACTTATTTAAAAGAGGAGAAATTGACAACGTAGATTTAATGATGGTACAAGCGTCTTTATTATCTGGAATGAACTCTGTATTAGCAAGAGCAGCTAAATTAAAATATATATCTGAAAATGCTTTTGATTTCAAAAACCCAGGTAAACAAGTTAGGTATGAACATATGTTACCTAGAGTCTCTATAGTTATAAGTATGTTTAATAGCCATATAAATGGAGATGGCATTAGCAACATAAAAGATTATCTTAAAAACTATACCGTACAGATAATACCTAACTCTATGGATAAGGCTATATCTGATGCTAAACTAGGATCTTCTCTATTAGAAGGACAAACATTACAAGATCCAGCTTGGGTAAGAAATTATAACTCAAGAACAGAGGGAGACAAAAGGTTAGTTGCTCTTAAAGATGTGTTTACTAACGAGGTTTTAATCCCATCAAAAGCTTTTGTTTTAACTAATAACATACTTAATAAGAACCGTAAAAACACTATAAGCTTTAGCAAAGCAGTTAACCAAGCTAATACGATAAACGAAAATACTCCATCAAGAGGTATGAGTGCTTTTGATTTTGATGAGACATTAATTGACAAAGGTGAAAACACTATTATAGCTACAAGCCCAGAGGGTAAGGAAGTTACAATAACGTCTGGACAGTGGCCGGTCAAGGGACCTAAGTTAGCTCAAGACGGATATACGTTTGACTTCTCTGATTTTGTAAACGTTAAAGGTGGGGTTGAAGGGCCTTTGATGCAGAAGTTTAAAAACAGAATTAAAAAGTTTGGTATTGAAAATAATTACATATTAACAGCTAGACCAGCTGAAGCGGCGCCAGCAATACAAGATTGGTTAAAAGAACAAGGTATTGATATGCCTTTAGAAAACATAACTGGATTAGGTAATAGTACTGGAGAGGCTAAGGCCATGTGGATGGTTGAGAAGTTTGCCGAAGGATATAACGACATGTATTTTGTAGACGACGCTTTACCTAACGTAAAAGCTGTTAAGGACGTTATGAACCAATTAGATATTAAAGGTTCGTCAGTTCAAGCTAAAATAAAATTTAGTAAAAGAATTAAATCTGAGTTTAGCAATATAATAAACAATGCTGCACAGCAAGAAATAAGTCTTGATTTTAACAGAATACTAGAACAAACTAAAGGAGTAAAAGCTGAGTCTAGATTTTCTGATGCACAAGCAAAAGTTAGAGGTAGTAAAAAAGGTAAGTACGCTTTTTTCGTACCACCGTCAGCTGAGGATTTTAAAGGTTTAGTATATAGATTTTTAAGTAAAGGTAAAGTTGGTGAACAACAGATGGCTTTTTTCAAAAAAGCTTTATTCGATCCTTTTGGTAGAGCTACAACTACAATTAACGTACAAAAGCAAAAAACACAAAACGAATACAGACAATTATTAAAACAATTTCCAGAAGTAAAAAAAGATTTAAATACCAAGCTAGATGACTACACGGGATTTGAAGGTAATAATTTTTCTGTAGAACAAGCTATAAGAGTATACTTATGGGATAAGGCTGGATTTGAAGTACCTGGTTTATCCGCTAGAGATTTAAAGGCTTTAAAAGATTTTGTAAACAACGATAGCGATTTACTAGCTTTTGCTGATTCATTAGGTATAATAACTAATCAAGACGCTGGTTATTTACAACCTGGGGAATTTTGGTTAGTAGAAAACATACAAAGCGATTTAAATCAAGTTACAAATGAAATAAGTAGAGATCAACACTTACAAGAGTTCAAACAAAATAGAGAAAAAATATTTGGAGAGTGGAAGGGCAACCAACTAGTTGGCGCTAACATGAATAAAATAGAAGCTATATATGGTACTAGGTTTAGAGAGGCTTTGGAAGATATTCTTTACAGAATGGAGTATGGAAGAAAAAGAGAGGCTGGTAGTAATAGACTTGTAAATACTTTCAATAATTGGGCTAACCAATCGGTTGGAGCTATTATGTTTTTTAACATGCGTTCTGCTTTGTTGCAAACTATATCTTCTGTTAATTATTTAAACTGGAGCGATAACAATCCTTTAAAAGCTGGGGCAGCATTAGCTAATTTCCCACAGTTTTTAAAAGACTTCTCAATGATATTTAACTCTGATATGTTAAAGCAAAGACGTGCTGGTAACCAAAGAGGTATTAACGAGGCTGAACTAGCAAATGCAGTTGGTGGTGTTGGTGTAGCTAATAGAGTTAAAGCTATGTTAAACTGGTTATTAACAAAAGGATTTTTACCTACACAAATCGCGGATAGTTTTGCTATTGCTAGTGGTGGTGCTACGTTTTACAGAAATAGAGTTAATAGCTATATAAAACAAGGTTACTCACAAACTGAATCGCAAACTAAAGCTTTTCAAGACTTTCAAGAAATAACAGAAGAATCACAACAGTCTTCAAGACCTGATATGATTTCACAACAACAAGCTTCTCCACTTGGTAGATATATATTAGCATTTAAAAATACGCCTATGCAGTATGCTAGACTTATGAAAAAATCTTATTTAGATTTAGTAAATGGTAGAGGTGATTACAAAACTAACGTTGGTAAAATTATATATTATGGTGGTGTGCAAAACTTAATATTTAACGGATTACAAGCGGCGCTAGGTGCTCTTATTGGAGACGACGAAGAAGACAAAGAAAAAACAAATCAACAAATGAGAATAGCAAACTCAATGATTGACTCTATACTTGGTGGTATTGGTTTTGGTGGAAACGCTGTTATGACTATTAAAAACGCTATATTAGAATACAATAAACAAAACAATAAGAAATGGAACTCTGATCATACTTACACAATGCTTAAGCTAGTAGGTTTTTCACCTACTGTTGGTAGTAAATTAAGAAAAATTTATTCTAGTATACAAACAGAAAAGTTTAACAAAGATGTTATTAGCGAGATGAGTATGTTAGATATAGATAACCCTAGGTGGTCTGCTATAGCAAACCTTGTTTCTGGTTTAACTAACATACCACTAGACAGGTTAGTTAAAAAAATAGATAACATAGATGCTGCTCTTACTGAAGATATATCTAACATGGAAAGATTTGCTTTATTAATGGGTTGGAACACGTGGGACTTAGGTATTGAAGATCAAGATGTAATAGCTGTTGAGAAAGAAATAAAAGAAAAGAAACAAATAGAGAAAAAGGAAAAACAAAAGATAAAGAAAGAAGAAAAGGAAATAAAAGTAAAAGAAGAAAATAAATTAAAAGAAGAAGAAAACAAAAAGAAAAAAGATGATATCTGTATTGCTATAAGTAAAAGCGGAAAAAGATGTAAGAAAAAAGCAGAGTCAGGAGGGTATTGTACTGTTCACGCTAAAGTAGAGCAAGGTACTAAAGAGGTTCAGTGTAGCAAAATTAAATCTGACAAAACAAGATGTAAGATGAAGACAAAGGCAAAAAGCGGTTTGTGTTACTACCATGATTAAATAAAGTGAAAAACAAGTAATCTTATAAAAATAAAGTAAATTATAAAAAATGGCCAAAGAATTAAATGAGGATACTGGTTTCGTGCTAAGTATCAAGACGCTAATAGGAATAGGATTCGCAATAGCTACCGTAGTTGGTATGTGGTTTGCACTTCAAGCAGATATCGCAGAGGCTAAAGAACTACCAGTTCCTCCTCCACCAGACGTAACAAGAATGGAATTTGATATGAAAGATCAAAACATAAGGTTGACTATTGAAAACACAGCTAACGACGTTGAGGAATTAAAAGAAGATCTCGATAGAATCGAAGAGAAGATAGATAAGTTAAGATGAAAGAGACTAATAGAATATTTGGAATTTACATGTTAATGATATTGCTTATATTATTAGCAAATGTATCTTACAGTCAAATCGTAGTCACACATTTCAACGCCGAATGGAACAAGCCTAACAAAGTTAAGTTTATTGGAGATTTAACAGACTGTGAAATAGTTTACGTAGATATAGCTGCTTCTCCGAAATTACAGGCTAAGCACGAAATAATTGTTGTGCCAACCGTTGTTATATTTAAAGATGGGGAAGAAGTAAAAAGATTTCAAGCAGACATATCGTTCGCTATGAAAGCCACAAGAGAAGATATGCAGACAGAGATTGACGAATTATTAATGGAAGATTTCTAATGAAAAAAATACTACTACTAATTTTATTACCACTGTTTAGCTACGCGCAAAAAGAGGTGGTTGTTCATATAAAAACAGATTCATACCCTAGTGAAACAAAATGGGTTTTACACGACTCGGCTTACGGAGGAGATACTATAGCTCATGTTGATTATGGTCACTATGTTAATTCTAGCTTCATGCATAGAGATACTATTTATATAAACGACACCATTACTAATGTATCGTTTGTTATATACGATAGTTATGGAGATGGTATTGTTAACGGTGAGTATTACGTAACTATATGTGGAGACACAATAGTAGACTACCCTACGTCTACTTTTCAATCAGGTTTAATACACAATAGAGTTGTACCACAATGTATGCCTAACCCACCACCAACAGGTCCTTGCGTACCAATGTTGGTTAACATAAATTTAGATCAATTCCAAAGTGAAACAACTTGGGATATAAAAGATACAATGGGTAATGTTTTATTTACAGGAGGACCTTATACAAACGCTCCTGACTATGAACCACAGTTTATTCCAGTTTGCGTTCCTTTAGGAAATTTAATATTTACTATATACGATTCTTATGGGGACGGTTTAAATGGATCACTGTGGCAGGGAAATGATGGTTCGTATTTCGTAATGCAATGTGGCGATACCTTGGTATATGGTACCACGCCTAACTTTGGGGACAGTGCTGCTTACGTAATTACTTCAGATACGTGCACGCCACCACCTCCTATTCCGGGCTGCATGGATGATAACTATTTAGAGTTTAATCCATCAGCAACCGCAACAGACAGTAGCTGCGCTACTTTAAAAATATTAGGTTGTACAGATAGTACAATGTTTAACTACGACTCTACCGCAAACTACATGGATAACATTGATAGTTGCAATTACACTCTTATACTACATGATCTTGTAGGTAATGGCTGGGTAGGAAGTAGATTAGAAATATATCAAGATGATACCACTCAGTTCGTAATGACTAGTGGTTTAAACCAAACTTACACAATACAGTTAAGAGCACCTGAGTTAGTAAAAGCTAAATTTTTTATAAGTGCTCAAGCTTCTGCTACAGCGTTAGAATGTGGTTTTACTTTACGTAACCCAATGGGAGATACAGTACTTAGTGTAAGACCTCCTTTTATACAACCTTTCTTTACTTACGTAGGTATGACAGACTGTGGTAATGAGTGTGAGGAAAAGTTTGTAGGATGTATGGATTCACTAGCTGAAAACTACGAACCAGCAGCTAATATAGATACATTTTGTTATTATGTTCCGGGATGTATATCTCCTGCGTATCTACAGTATCATATAGACACATCTAACGGGGTTTATGTAGATTTTAATATACAGGACAGCTGTGGAAATT
>Ga0098038_1001037_pt1 | contig 12085 bp, 9 predicted proteins | sample 5B_taG_FD_75051 | JGI IMG/M metagenome (GOLD analysis project Ga0098038, IMG submission 75051) | Marine viral communities from the Subarctic Pacific Ocean - 5B_ETSP_OMZ_AT15132_CsCl metaG | ecosystem: Environmental > Aquatic > Marine > Oceanic | place: Pacific Ocean | collected 2015-01-08 | reverse complement strand
TAATAAAATGCAAACCATCCTGTACTCCATGAAGTTCCATTTGTTCTTCCAAAGAATCCGGAGAATGTAGAAGGAAATGAATTTAATTTAGCTACAACGTATATACAAAATCCTGTTGATGTATTCATTACTGAATTGTCAGCTGATGCTAAAAAATCTCCATTAAAAAAGTCGACAGACGGTTTATTATTCAATATTGTATTTGCTGATGTAAATGTTGGCTGAGCTGATGTTGTTGATTGACTAAAATCAATATTATTTGTACTTTGATCTGCCCATCCAGATACTGCAGATGTTCCGTTTAAGGTAATTCCGTCACTAGCTTTTACCCAAACAGTAAATCCGTCTGCAGGTGCTAGGCCGGGATCTGGTGCTAGGTCTCCGTCTAATCTTTCTAAATAATGTTGTGTAAAACCTAATGAGCCAGTATATGATCCGCCTGAATCATTTCCGAATCTAACATCTGGATTTGCAAATCCGCTATTTCCTTTTCTTCCCATTATGACTCTTCCAATTTGATATTAGCTAATGTCCAACTAGGTTGATCTTGTATACTACTATCTGATGTCCATCCAAATATTAATCTTCTTGCCGCTCCTGCTACCCACATTCCTTCTGATGTTATTTTTACATCATTTAATGTAATATTATCACTAACCCATTCTGTTTGGGCATTAGGTGTTACATTTGTAGGACTCCTAGAATTGCTGTCTTCGCTATTAAATTTTCCTACATTTGAGTTAAAAAAGCTTATATTAGTATTAGTGATTCGTTCCCATCCATCTTCACTATCTAGTCCAGATAATTTTGTTCCTGCTTCTGGTTCAAAATCTTGTGTGCTGACTAATATATAACCATAATCATATCTGTCATTACCTGTTGAATTTTCTCCTTGACACATCCAATCAAATGTTAATGTTAAAGAAGGTTTTGTACCGTTTGGTATTGTAAAATCAAAATATATGAAAACATCAGTGCTGGATCTGTAATGATTATCTGTTCCGTCGTCGGTAACGTATGCTGCATAAAGTGATCCAGACGGAATAGTTACATTATCTCCTTCTCCGTTTTTTGTAACTTGTCCCACCATCCATTTTCTAGTAAGTGATCCAGCTTCATCTGAAGCAGTTGTAATCCATGTTCCTCCTGTTGCTCCTGTAAAATCACCGGAAGAAAAATCGTCTTCAAATATAGCACCAGATGGCACTACTGGAGCTAAGTTTCCTCCAAATCTGGCCAATCGATGTTTTCTTTGTGATACTACCCCTACAGAACCTGTAACGTTAATTCTTGTATCAACTCCTATATAACCGCCATTTGTTTTTCTTGAACTGATACCCATTATGTCATTCCTTGATACCAAACAAATATTTTAGTTGCATCTGACAGGCCTGTTGCTGGACTAGAACCTCCTCCGCCTCCATATGATCCTGTTGCATATACTTTTCCATCTTCTGGATCGATAACTAATGTATTTAATGCACTAGTTGGAGATCCAAATTGAGATAATGTTAAATATACATCTGCACTTGAACTTATATCACCTGATGCAGTTATATCTGATGTTGCGTTTATTGCTCCTCTGAATTTTGAAGGCTGTCCTGTATCTCTACCAAATTCAAGTCCTTGCCAGCTGGCATCACTTCCAAAAAGCAAAAGATTTCCGGCATTTGATTCTCGTAATGAACTTGTTTCATTTATAAGAACGTGGCTTGATGTTATTGTAGTTATAGTTGCGCCATACCATGGTTTTGCATCTGTACCTAATCTTTCATTATTACTTCCTAATGCTACTGGTTCTATATTAGTTGAAACTCTAGCACCAAATGAAACTACATCACTAGCTATATTATTACCAAATGTTACTTGATCTTTGAAAAATGATCTACCATCTACTGTGAATATAGTTGAGCCTGGAGTTCCTGTTATTTCTAATGAGCCTGTTATTTCAGCATCTCCTGTAAATGGAAATGCTGTTATAGAACTTCCTGATATTGCAATTTCGTTTGCACTGTTTCTAGCAATAGTTATATTAGGTCCCGCTTCTATTTTTACTACAGAATCATCAGTTCCGCTAGTTGAAGTTAAATTAATATTTGCTGCAGTAGTTGTACTAGTAGCAGTAGTTGCATTTAGATCATAATTTTCACCTCCTGCACCTCCTCCACCTCCATATGAGCCTGTTCTATAAAGTTTGCCGGTTGCTGGATCTACAACTACTGTTCTATAACCAGTATTAGAATCTAATGATGAACTAAAGTAAAGTTCTCCACTACCACTAATATTTCCTGATGCTGTTATATTTCCTCCAGTACCAATTATAACTTCACTATCCACATTATTAGTACCAAAATTAATAGTACCAGTTCCAGTAGTTGTTTTAAAGAATAGATTTTTATCAGGTGTTTCATTAATCATATTAAATTGACTACCCGAAATAGTAAATTCAAACCCGCTATGAGCCTGAGCATGAAAAGCATTACTAGCTGTAATGTTATTTGCTATTATATTTGCACTTGAGCTTATATCTCCTGATGATGTTAATGATGTTACTGTTGTATTTTGTAATATCAAATCTCCTGTTTCTAATGAGCCAGAAATTATATGATTAGTTCCATTTCCAATTCTAAGTTGATTGTTTATAGAAACATTGTATGTGCCTGTACCTAAACTACCTGATCCTATTATGATATTTCCGGTGGAATTAGTACCATTAAATCCTGCAGAATGTCCTATATATACATTACCTGTACCATTTGTTAAATTCCTACCAGTAAATGCTCCTAATAAAGTGTTATGAGTTCCAGCTGCTGTACCTACTGCAGCATTATATGCCGAGTAATATCCTATACTAACATTTTCTCCTGCAGTGCTATTCCATCCTCTTCCTGCTAGATATCCTATAGATGTATTTCTTCCTTGATTAGCTAAAGTTCCTGCTTCTCTTCCTATAATTACATTTGATCCTCCAGTAGTGACGAATTTGCCTGCTCTTTCTCCTATAAAAACATTATAACTAGGACCAACACTTGATACATTTAGACCTGCTTCATTTCCTAATATTATATCATCAGAATCAATTCTAAATGCATTAAATGATCCGGAAATAACTAATGATCCTGTTATTTGAACATCTTTACTAGAAGTGATAAATGTTCCACCATCAAACCATTCACTATCTCCTGTACTACTTCCTGCTGAATATGAACCTGTTCTAAATACTTTTCCGGTGGTAGGATCAATTGTTAATACAGAAGTTCCTGTTGTGGCATCTGCAGGGTTAAAGAAAATATCTCCGCTAGCGCTTATATCAGCTGATGCTGTTATAGATGGAACAAATTTTGGTTTTGCAAAATCAAAATCATAGGCTGGTAATAACATTATTGGATTACCACTAAATAATGAATGTGGTTGAGCTTTTACTTCTGTATAATGAAAATTATTTGATTCACAATAAAATCTTGCATATGATTGAGCTCCTTTATTTTTAATGTCTAAGCCACCACCAAGAATTAATATATTATCTGATCCGGTAATGGATCCTGAAACAGATACACTACCAGTAATAATTAATGATCCTGATATGTCAATTGAACCTGTTGTTTTGGAATTTGTTGTAACTACAGATTGGATTGTACCACCGTCTTTTTGAAAAAAGATTTTTCCGTCTTTTGTATTGATTCCTATTTCGCCTAATTCTAAATCAGCCGTTGATGGAACCGTTCCGGTGACATTACTCCTTTTTAATTTTATCCTGTTTTCAGCCATTAATAGAATCCTTTAATATAAATATGACAAGGAGAAAATCAGTTATGTTTTAGAATGTTCCGCAGTCAATTAAATTGAATGTGAGACTACCAGAAACAAACATTGATCCAGATACCGCAGCACTTCCTGACATTACCGTTGATCCAATTAATGTCTGAACGTCTACCGCAGCTTCATCCCCTAATACATTTGATCCAGATGCTTGGATTATTGAAGATGTTACAAATGATGCTGTAAATGTTGTGGTCTCTAAATTATCTACTTTTAATCTATTATCTGAACTGTCATATGTAAATTTACCATCTGCGTCTTGTTGTAGTTGACCATTTGCATTAGTAAATACTACTCCTTTATTGATAGTTAATGAAGAAGTTATAGCTGTTATATCATTTGCAAGTCCTGATCCAGATAATATTGTGGACCCAACTAAGTTTGCTATAGTTTGAGTTGAACCAGAAACTACACCAGCTGGTAGATTTGCTATAGTTTGTGCTGAACTAGAAACTACATTATTTGGTAAGCCGGCTACAATTTGAGCAGATCCGGAAACTATACCTGCCGCAAGTCCTGCAATTTGTGAATTAGCTAATCCGGAAGAAACAACATCTGTTGCGGAATTTCCTAATGCTCCTTGCCATGAACCTGATATTCCTGCTGATGTAAAATCACCGGAACTTCCTCCACCTATAGATCCATCATCGATTTGACTACGTAATGTTCTACCTATATATTGATATACTGTTATATAGACATATTGCGTATTGGATGGTTTGTTTTGTTTCCAACTTAAAACACCAGTTTTAAAATCAAAAACATAATCGGCAGGATCTGCTGCTCCAGCAGTAACGCCTCCTGCTGTTGCTGATGCATCTTTATATACTATAACTTTGTAACCTGGAGGGTTAGATTCAGTATTCTTTGATGAATCAGCTGCTACAATATATTTTGGTGATATAAAATTAGTTTCCTGATCAGTTTCAATAAGTTGATCAGAGCCTGCTTCATTAGTAGGTGATGACGGTTCTGAGGTTGTAAAATAATAAACTTCTCTTTCTGCATCTGCAGCCGGTCTCATTTTATGTCTGAAATGATATCTTAATATAGGCAAATCTGGATTTAATGTTGGATCTACAACACTACCAGAAACAATTTTTTGATCGTCAGCTGCTGAGTTAAATGTTAATTGACTACTAGCTGTTGGAATAAGACCGTCATCGGTATATATTTCGGTTGCTCCTAAGTCGAATACGTCAGTAAACGCTTCTTGTACTAACGTTAAATTGTCAGTTGTAAATCTCCTACCCTGGAGTAATCGTTCTGATCTATCATTACTATTATATGCCATTTTTTATTTTCCTCTTTTTCTTATGATACAGATACAGTTATTGCAGTTAATGGGTTATTAGGAGTACCTTTATATCTAATCAACAACCAAATTTTTGAATTAGTTCCGTTTATAGTTTGGCCTACTGAGTTGTTTAATCCTAATGTTAATGTTCCATTTGAATTCGTTATTGATGAGAAATCACCAACTATATCAACTGAATCACTAAACGGATTTAGTGCTCCTTGTGATTCTGAATTCAAATTACCATTATAAGATTGATTACCTTTTACTGCATCAAATATTACTGAATTAGTAGCTTCAAATATAACACCAATTGCTATTTTATCACCCGTTGTACTTTCATAGTCTACTAAATCAGCTGATGAGTTAGGGTCTAAATTAATTACTAAAGTACCTTTGTTACTTGTAGCTGATGTTTCAAATTCTCTTAAATACCACTTAACGTCAGTTGCGTTATATCCGGTGGTTGGATAATGATATCCATGAGATGATTCTGGATCAACAAGGAATCCAGGCTTAACTTGTAAATCACCTCCATTACCTAAATTTACTGTAGTAGTATCACTATCCCATGCATTAGTTAATTGTGTTGATGTATTGCCACTTATTATTCTTCTATATGTTTCATTGGTAAATTTTTCACTCGTTACTCCTGATGCAACTCCTCCACCAAAGTATTGCATTACATCAGTTACGCCAAAATCACCTCCTGTATGTAAATTTAATGTTTGTTCATTAATTCCAGATTGTGCAGAAGATCTATTTGAACCTGATGTTGCAATTTTAAATGTTGATGGGGTTGTTTGTCGAGCTTTTGTAATTGTAGTACCAGTACCACTAATTGTATAAGATGCAGATACATGAACTAGATCTGTTCTGTCTGGTACTCCTGAATTTTTTACTACACCAGCTGTGCTATAAACAACACCAGATGTTTGAATTTGTCCTCCATTTGTTGATAATGAATTTTCACCTGTCGACTTTGCAATATTATATGCTGCAGGATCTGTGATAACGGTTCTTACTGTAGTTGTGCTATCTGCATACATGGGATCAAATACTCCTGATGCAGTTCCTTCAACTGCCCAAGTACCTCCATTTACATATGGTTTTCCAGATAATTTAGTAGTAGTTAATGTTTGTGCTTCTTGGGCAAAGTTAGTTCCTGTTAATGTGTTACTTCCTATATTACTATTTAAAGTAGATATTGGAGCATAAAATCTTAATTCGCTTTTGGTTTTGTCTGTGAATGTACTTTGTGATCCGGTAGCAATTCCTACGGTAGTATTTATTTTATAATAACCAGATGATGATATACTAGTTAATGATTTTCCGTGCCAAGTAGCCGCTCCATCTTTATTTACTAATTTTTGTTCATGAACATTAACAAATTTTCCGTCTTGAAATCCTGCAGGTATAACTGCTGGATTAGCTGTGTTAATTTTTGCTGTGGTAACACCGGCCGTTGTTCCAAATCCTGAATTAGTTATTGTTAAAGAAGATGCAGATGTTGCAGTAGTTGCAGATGCAAGAAATGCAGCTGAACTAGAATAAAATTCAAAAGCATGAGTTCCTTTAACTTTAAAGTCTTGTGCATTACCACTATTTAATGGTCCTAATCCAAATAATTGAGTATCATTTGATGAACTTACATTTGTTGATCCTGCTTTAGTTGATGAATATTTAATATTAATATTAGTATTAGTTGTTATATTAGATAAAGATCCTTCTAAACTAGAAAATATTGTTTCTCCTGGTGTTACATATCCCTGATCCGTTAAATAAATAAGATCTTCAATATTTGTTCCATTCGGTAAAACTCCAGCTGGTGCTGCAGTTGTGGTTGTATTAGTTATATTTTCTGATATATCTCCATATGTTCGAGTATTAGCAGATGCATCTGGTGCTGATGAACTTAATAATCCAGCAACAAATCTTAATATTTCTGATACATCCGTGTCTGGAGTAAATTGGTTAAAATATGATCCTTCTAGATTAGTTCCCCAATCATTTGATGTTGGATATCCTACATTAATATTATAAGCATGTATAGATTGTGATACTCTTAAAGCATATTTCTCTGATCCGCCGGAGCCAGTAATTTGAAGATCTTTGCCGTTTGATCTATACATTGTTCCGGAAACTAATTCAAATACACTACTACCGCCTCCTGCTCCAAAACCAGAAGCTGCAGCGGATGCTGAAACATCAGTTGCAAAATTATTTATACTAGATCCTGTTAATTGAATCTCTGTATGGCCGTCTAGACCGTTAGCATTTGAACCTAAAATATATAATTTTTTATTTGTTGAATCATAATATGGTAATCCGTTTAACGACTCACCAAATCCAGCTGGTGTAACGTTTGGTAATCCAGCTCCTGTATATAATCTAGATACTGGTCTATATCCACTTGATGCACCTGTTCCGTCTGGGTCTGCAATCATGACAACCGGATTACTAAATTTACTATCAACCGAACCAGTTGCTATAATAAGTTCTGCTTGTCTATAGTCGGCAATAGATACTACTGATCCAACTGGACCTCTTCTATGTTTTATTGTTTGATTACTCATAATATTTTATTCCATTACTTATTAGTATAATCTAATATCTTTTCTTCTTATATAAATATTTACTTCGTTAGAAAAACTCTCCACAATCAATACTGTCTTGGGAATTGCCAATTTGTATAGATGCAGATGCAATATATGATCCAATTTGTTTTTCTAACATTTTTATTCTTCCATTAACTTTTATTGCTGAGCCTGCATTTGTTGGATCAGTTTGAGTAAATTCAGCACTACCTGTTACAGCTAAAGAACCTGACAATTGTAAATTTGTACGAAGTTGCTTACCGCTTAATTTTCTGCCCATTTTTTAGCTCCATCTTCCATTTATAGTTATAGTATCAGTAGACTCAATATCATACCCCAATTGTCCAAGATTAAATGTTATATTTTGTATTGTATTTCCTGTCGGTGTCCAATTATACATATGTTTGTCAATATATTGACCGTTTATGTAAAGATTAAATTCTTGTTTAGTTGCCAATTGGCTGTTCGTAGGATTAGTTGCAGCTGAAGCTGGTACTGTTATACTATTACTACTAACATACTGTCCAAATTTATCTTGTAAATTAGTTAGGTATGTCATTGCATTTGCATCAATATTGACACTTTTGCCGGCTGCAGTGGCACCGGAAACCACTAATGATCCTCCGGACATTACTTGTTGTTTTACATTTAATATTTTTTGAGGAACTACTGTTGTACCAAATATATTATGTCCAATATCAACAACTTGTGCAAAATTTACTTGTTTTAATGAATAGCGTTTTTCTACTGTTGATTTTCTATATTCTTGTTCTGCCATTAGTGTTCCATTAACTGTTAATGGCATATTACATCTGACTATTCTATCTTCTCCAACAGTATTAATAGTTTCAAAGCTTAATGATCTAATAAATGTTCTATATTTGTTAAATTCATTTCCCCATGCAAAAGTTCCATATGGCATAATTTGTTCAACTAGCTCATTCATTTGTGTAGTAAAATCTGTCCATATTAATAAATCATATTCTATGTCTACATATTCTGGTATATTAACTGCATATAATTCTGCAGACTTAACTGGTTCATTAATTTGTAATGGTAATATTGAATCTGTATATCTATTCCGTTTATTAAATTTATTTTTATATATGATTTGATTTCCAGAGACATTTCTATTAACATCTAATTTTTTTAATTGATCTCTTTCTTGTAGTGAGTTTCTTTTTATCATTATTAATGGAGATTGTAACATTCCTTTTTGATCACGCAAATATCCTAATCTTCGTACGTTATCCCATTTTTCACCATTTGAATATATTACAGGAACTTCTACTAACTCACCATTAGCTTCTACTTGTGGTTGTATTTCATTTTCAATAAACCATTTTATTGCATAATCAATATCATATACAGTCCTTTTTGGTGTTTTAACAACATCATCATCTCTTCTTATTTCGTTTGCTCTATTAAATATTGGATCTGGAGTACTTGATTCAGTACTTTTAAAAGACGGTTTATTTGTTTTTCGATCGATATTTTGTCTATTAAATCTAGGCATTAACTAAATCCTTTATATGCTGGTTCGTCGTTATTACTTCCAAATCTCATTTTTCTAATATTTGCTGGTGTTTGTCTTGTTACATGAGCATCACATAAAACAGATACACTATAACCAAATTTATCTCCATTTGACCATGTTTCCGGATTCTTTCCTGCAAAGTATTGATTTGCATCTACATTATCCAATTGGTAATATTCATCATCCCATTTAATAACATCTCCAACTTCTGGATAAAAATTTGCTTTTTCTAAAATATCTCTAGATATACCAAATTGAGCGGTTCTATTATATGAATGACCATAATCATCCATTTGTCCGGATTTATTTTCTTTTGTTATAAGTGCAGGAATTAATATAGAATCAAAATATGTTTTAGATGTAGACTCTCCATATATATTAGAATTAGATTCTTCAACAACTAATTTAAAAAATTCTATTTCAGTATCAATTATTGCATTTAATAATTCTGCGTTAATTGATGCTAAGAATTTTGCATCTCGTTGTGTTCCAAATAATGCCATATTTATCCTACATATATTTTAGTTGGTATTTTAGACAGTACTTCATTCATTGCATCGTTTTCAGCTTGTTGTCTAGCAGCCATACTTTCTTTTGTCATTTTTTCTAAAAATTCTCTTAACTGAGTAATCAATACATCTTTTTCAGATTGTCCTTGACTAATTAATTCTGCTCCATTTAGTGTTACTTCTGAATTTGGTATAGGTACTGATGAATATTTACCTCTTACATATCCTAACATTTCTTTTACTAGAGCAGCTCCATATTTTATTATCCAAGCTCTACCCATATCATTTATTTGACTATATTTTTGATATGTATATGGTATATTAGATGCATCGCTAACTACACCAGTCATTGCTGCAGTGTTTCCAAATAATATAGATTCATTTGCTTTTTGCTCTTCATATGTATAATAAACATAAAATTCATCAAAATGTAAATCTGCTATAGAAGCTGATGGAGATGGCACTGGATAAATTTTAATATCATCTCCGTGTATTTCAAATGACCAATGTGATTTACGAATCCTATCATTAAATTCTATAGTTTGTATTCTTAATAGATCTTGATGTAACGGCATCATCATAAAATTAACAGATGGTGAAAACCCTCCAAAATCAAATGCATCTAATAAATTTTGAGATCCTAATCCTGTTCCTACAAATGGATCAAAGTATCTTATAATAGCTGGTGGTACATGATGTAATACTTGTTTTATTTCGATTGAGCTAGTTGCTGATAGTGGTAAATTAGATTCTGAAATAGCTGTTTTTATATTATAATCTTGTTGTCCGGGTTTAGTTTTTACACAAACTTTATGCCATTTTTCATCTCCGCCTGATCCAGCTTCTGCTCCATATGTTTTAGATAATTTTGTAATATAAGATAAAGAAGATCCAACTAATGTATCTGATAAGCTTTGTGATACTAAAAAGTCAGATCCTGTTTGTACACCTAATGTGCTTAATAAATTATTTGTAATATTAACTTGATTAACTTGATTTGAGTATTCAATTACAGCTGATTCAAATGCTGTATAAAAATTTATATCAATTAGTTCAACATCCATAATTGGATATCCAACATTTTGTGCTGCAAATTTTGCGAAGGCATCTGATTGTGATTGAAACATCAAATCATTATCAAAAAACCCAAATGGAGTTTGACCTGGAGAAAATGATGAGCTGCCGGGCCAAATTGGTTTATTTTCACTATAATCCATGTTGTTATTGCCTTTTTATAATTAATTAAGTTTTGTTAAGGTAGTCTCTAATAATTGCATTTGTTCCAATGTTTCTATTTTACCTACACACATTTTTCTAATTGCAAAAAATGATTTTCGTGGAGGGTAAGGAGTCATAATTTTTACTGTTATTAATTCTGATCCTTTTCCTAGGTCTTGTTCGATATGAACCATTAAGACCATTCTAATTGCTCGTATGCGGTCTAAACAATCAACTAGATTACCTTTATAACGAATTCGCATTTGCATTGAATATTTTACTCTTGGTACTGCCATGATACTTCTAACTTAGTTTCTTTTTATATAAATATCAAAACAGTAAGAAAGGGATGAAATAAATCACCCCTTTCAACATTAATATACTATTTTAATAAAAAATATTAAATAGTGTCTAATCCAGCAACATATACTTTACCGTAGAATTCTGGTCTTACCATTTTCTTAGCATATCTTGTCATTACACCTTTTCTTGGTGTGAAGTTAACAGGATCGTATACTAGTGGAGTCATGATTAATGGAACATATGGAGCATATACTGCACCAGTTTCAAGGAATTGAGCTCCTCTATAACCCATAAGGATTACGTTCTCTTTCATGTATGGATTCTTATAAACTGTGTATCTGTTATTGATTGCACCAATTTTTTGAACACCAGCAGCAAATTCCATTTTAGTACCGTCTGTGTCTGCAGCAAATCCAGGAATAGATTCTAGGATAGTTGCAACAGCAGGACTAGTTACTAAGAAATTAGCACCACCTCTTAATGTTTTTTGGTGAATTTTGTTAGATACTTTTTGAAGTTTAGTTCCTAAAGTTTGGAACCACTCTCCTTGCGTATTATAATATCCGCCTTTACCTACATCTCTGCCTTCGAATGCATCACCAGCAGCGTTTAAGAATTGATTTGATTTAGCTGACCAATATTCAGTTGTTACTGCGCCATTGATTAACATGTCTAGAATTTCAAGATCAATTTCCATTGATACATATTCACTTAACATTGAAGTTAATTCAGCTTCAGCGTCAATTGAGTGATATGCATTTAAATCTTGAGCAAATTCAGGAGTCCAAACAGCCTTTAACTTTCT
>Ga0098038_1001036_pt1 | contig 12085 bp, 33 predicted proteins | sample 5B_taG_FD_75051 | JGI IMG/M metagenome (GOLD analysis project Ga0098038, IMG submission 75051) | Marine viral communities from the Subarctic Pacific Ocean - 5B_ETSP_OMZ_AT15132_CsCl metaG | ecosystem: Environmental > Aquatic > Marine > Oceanic | place: Pacific Ocean | collected 2015-01-08 | reverse complement strand
TTATGCATACAGAAATTTACGTAATGCAATATCATTAAATTATTCTGATGATGATATAGCTAGAGCATATTATGTAGCATACAATACTTTGATTAGTGAAAGAATTGAAGGAAACTACACAGATATGAGAGAAAATGAAAAATATGCTAAACGCTCTATATTAAGCATGATTAAAAAAATGAATCCACTTGATATATCTAATCAAGATAAAGGCAGATTACTTTCTAAGAAAAATGAGTTCTTAAATTCATTATCTGAACAAAACAAAAACCTTGCTTTAAATACTGAAAAAGAATATCAATATAGAGTTAGAAAATTTGAAAGAATAATTAGCAAATTCAAGTTCAAAAAAGCATACGCCAACCATCTTTAAAATAACTCCTTGATTGGCAGTAATGCCATTTGACTCATATTATCATCACCACCCATCACCATTTTTAAATTACCATCTTTATGACGTTTTTTTATCAAAGCCTTGAGTAAGTCTACCTGGAATATAAATCCCCCTTGTATTACACCTTTATAGCTCAATAAATGCACCCATGTGCTTGATTCGGTAGTAGAAATGCCTGATGGATAGCCTTTATACTTCAATTCAATAGCAATATTACCTGTTGTTTTCCATATATCTCTTTCGGTCTTTACCTCTATCTTATTGTTACCATCTTGCATGTCTTTAACAAAGGCTTCACCTAGTTGTCCAAACTTTAAATCTAAATCAAAACCTTTTGCATATTCTTCTGTTACTTTCACCCATGTACCTCCCTTTTGTCTGTAGCATTCTCCAAATATTCTTATTATATCTTGTAAGTATATCAATCGATTGGCAGATATACTTCTGCGGTAGCCTTGCAATTTGAACATGAAAAACTACTAACTATACCTTTTCCGCTATAGCCATAATCTTCAAAGTCAAAATCATTACCCCATATCATATCTTCGCCACAATGCCAGCATTTTAGTTTACTCATTAAAAAACTCCTCTTTTGCGTAGTGTGCAATCAATATTGCATCAGCTGTTTTAAGTGTTACTTTCTTTAATTTAGGATATAACTTTTTTGCTTTTGCCTTTAGCCATCTCTTTCTGTCTGCTACTGGCAATGCCTTGGGACAGCCTACCCATTTTATCCAATCGTTTGGCAGTGTTGTATACATCTTTATTTCATATGATGCTGCAATACCAAGCCACTGCCCATAGTTAACACCATATGTAAATGCAGCTCTTACTGCGTTACCTGGTCTTGCCCATACTCTCTCCATTAATAGTTTTATATTATCTGGAGCAGTATCTCCTATTATTATCTTGAATGTCATAGACATATCTAAAACCTTCTCAGGACATTTATATGCATCTATGTTACCCTTCTCGTCAATGACAGTAATGCCACCGCTTTTACCTGGGTCAATTCCTATGTATTTTAAGTTGTTCTGGCGCTTTGACATCTATCATTTCTCCTATATCATTGTGTATCTTACACTTGTTACCATCATATGCTAAATCAACATCACCGCTGTCTCCGTATCTAACCTTGCCTGCTGATATAGTTAGGATGTTTTTACCTTTGCCTTGTTCTCCTCTTACCTTGTAATCATAGTAAGAAAAGAATACGTTCTCTGCTACTTGCTCTATTGCTCCGCTTTCTGCTAAGTCAGATAGCTGTGGCATCAATGCCTTGCCTCTAATTCCTGCTCTTTCAATCATTCTATTTAACTGCGATGCAAGAACAACAACAGCATCTGTTTCTTTTGCTAGCCATTTATAATCATTGACAAGCTTCTCAATCTGTAGTCTTCTTTGGTCTTCTCTGCTGTCACATGCAATAAGCTGTATATAATCATCAAATATAATGTCAGGCTTAAACTTCTTTACCTCACTTGATGATGCAGCAAAGTCTCTGACGTTATCAAACATCAAGAACCTATCACTTGCATACTTCTTTCTTACAAAAGCAAGAGAGTCATCAAAATGCTTCAGGGAGTTATTATCCCATATATTCTTCCTGACCTGCCCGTAAGATAGCTTTCCTGATTCTAAACATACAATCTTTTTTACAAGCTCAGAGTTTGGTAGCTCCCTGCTAAAGAATATTGCTTTGTAATTATTTTCAAGTATATTAGCAAGCATGTTAATCATGACAGTTGTCTTGCCATGTCCTGGTCTACCGCCTATGATTGTTATCTCTCCCCTTGTAAGACCACCAGAGAATGCATCAATCTTATGATAGCCTGTCTTAATTAGTTTTGATGTTTTATTCTTGACACTGTCTACTGTCTCTGCTATAATGTCTTCAATATCTGTCGCTGCGCTAGGACGGACGTCCATCAACTCGGACAAGACGGAATGTGTTTCGCTTATAACTTTATATATATCTTTTTCATTGTCTTCAGCATGCATCTTTATGTCTTCTGCTTTAACAATAATTTTCCTTAATAAATACTTTTCGTACAGCTTATTAGCATAAAACTCCGTCATTCCTTTTACGCACGTCTCTGAAGTACATCCAGTGATGTAATGTTTGGTAAGTCCTTTGTTTATGTCATCCTGTGCAACAGACATGCATACTGATAAAGTATCTATGGTTTGTTTGCTACGAACCATTTGTTTTATTTTGTTCCACAGAAGTCTAGCTCTCTTCTGATAAAACACACTGCTATCAGTAAAGTATCTAGCTACAGTCTCATATTCCCCTGGATTTGTTATCACAGAACCTAATACTGCATCTTCTGCTGTCGCATCATATGGTAATGCATTTTCCATTTTATCTCCCTATTTTAACTTTTAAAGCTTATTAATTAAAACCTGTATTCGCTCTTTAACAGCTTCAATTAGCTTTTCGTTTATTAATGTTCCGAACTCAGTAGTTTCGCCAATGTTATTTTCATAGTATCTTAAATCGGCTTTAAGCCAACCTATAACTTGCTCTCTGTCTGACCTTCCTCGGAACTGTTCTTTGCTTCTTGGCATTGATTCTCCGTTTGCGTTATCTCTCTCTTAATAGCATCATAGAGCCTATCTGATGCAACCTCGTTTACTTTGTACATCTTCATGCCATCCTGAGTAGGATATCCTTCAATCGGCTCACCTTTGAAAAATATACCCCATTCATTATCGGATAACACTTTAGATAATAGTTCATACACTTTCATTATCTGTTCCCTCTTTTTTTTTACTATTTGACTTTTTTTTTGTATCTCCTGCTGCTCCTTCATCGCCTCCCGTAGACTCAGAAACCTTTTGTTGTTCGTTGTTACGTGAATTGTCGTCATTTCTGGCCTTATCAAGTCTTTTAATTTTTTCTCCAAGGTGCTTAATAAAACTTTCTTTTTCATCTTTGTATTCATGATATGTCTCCGTAACAAACTCTAATTTATTTACTCTCTGAATCAACATCTCCGTCTGCTGAATCATCAGATTCATCACCTTTTCCATCTCCTTGATTGTTGGTTTCTTCTTTGACATCTTCTGTCTCCTCTATTATTTCTTCTTCTTCAAATACTGCGCTTGTTACCTCAGACAATTCGCTAGCCATACCTCTGACTATATTATCTAATCTTTCTAACTTTGTTTTTAGCATTTCAATATCTTTCTGCATATCTATTGCTCTACCCATTGTTATCTCCTTTGTTTAAGTTAGGCATTTCTTCTCTTTCCATTCCATACGTTGGCATGTCTCTGTGTGTTACCACTGTGCCATCTCTCTTTTGACTCCAAACTATTTTATTTGTAGGGCAAAACCTTACTCTTGATTTGCCCCAGTTCTTTTTAAATGCAATTGCCATTATTATATCCTCCTTAGTCCCTTGTAGGGAGTGGGAGAGCAGAGTGATATGACATGGGGTCTCCGCCCTCCCAAGATTATTATCTATTAATGTGTCTATAAACGGTAGCCCTCGACAATCCCACCACTTTCTTTATACGTTTAACAGGCATTCCCATTTTGTACATAAAGTTAATAAACACTTTCTTTGTTTTGCTTATTTTTCTACTAGAACGGTATCGCATTGCTATCTCCAGCTATGGTTTTAACTTGACCTTCCGCCCACTTCTTAATAAACTTAGCATCCCAGTATTGTCTTCTCTTACCTTCTTTGTCTGTCCAAGGTCTCCCTAGGTCAACAAAGGCAATACCTGGTTTACCAAGCATGTCCGCTTCATTAAGATTTGGTAGCAACTGTACTTCTATATCGTTGCCATCTACAACTCTCTTTTCTACGGGGCATTCAATACCAATAGATTCACAGAATCTCATGTATCCTTGATTGCCCTCTGGGTATGATTCAAAGCTATCGTTAGCTGTTGGTTCTAAGAACCTCCAAACTTTACCTCTGAACTTACTGCCCACGTAGCAGTCACCTTTAGTATCCTCCATCTCTCCATTTATGTTCTCATACTGAAAAGTAACTTCTTTGTTTTCTACGGATGCTTCAAAGACATAGGTATATAACCTAGCTCTATGCTTACCTCCCTTTACATCTACCTTCTTTGATGTGCATTCTATAATGTGACCAAAGTAATCACCTTTAGCAAAAGGTTTGTAATCGTTCTTCTTTTCCTTCTTTTTACCAGGAATAAAGAAACTTTGTTCTCCAGTTACACTATCGAATGTTTCATTGATATCAGCCATTATTTATCTCCTTTTTTGTTTTTTATCATTTGTTCGACTTTTTCAATACATGCCTCATAGTTATTAGCATTTATTTCCATTTTACTAACTTTGACTTTTAAATCATCAGCAAGCTCCTTACTAACAGATTCAGCTAGCCTGTACATCTTTGTTTCCTCATCAGGCGTTATTGCATCAGGTTCAGGTAAATCCTCACCCGCAAAGATGTATAATCCTAATCCATGCAATGCAATAGTTTTAGCTAAAGCTCTTTGTATACTTGTATTGATATTAAAAGCATTTGGTTCGTTTATTGGTTGATTCCTATTGTCAAGTATAGGATGTATTTGTGATAGTGATATACCATCAACTTCTACCCATACATCAACAAAATAACCACAATCAGTTACAAAGAACGGTGACCCATCCTCTGCTTTTGTTACCCCATATCTAGCATCGGGACATTCTTTCTTAAGTAATGCCCACGCATCTGCCCAAGACAAATAAGTAAAATTTCCCTTTTTCTTTTGATATTTACTTACGTCTGTTTTATAGAGCTTCATGAATGTGCTTTGTGTTGTTTTACTCATATTCACTCCTTATCGTTGTGGATTGCAATGGTCTAGAAACTGACAGTAATTACACTGCCAATCTTGTACAGGTGATACACCTCTTCTAAACGGTGGCAATCCTTGTTCATGTTCGTCTTTTGTGTTGCTCCAGAACAAGTAGGCCCTTGAAACGTATGTCAAAGGTACCGACGTTGCCTTCATCATGGACGTATCCTTATTGTAATAATACAAAAACATTCCATCAAGCCTACCGAACTGTTGCTTCACAGCATACCCGTATGTACCAAGTTGCAATTCATAGTGAATAGATGGATTAAAAGCAGGTTTTCTACCAAACTTCATCTTCCATGCATAGCCACCACAAGTTTTCAAATCATACAGGTAAACTTGTTCTCCCTCTACTACGATATCATAAAAACCTCTGACGTTTAACTCTTCGATTCTTATCTCTCCTTCAGTATGGAATTTAATTTCTTTTTCTTTATTTTCTTTTTCTTTTTCACTAGAGATATCTCTATTATTATCTCTATTATAATAGTGAAGGGCTTTTTCAAAATCATCATGCACAACATTACCAAGCCTCAACAATCTCTTCGTCTTTGCGTCTAATGGATTTGTTGGTTCTATTTGCAATACAGACTCAAAGTACAATTTCCTTGAACAACTACCAGCACCGCTTGCATGATACCAACTTTCATTACCAGCATATCGTTTTAAGCGGTTTTCTTCCTGTTTATTGTTGAGATAATCGTTGTATACACCTTCTATATCAATTGGACTTTTAACCACCATTTTTGACCCTTTTTACGCAATCTTCAATTAAATGCTCCAAGCAGTCATTAACCGTATCAAAACCTAAAATATAAGATGTTCCTTTGAATGTCTTCCATTTTTCTTTTTCTACTTTTAGTGGGTAAGTTATTAGTTTGCTATCTTCCATATACTTTCCTTTCTTAAATACATATCCTAATATGTATATTATTATTTGTTATCATTTATTCCTAATATTATTTTCATTTATTTTTATTCTCAATGGTGTCTCATTCACTGTAAACATCTATTTCTATCTCTTCAAGAAACTTGTCAATCTTTGGCTGCAAAGTCCTTAAATCTTCATTGGTTATTATTCTTGATAATCTTCTGAGACTTACCTGTGTTTCTTTTATTAATGTTATTGCTTCTTTTATGTCTTTTATATGTATTGCCATTTTATCTCCTTTTAATTTAATATAATCTTAATCTCGGTGTTCCTTTTCTGTTATTGTAATCATATATATGTTCAATTAAATCAAGATATGCTGACTCACTAACACATTTTACAAGTTTTGTGCTTTGATACTCTAATTTTCTTAAAAATTGTTTATGATTGTAATCCCTATTATCAAAACATATAAGCATTGAATTTAAAAAGCCCCTACAATTGTAGTTTTTAAAAAATGGAGCAATTTGCGTTACTTTTATTGCTTTTTCTACAGCTCCAGGATAATCCTTTATTTTAAATTTTCCTTCCATAAACATTTTGTCATAAGCGACTTTTTTTGTGCCAGAAAGCAAGTTCATACATTCTCTATTTCCGAATTTATATGTATCCCTAAACTTTTTAAATATTAAATAGTCTTCAAGTTGGTCGTCGCAATAAGTATGCAATGCATCATTTATGTCCCAATTTTTTGAATTATGATTCAATATTTGTGTTTCCTCTTTTGCATAACCTTTTTTTATAATAAATGGAACTGGCGCTCCAAGTTTTTTAAGAGCTTTAAATCTATGCTGCCCATCTATTATCTCCATGTTTTCATTTATTATTAATGGTGAAAACAATATTCTTTTTTCCATTGATTTAAATATATTCATAGAATGTTTTTTATTTATTTCTCTATTTCCTTTTAGTATTTTGAAATCGTTGTAGTTATATGTTTCGTATACTTCGTTTACTTTTTTCATTTTAATCCCCTTGTTTTATAGAGAGCCATCAGCTCTACCTGTTTTGTGTGACATATTACCTTGTGTGACCAGTCACTGACTCTCTATGTTATTGTTATCTACTTGCTACGGGTTCATCACAACTTTTGATAAAAGTTGTTGAGTCTCCCAATCCATCTCCATCTCTGTCTGCAAACCATTTAGTTGGTCCATTACCATCACACACTCCGCATGAGTCATGATAATTTGATTTGCAATAGTCGTCATAATCATCTGAATTTAATACCCAGCCATTAGTACTTACTGTTTCTTCTTCTTTATAATCGGTCGTGTATGTATTACCATTCCATTCAAACACGTGACCGCCGCCATATAATGCTCTTTGTTCAGCAAATACTTGAGGAAAATAAATATCTTCATAATTATTAGATATTTGTTTTTCTTCTTCCTGGTATTCTTTAACCAAATCATTGACTATACTATTTATGTTCTCGTAATCAGTTTTGACGTTGTTGATTTTTGCTGTGTTCCATACACACCATATCGTCAACATAGCCATAACAGACCACATTGCCTGTTTATTGGACATCTTCCTGTCCTCCAGTAGTATCTTTTATCATTACTTCTTTGATAACTTCTACCTCTTTTATTACTTCAACAGGAACCTCTACTTCTTTAATGACTTCCTTGACAATTACTTCAGGTTCTGCATTTTCAAGTGCATATAACCTATCTGTCATGTAAGCCGTTTCTCTTAATATGATAGAAGTTTTAGCATCAATATCAAGCACCTCTGAAGCCAAGTTGTTTTTACCAACTGAGTTCCATGTACACCATATTGTTAATGCAATTACTACGTACCATACTGCGTTTATGTTTTTCATTTTCCTTCTCCTTTTTTACTTATTGTTAAAAAACTCTTGATATAATAAAATTATTAATAATATTAAAGAAATCCATCCTATCATTTATCATCTCCTCCATAATACTCTTTTTCTGTTTTCCCGAAATACTCCCATACTGGTATTCCTTCATCTACTACTGCGTCCATATCCTCGAATCGTGGTAAATTCCATTCATCATACTCCAGGTTATACCCACCACTTTCCAGAAATTCCATTGCTTTATCTTTTATATTTCCCATTGTTCTACCTCGCTTTCACATTGTTCACATATTCTCTCTTCAGTATCCATTTCATCTTGCCCAAATTTATGTAGGCATATTATACACGTAAACTTCATTATTCCTCCTCCTTATCTTTTGTAAACTTAACATTAATAAGTTCTTCGCAATCAGCGTTTTGTGTAACAAAAGCCCAGTCAACATGCGTTGTTGTTCCATCAACAATTTCTTTAAATATTTCTAAATCATGTTCTGTAATGGGTATTATGATTCTTTTACTTGTTTGTTTTTCTTCTTCCATGAGTTCTTTCTCCCTTTTCTTTGTTTCTTTTCCTATTGTCAGCATATCATTGACAATATTATTTATGTCTTTGTAATATTCCATTACGACCTCCCTTTTCTTATCTCATCAACTTGTTTGCATACTTCTTTCTCTAATTTCTCAATTAACATCACTTTCATGTTATATGTAAGATTTTCTGGTATCTGCCCAAAATACATGCAAATATAGTCAATCTCATCTTTTGTGTAGTTATCTTCTATCCTCATTTTTTCTTCTCCTCTTTCCTTAATTTCTTTATCAATTTATACGTTGAATATTTCTTGCCTTCAACTTTATCTAGCCAATCAAATAATGCTTTATTCATTTTACCTCCTCCAACATATCTAAATATGCTTTATATATTTTTATTCCTTTTCGGCTATGTGTATCTATTATTCCAATTATATGGTTTTCTAATTCATCACGTAAACCTTCTAAATCGTAATGTCTTTCTCCATTATCATCATCATAATAATTTAATGTCATAAATATATTATCTGTTGTTTCTTTATTCATTTTTCCTCCTTCATTAAATCATCATTTTCCCATTGTTCTGTATCACAATCATAAAATTTATCATTATTACAATAGTGAGATGGAACAAACTCATTTCCATTATCATCTAAATATAAAGAACACCATTCATAATCACATTTTTTACAATTCATTTTCTCCCCTTTCATTAAATGTTATATTTCTTGCTAATCTTACTCTGTTTCTTGAATCTAGCCCACCTAACCACATTATAAAATTGGTCTGCATTTGTCTGAATTTATCTCTTAAATAATCTTTATTGCTTTCCATTTCAAATGATGTCCCCGTAACTCCATATGCATCTTCTGCAAATTTCTTCAAATCACTATCAACCGACCACCTTACTAATTTATCTAAATCATGTTTATTCATTTTCTTTTCCTTTCTCTTTTACATCATCAAGATAGCAACTCAATTCCCAACTTTGTGCAAATTCCCAAAATTCATCTTGTATTTGATTGATTATTGTATCTGTTGATACTTGGTTCTCTTTTGCTTCTTCTTTTATGCTAAGCCCCGCTGACTTATCATGTTCTTTATCTTCTACTATGAATACGAATCTCATGACCTTGCCTCCTTTATTATTTGTTCTAATGTTTTTAATTGTGCTAATACTTTCTTTGTGCCTCCTTTAATACCAAAATAGTCTTTTACATGTTTCAATCTCCAAAATCTATTTGGCCTCAATCCTTTGCTAAATAATGTCACCTGGCCTATTGATATCATTAAGTTATATTCCGCTCTATTTGTACGTAAAAAACTCGTATCTACACTTTCATCATTTAAGTCTTTTAAGAATTGACAATCTTCTTGCATTGTTACTTGTACTTTATTCATTTCTTCTCCTTTAATGTTCAAGATAGCCCCATTACAGGGCTATTTCGGCTAAATAAGCCTCCTCAGTTGAACTATTTAGTTCTCGCATAATATCCGCTTGTTCTTGGTAAGAAAAAATCGCCATTCATTCCGTTTAAATCATGTGCAATTGTCGGCATAATATCATTTTCTCTATTATTATCTTTGAAAAATTCTATAAAAGCCTCCATGTCCTTAACTCCATATTTCTCTACATAATTAATTGCTATCATTGATTTATCCCACTCGTTTAATTCCCAATGAGATAGATATTCATTCATTATATTTTTTAATCTCTTGACATCTTGTACCATGTTATTCTCCTTTTTTTGTATTAATGTAATCGTATAATTTTTCTGTAAGTAATTCGTAGATATTTGCGGATATTATTTGCGTAACATTTGCGTTTTCTGAACACAAATCATTCGGTTCAATTAAATCAAAATTGTTACTTGCATATTGTAGTAAATCGTATGTATAAATTGGAACGTTGCCGTCGGCTATTTCGTGGATTAAATCTTCTGCGTGGTACTCTTCTCCTTCTTCTTTACACCAGGCTATTCTGACGTCTAAATCTTCTATCGCCTGGTCGTATAAATCTTGCATGTAATACGTCTTTTTCTCTTCCATTTTTTTTCTCCGTTTGTTTCTGTTGTGCCATTGTCGGCTACATAAATATAATACATATTAAATAATATAAACAATATAAAAATATATAAAATAATATAAAATATATGGGAACTAATATTAAATTATAGCGTGTAAGTTATGTTAATTAAATAAATTGGAGGTTGTAAAATGGTACCAAAAAAAAGGCCAATATCATATGTAGATAAAAAAGTAAATGAATTAAATAATAGATGTGATGAGTTAGAAGCAAAAAACTATCAATTAAAATCTGATATTGACAGAATAATAAAAGCAATAGAATATTATAAAATGGAGGTTATAAAATGAATATAATAATGGAACATAGTCATGTAAATTATCCAGATAAATATGAAATAGTAAACGATTGTAGAGTATTGAAAGCGTTAAAAAATCGTAATTATATAAAAGCGTATAGTAAAACCCATAAGTATATTAATGAGTATAATTTTATGCTTACAGCGTTTAAATATAATAATAATGATTATGTAATTAAATACTTTGACGGCTGTTTTATGCCGTTTGTATGTAAAATAAATAATATTAACTTAAATAATAAAGGGGGTCAAGATAATGCTAAGTAGAAAACACTTTGTAATGTTTGCTAAGGTTATAAAAGATAATACAATCATTAACCACGATAAAATGTTAAAGAATAGTACTATTAATAGAATAACTTTGATATCTGACTTAATGAATATCTTTAGTAAAGACAATCCGCAGTTTGATGGCAAGAAGTTCATTGAAGCATGTGCGGTTGAAGGTGACTAGTAGCCAATAACATAATAGAACTAATGAAGGCGGGGCCGTGTTAGGCCCCGTTTTTGTTTGTTGTCCTTTTCCTACAAATACCACGAATTAAAATCATAATTATAATTGCAGATTGTAATCCAAAAAATCAACCTAAATCGTAACCCCAGGGGGCAACTTAACGGGGGTGCGTGCGTAAAAAAACACTCACACACATTCTAAGGCTATTTTTCAAAATTACCCCTTAACTTTTCCTTTTCTTTTTATTATTAATTTTTCTTTTACTCTAGAGATTATCTCTATTATATATTCTCTATAGAGATATAAATATAATCAAATAATTAAATTATGCAAGTATTTTTAAATATTGTAAAAATTTTGTATATTTTGGTATGGATTTCAAAAACATAAAAGGCAAACCTAATTATTTATTTGATAGTTTGGAAGAATATCAAGCATTTGGGTTTACAGATGCGGTTCTTGATGATTGGCGGGCAGGCAATGAGGGTGACTGGGTGTACACTGATGATAGATATATCTGTCAAATACTCAAAAAAAGTGCGGTAAGCCATCCTGGCTACAAAACACCACGCACAATGATTCGCACGGTGTGCGGTTCTTTCATATCAGAACAGAAAAGTCACAGAATTATTGGAGAGGATGGTATTGCAGAAAACATTTATACATTTTCAGGCAACTACAAAGCCACGTATTCACGTGCAAAAGATAGAAAACTAAAAAATCGTGAGTTTTT
>Ga0098038_1001028_pt1 | contig 12155 bp, 7 predicted proteins | sample 5B_taG_FD_75051 | JGI IMG/M metagenome (GOLD analysis project Ga0098038, IMG submission 75051) | Marine viral communities from the Subarctic Pacific Ocean - 5B_ETSP_OMZ_AT15132_CsCl metaG | ecosystem: Environmental > Aquatic > Marine > Oceanic | place: Pacific Ocean | collected 2015-01-08 | reverse complement strand
CCACCAGCTATAACCGAATAATCACCCGTGATAATGTCATTATTAAATCCTCCTATGCTTGAAGAGTAAGCGGAATGAGTAATATCAATACCCGATCCACCACCGATAAAGTTGTAGTCGCCCCCTGATATGTTTGCTGTGGCACCTCCCGCTATCAGGTCGAAGTCTCCACTAATGATGTGCCCCGATCCAGCAACAATAACAGAACCAGTTGAGTAGATGTTAGAATTTAACGCTGATATAACTGACTTATGACCCTGAATTTTTGTCGATAGCGCTCCCAACGAGTCCTTAATAGACATGATACCCTCATCATTGCTATCAGCCTTGATTTCAGCCTTCAATGTTCCTGCCGCATCATAAACACCTAAGTTACCCCTCTTATCGGAGTCACTGCTAAGTTCTATGCTGGTATTTGCAGCCGAGTCTTTAAGCGTTAGTTTGCCTTGGTTGTTACCGTCAACAACCATGGTCATTCTTGCGGTGCCGCCCCCGTCATAGAAGTCGGCTTGTCCCTTGCTGCTAGTGTTAGATAACTTAACGCTATCAACTCCAGCCGTATCCTTAACTATAATTTCACCTGCCGCATTTGAGTCCGCCTTGAGTGTTAGAATTCTATTACCAAGATCTCCGTCTGCATAGACATCAAGTCCTGCGCGGTCACTAGCATCGGTTTTTATTGTCACTGGAGCGGTTGGGGCGCCAGTGCTTCCAACGCTTATATCATTGGTGGTTGCGTTCCCATTATCGGTAACGCCCTGAAGAGTAATTCCAGTTGATGCAGCAGCATCACCCGAAAGCATATAAGGTATGTTATTTAAAGTTAAACGGCTACCCTCCCCTGTTCCTGAAGAGTCGCCACTTACGTATAATGTCGGAGGAGTTGCTCCAGCACTACCGTCTCCTACAATATTCAAACCACACCCTTGGATGTCCAAGCATCCCTTCATTTTTTGGTTGGTGACGTTTTTGTAAAGAATAGGATCTCGCGCTAGATTCTGCGCTGCTGCCGTAAATGGTCCAATAGATTGTGGGGTTCCTGAAGTTCCATCCGTGGAATATGGAACAAGAGCATAAAAATAAGGAACTTCTTGGGTGACTCCAAAATTACGAGTTATGGTAAAATTGCTCAATCCCTCTGAGAGATCATGGCTTCTCAAAAAGTTAGCGGGCTTAAGTGGAAAAGAATTACCTTGGCCCGAAGCCCCGTATATATCTATTCTATCTAGATCTACTCTTTGGCCGTATGGAAAATCCACCTCAACATAAATGCCGCCAGTTAGTGGGGTTGTGTTAATTTGAGAGTGGCTAGTTAAGTCTTGGGAGTTCGGCGCATCAGGTGTGGGTGAGACAAAGTTACTAGAATTATTGTTTCTGAATGTACCGCTCGCATCCTGTACCAATGAAGATACTATTTTGGGAGTTGGTGAGCCGTAAACTACGAAGTCTCCTGTGGATATCTCTCCGTTTTCATCAGTAAGACGAGTGCGAACCGTATAGTCTTTAGTAAAAGATCCAAATACGTTAATGTTATCAACTTCGCTAAATGCAAAAAGAGGGTCTTGGAAATTTTCCTTATAACCACTTCTGACAATATTGACGGTGGGATTAGGCGCACTGCCTATGTCAATATCAAGGTTGCTGAAATAAGGATTACCCGCGAATTCACTGGCAGAACCAACACTGTCACCCGCTCTATCCATGAAGTTCATCGATAAGCTAAGATTTCTACCAAACCTTATCCCACTTCCTGATTGAGAGCCAGTATCAAAAGTTGTCTCGATGTCTATCTCCAGATCATCTGTCGTAACCGTTCCTTCGTAAAAGCCCCCAGCGAAGTCATTTCCTATACCAATTTTTCCAGTTACTACTGTGGATAAACCTGCGGCACCTGTTATTTCTTGATAAGCTGCGAAGTGATAAGCTGTAGAAGCTGTTAATGGCGCAGAACCTGCGGCTGCGCCAAATCCCGAATAGTGTATCCCCGTTCCCCTAAGGTCGCTTGCGCCTATGATAAACTTACCAGTGTCAGCATAATCTAAATCGCTAAATGTTATTGATCCTAAGTCTGCCGTTTCCAAGAAACTTTTTAGCTTGCTGGAATCTTCAGAAATACCAACCAAAAATCCACCACTGCTGTGCAAGCCAGAGGCGTTATACGCATCATACCAAGCGCCGCCATCCGCAATTGCGCCTGTGCTAAAAACATGACCACTTGTAAAGTAGGGTGTAAAACCAGTAGTGGTGGTTTGTAGAATATTTATGTAATCAGACATCGTTGTTAATTATAAAGTCTCGAACCATTGATCTTCCAATAAGCGTAGCATCCAATTGCGGTATTAAAGAGACTGGAACCTGTGAAAATTCAGAGTCGTAATATGCGCCTTGGTCAAATCCATCAGTACCCCTATTACCCAAAGCCTTAACTCTGAAAGCGTATAAACCGACGGTGTCCAGCATGGCATAGGTCGCAGTCGTGTCAGAGGTCTCAATTACCGTTTCTGTCGCTGATGGGCCATCGAGAACGGCCAAATAGCCTGTGGTGTTAGATCCGTTCGATGCTTCATTAAACCATGAACCCTCAACGTAATAACCTGATGTCTCATTGTATCCCGTAACTGCGACGACTCCTGTGGGAGCTTTTAAAGATTCATAAGTCACACCGTTAATAGTTTGGCCTATTTGATAACTGAACGTATTAGGTAAATGCTCAATACTTTTACTTTCTTCTATCAAGTTATATTTACCCGTCTCATATTTACTTGCGCTTACCAAATACTCATTAGGAGCTTCCTCTTTGATATCTAATATTTTGTAGATACTGGGGCTCGCGTTTTTGATTTCAAATTTACAAGCACTCCCGATTTTTAAACGAGAAAGAACATCTGTTTCTTGAACTCCTGATATTAAAGTTCCATAGTCCTGCACTATGGGATTTGGACTCCCTGTGAGATTGATAACTGTAGTTTGAGGAGGTGAAACTACGTTAATTTCATCTGGAAGAATACCACGACTCCAAGCTAGATCCATTTCCTTTACTCCTCCCGAGAAAGCGCCTAATGTGTCATAAGTACCGCCGTGTGTCCCTGTTCCTCTTCCGTTAGCAAAGCTGGCATCAAAAATTTGAACTCCTCGACCATTCGCAACAGTTCCATCCACCAAAGTCAAAAGTGACGAACTGTCCGTTTGACTTATGTAATTATACGAACCAGTATCAGAAATATCACCTGTCGCGAAGATCCACCCCGTAAACGCCGTGTTAAAGTGTAGAGTGTTTGTTTTAGAACCAAGTTGTTCACCAGTATACAGCGCATACTCTTCCATTTTTGTCAGGCTTGATTCAGCGACTTCCGCAAGAGAGTAACCTGCTGTGTATCCAGAAAAGCTGTAATTTCCCAGATAGTAGGCAGGCCAGTCATTGCTGCCCGCGTTGACTGGAGCTAGATATCCAGTGATATTAAACGGAATATATTTTCGCCGCCTGATTTTTTCAGCAGAGTTTGTCAGGTCATCTATAGTATCTATTCCTGTTGGGTCGTATACCGTCAACTTGCCTGTCATAGTTGAATCTATGAAAGTATTACTTACTCTTATTTCTTGAGTAGCAGGATTGACATCTAAAATCTTACCAAAGTTTTGTATGTTTGTTTTTAACTCATCATCGATAGTAATCAAGTCCCCAGGTTGGCATAGCAGGGTCGGCAGGGAAGCGGTGAAAGCAACGGTTTGGTTTTCGGTAATTTTGTGCATCATGTGATGCAGCCCTGCGCGTCGAGCCATCGCTTTCGACGTTAGGCCAACACCCTCTATCCGAGTCTTGAAAGTGCCGCGATCTTTAATATCTTCCTCATTTTCTACTACTTCTATTTTGGGAAGGAAATTCTCAAACCTATCATTATAGCTAACTTCAATAGTATTAAAAATTTCATCTCTACTATTGTTAGAGTAGGCGAATTGACCATCCTTAACACTTTCGTTTGTAAGCAGATTGACGGGGGATCTTGGTCTATCATCAACAAAACTTACTTCGTTACTGCCAAAAAATACACTACCCCTAAATAAACTAACGATTGTATTTATGGCCTCATATATTAGTTCTCCTTGGTTAAACATGATGTTACATGTAAACCTTGGCTCTAAACCGCCATGACCATCCGAACAACCTTCAAAGAAGCCGTCGTTATCGACTGCATCGCAAAATCTACCAATCTGGTAAAGCTGCCATTTGTTTATGCTATCTTCGTCAATATGTTGACCCAATCCATAACGTTTACTTGTTAGTAGATCATAAAGAATCCAAGCAGGATTATCAGTCCACACCAACTCGTCATGAAACCTTCCATCCCAATCTCCTTGATAAACTCTTTTTAATTCCTTGTCAGCTTCGTCATATTCCTTTCGGCTATTCCAATACCTCTTGTCGAAACCATTGGGGCCAATTGGTTTGTAATTATTAGGGCATTTTACTTTTTTTAATTTGCAATCAAATGCTCGCGCTGGTGGATTTTCTATTGAACGAGAATCAATTTTAGTGCCGACGATGGCAGAAAACGGATAAGTTAAGTTACAGGGGATTATTTCAGTAACCTTGTCTAAATCTACATCTCTATGTAGCAGCACGGAGTTCGTTTCACAGGATCGCTTTTCGACTTGAACGTAGCGATGATTCAGTATTTCATTTTCACTACCGTCTCCAGCTATGCCGTGACCATCAAAGTGTGGTGTAGCTGGAGGTAATTGAAAAGGTTCATTTAGAGTGTGATTATATAGGTTTGGCCAACTTGTCCTAACCCATGGGTAATCCCGTGGGGTAGTTTGAGGATTACCTAAATCGACTATGGTTCTACCATTAACCAGTGCAACAAATTTAAAATCCCTCGCAGATGTTTGCTTTCTTGTTCCGTCCACTGGATTCACCAGACCACAAGATACCCTAACGGTTAATAGCGCGGGATAAGTTGAAGCGGGGCCAAGCTTCCTTGCGTCCTCCTCCTTATTATGTTTTAAGGCGTCAGGTTCAGCTTCTGTATGCAGCGTGTCTTTCAGGTTGTTGATGCCTAAAGTTACAAAAGCTTTTTCAACGTTGGGGTTATGAATCGTGTGAACTATAGGTTGCGAGGGTTCTGAAAAGTTAGGCGTCATACCACGCGCCCAATCACTGTAGTCTAGCTTTTCACCATCTACTGTCCGAACATCGTCACTTCCTTCGTTGTCAACATTATTTGTTTTGCCAAACCTATTCCGCCCCTTTGGATTCAGCATCTTCCTACCCTCTCTAATACGTTGCACCTCGCCTCTTTTAAAAGGTCCGAAAAGTTTCGTATTATAATGAGTGTCTATTTCCACATGATTAAAAAACCTAAATGGTGCTTGTCCTTCCTCGCCATATTTAATTTCTGACAATACATTACTAAAGTTGTATTTTTGATTGTCTCCTCGCACACGTTGTGATCCCTCTTGCCAACGCTCTACGTCGCTTTCGAAATCTGTTTCCGCTATTGGTTGGCCTTGAGCGTCAGCATAAACACAAGAATCAATCCGCGACAGTAATCCTGCTATACCGCCAGCATGAATAACGGTTTCACCTTTATTGTCTTTAGTTTCAAATTGCTCATTACTAAAGCCATTTGTCTGTGCGTAAAACCTAGCGTTGTAATCGCTAGTAAATGATGGGCTATGACCGTCAACGTCGATCTCTCCATTGTAAATAGGCCCCCCAGGGTTGCCGTCCTCTACACCTATAGCCTGCCATGTAACCAGAATGAATCCATCCACTTTACCTGTTAGGGCGCCGTTACCATCTACATGTGGAACGAGAAAATCAAAAACTTTTAACTTGTTTTGAACTTGCGAAGCAACGCTATTCAGATCCTCATCTTGGGTTGTTTTAAGCCTGAATGCATAGTCCTTTATAACCTTGTATTCAAGACTACCGTGAGAGCCCCACCTTTGGTTTTCATCTATAATTGATAGACCTGTTAAACCGCTTTGGTCTTGGGGAGGTCGAAAAACCATCATGCAGTGATGGTGGTTAGTGCCTACCCCTCCTATTTTATTTAAAAAACTTCTTAAACGAGATGAGACATGTTGAGGATTTCTTATGCTGTGGTTTCCAGCACTAGTAGGCCAACTAACTCTACTAGTCAGAGGAAAGAATTTCTGTAATATGTTTTTACAGAGTTTTGCTTGATAACATCCGCCAGCGAGCTTTCTTTCTCGCGTTATATTATCAAGATAAAGTGGAATAATCTTTTCGGTAAATTCCCTAGTTAAAATACTAGCTATCTTATTAGCCGATCCGCCATCCCAGCCTTTGGGATTAATTGATGATAGATGATGCCTATTTCCAAACCACCCCATTCTGGAGTAGCCTCGGCGGAACGCTCCTGGGACAATGGGGTTCAATCTCCTTCCGCCCTTCATGGTGACATCATCCCAAATTATTGGACCGCCCCCTCTAGTTCCAAAACCGAATATAAAATTATAATCGTCTGTTCCTCCTTCATATGGACTAATTGGATCTGAGGCAGATCTTAATTGTGCTGCCCCTGTTACATCAGAATAAAGAAGGTAGTCTTGTCTAGCGGCCCACCGATAATAATTATTGGCAAAACCCGCCCTACCTTCAGCCATAGCGGGAAGAATCTGAGCGCTTTGATCCCCAGAGGGTGGCAAATAAGACAAAGACGCATCGTTTAGATTACGCCCTTCGACATTTTGCCCGACAAAACATCCGTAGTGATGGTCGGGTTGCCCTGCTGCGGCTGATCCCGATGCTCCAGTCCCAATAGGGTTTCTTACGGTGATACTTGCACCTCTCAACGCTCCATATTTAGCGGTGGAGTTTAAGTTTGTACCTTTATTTCCAGCGGTGTAACCATTGCGTATAAAATGGTGGGCACAAATTGAATTTTGTGTTCCCTCATTGATTGCCAAATCTCTCCACAGTGCATCGTCGTCAGTCCAAGCGGGCCATGGGTGGCCGCCCGTATTTCCCCAGTCAGGCGCTGTTGTTGCGTGGCCAAATGGAAACGTAGTATTACCATCCTCGTCTAGTGTCAGAATGCCTGATTGCCCTGAGGGTTTAACGTTTAAATCTGTAGCATCAGTCTCATTGAGGGCGTTAAAGAAACCTGTAATAGCGTTAAAATGTCCCGTTATTTCTCCCGCGACAGCAACTGGTGCTGTGTTAGCTACGTTAGACTGTTTTGAGTTCTCAGCCCGTTCATCAAAAGTATTTTGAGTCAGAGCGACAGGTGTATCGTCAAAATATATTCCTTGCAGAAGCGCCTTACCCTCACAAACTTGACCGTTTTGGTTAACGAGCCCCTCTATTGGGCCATCACTCACCAAATCCAATGTTTCTATGTAACTATAAGAAGCACCGTATTCCATATCCCCCAACTGTGGAGGTCTATAGATTGGAGTTTCGCTTCCTTCGTCGTGAGTGCCCCCCTTATTTGCGGAGGAAGATTTACCGTCCTTCTTAGCCTTAAGCCTCGCATGTCCTTCCGACCACTGATCTAGCGTAATTTTACCCGCCCTTAAGTCGCGATTAAGTTGATGGTGAGCCTTTGGAGGCTTAGGACCACCGCCCATCCGACTATTTCTCAGGTACGACTCAGCCCCACCAAGCCCTAATTTTTTAATTCGGTGCTTCATTAGGTTCTAAAGTTTACTCCTATGTCCTTACTTGGAGCCCAGTCTCTCGGATTTTCGTGAGTTTTACCAAGTTCGCTACTACTCCTCTTGATCGTCGGGAATGATTTCATAGAGGATTGAATAACTGCTGATCCAACTTTCAAACGCCCATAGCCCAATGGAACATTCGTTCCCTGTTCAGCGGTATTAATCTCAGTACTAAAAATGTAAGAGCTTTTTTGAGCAGCCGCTTCCGCTGAGAGTCGTTGCTGTTCAGGCATTCCCAAATCAGGCTTTGGTGTCAAAGCGTACTGAAGAGCGGCTAAACCCACGGCAACAACAACATTAGCTAATACCCCGCCGCTAAATAACCAAGCTACAGCTTTACCAATACCCAAAAAAGCACTTCCCACAATTGCGGGCACAATATCTATTCTTTCAACACCTCCAATTTCTAATTGGTGAGCAGAGACTACTTTTTGTTTATCGACTATAATATCATACAAAAAACCCTCTTTTTGTAATTGTAATATCCGAGGGATGAACCCTTCCCTGTTAGCATCAATTGCCTTCAGTGCGTCTTTAGGCTTGGCAATGTGATATTTAAATACCTTGCCGTATTCCTGAGCTAAAATTCCATGTAAATATATGTTCGTCATAGGATCGCCTTAAGCCTGTGTAGTATATTTACATCGCATTCCATATTTTGTGGCTCATAAATATTTATTTTTTGCGTATTTAAGCTATATATTAAAAATGGGTTGCAACAATTTTCAGCCATTTTTTTATCAAATTCCGATGGCTGCTCGTCTCCAACTAAGTGACTGTGAAATAATCCGACAAGATGATACTCCTCTTTAAACAAGAGATAATCGAGCGGGCTAATTAGAAAAAAGCTCGTAGGATCTTCAGCTACATTTGGAGCCTCCTTAACTACAAAATGCTCCCTTTTAACTTTATCAAAACCCACGAAGCCACAAACCTCATTCCGTAAATTGCCTTCTGCGATTTTTTTTATTGTTTTAAATACCCCCTGAGGAGCAGTTTCTATAATTATTTCGCTCATTCTAAAAGTTAAAATCCGTAGCCATCCGTCCCTGGAAATCCTCCGTAACGAGGATACTTGTCGGAAAAATTATTTGCAGTTTCATATTCTATATATGTAGAGGTTTCTGCTGTTGGCGTAAAATAACCAGAACCCGTAAGCCAGTATAAACCGCTATGTATATCCACAAGACCCGTATTGCTTGTTGAAGGTATTTCTCCCGTCGTCATGTCCCACCAAGCAACCAAGTCCTTTCCTGTTATGTCTGCATAGATTCCTACGCATTCAGTGTAAGCCCGTGGCGCATAATTTACGGCAGTTTCATCCTCGGGATTGACAACATGTTTGTAGAGAAACTTTCTTTCCTCTGGGCGCAACTGTCTACGCCAGATAGCCCAAGGTCCAAGTAAGCCATTCATCGTCGGATGAACGCTTCCCGAAACGATACTTCCAAACATAAACTGTTCTGGAAGTCCTGCGAAATTTCCATACGGAGTTTGTCTAGATGTAAGGTTAGCGAATTTGGGCGCTGTGGGTTGTTCCTGACCTAGTAAGCCAGCATCTACCGTTCTTTCGAATATGTCTTCGCTAGAGTTTACCCAGATCTGAAGCTCTGTATCGTCTCCCTCATTGGTCCAACCCTCGGTTTCGGGGCCTTGATTAGTTATTACAAAAAATTTCCACTGATCGTCAACCTCTGCAACAGTGGTTATACTACTTTCTACATTATTTACTGCTGCTGACCCATCGATTGGATTTGGTAACAAGCCATCACTAATTCCCACAGTTTGGTATAGAGACATGTTTAGCTCACTATCTTGAGTGGGAGTAAACCATTCGCCATCCCTATAATATGCCCCCTGTCTGGCTAAATTTATAAACTGAACGCTATCTCCCGATGGCCACTCGGCTTCTTCGTCGTTCACATCCTCCTGCGATAGTCCGCGTGGCGTTGTGCTCCAAATAGCAGACAGATTACTAGATGATGGCGAATCTTTAGCCCAACCAGCAATAGTAAAAGTGCCAGTTAAGATGCCAGTTAAGTCTTGTTGTGTTCCAGTGGTTTCTAGCGAGTAAAAGGCGCCCGCAGTAGAAGTGTCGTCGCTTGTCAGATTGCTATTGCCTGAAAATTCAATGGCATTAAAGGAATTTAAATATTTTGTTTCAGCAATAAGGTATTTTACCTCATTTGTTTCGTTAAAGCGTTTCTTGCAAGCATACAGATGTTTAGTGCAACCATCTTTTTGCCAATAGGTGGGGTTTAACTCAGGGCGCTGACCCTGATTTCCACTTACGCAGATATAACAAGTTTTAACTGGTTCAGTTCCACCACCTACGGGCGCTGGATCTGCGGGCACTGGACCGTTATATGGGGGCACCATAATCTTTCTATTAGGCACTACCACAACATTACCGCGTGTGTAGGTTCTTTCTGCATTCCAATGATAGTCTGGATTGTCGTAAAAACCCGTGCCGCCGTCAGTTAAATTAGGTATTACAGTAGCGCCATCGACATCAGTGAACGGGGAGCCGTCGTCTCTTTCGATGGGGACGCCCTTGTAACGACAACCCTCACCGCGATACTGCCAAGCGCAATATTTTGAAACTACAGCGCGAGAATTAACGCTGAACGATTCAAGATCAAGCGGGGAATTTAGTTCAAATTCCACCATAATCTTAGATTCATGAGTCTTTCTACCGATCAACCATGTCTCGTCTAGGATTTCAGCGCTTGCGTTAGCTTGACCCCACGGATTACCACCATCAAAGTTGGCATCATCAAGATTTTTAATAAAAGCTTTTTTTCTTATTACTTTTGCATTAACTAAATCGTTATTATTTTGCAGTAAGTAAGTAATTAATTGATTGTCATTAGATACTCGAATGCGTGGGCGCGGCAATCTCCTATCACCCAACATTTCAAATCCTTCTGTTTCTACAGCTAGGGGAACATACTTTACCCCTTGCCAGATGATATTCTCTTTAAATACATTTCCCGCATGAAATGGAATTTCGGCAGGAAATCCTTCAGGCGTACTAGAGGGATCAAGCACCAATTTAAAAAAATCTAGAACCGCTGTTGGTTCTAAGTCCAACAAATTTCTTGCTGCTATATTTCTTCCTTCATCCGCCATGTTTAATTTTACACTTAGTCATTTATAATATAAAAAAGAAGTCAAAATTATATAATATTTAAGTGTAATCAGTAGAAATGAAGGCCAAATTTAAGGTTATAGAGACAAATGGGGCTACAGAACGTCTTATGGATAGCGACGGCATTTTAATAAAAACCTATAATCCCGCAGGCTGTACGATTCGCGAAATTCTTTTTGAGGGCGAAAGTTACTTTTTTGATGAAAAAAGCGTTGACTTCCTTCCTAATGCAGTTGTACTTTCAGGTTGGCTTTCTAATGAAAAATCAAAAGTTGGCAGAGTTGCTCTAAAATTTATACCAGAAAATGACTAAACAATATAAAGTATATAATAAACGTGGTGAGTATCATCATGCATACAATGCGAGTTTACAGGGATCTTTAAGCTGGGCTATCGACTGCGCTAAAAGGGTCAGTGGTTCTGTAACAGAAGTCTCCGACAAGGGTAAAGAGAAAGAAATTTTTAACTGGGACAAACAAACGACATGCTCACGATAATTAAATCAGTATTAAAGTCCTTGGAGCTTTTTTTAACTCTTAAAAATAAAAAATTCTATTATGACTTACACACAGAACACAACGACAGGGAGTATGCGATTACGCAAGCTATTGAGAAGTTGCGCGACAGCGGTAACAGCAATGATGCTGATCGGGCTGACCTCTTGCGTGACCGACTTGCCGCCGAACGTGAGCGATTTGAACATATATCAGCCTTCTACACTGAGACTAAGTAAGGGTGCCCCTATTCAAACAAGGGATGGTATCTATACCCCTCAGACCGATGAGGTTTGGCACTCTGATGCCCGTTATCGACGACTAGAGAGGGAAGTATATTCCAAATAAGGAAAAAAAATGTTTGGCGCGTTGCCTCGCGTAGACCTGGAAGATTACCATGAGAGTTTCGTGGGAGCAATATGCTCTTAATATAGCGCACACCGCTTCTCAGCGAAGTGAAGACCCTTACATTAAGGTGGGGGCTTGTGCACTGAATGAGGAAAACATGGTTCTAGGTGTGGGCTATAATGGCCTAGCGTCAGGAAAGTCCGTTAATGAGTCTTTTTGGGGAGATCGAAACTATAGGCGGCAGTTCATGATTCATGCAGAGGTTAATTGTTTAAGTCTTTTTAAAAAGGGGGAAGCTAAGTTATTGGCTTGCACTTTAATGCCATGTGCCTCTTGTGCTACAATGATAGCTTCTTATGGTATTGAAACGGTGATATATAAAGATATCTACCATAGGGATAGAAAAGCATTAAGTATTTTTGATTTTTATGGTATAAAATGTGTAAAGAAAAACTTGACAAATATGACAAAAT
>Ga0098038_1001018_pt1 | contig 12215 bp, 21 predicted proteins | sample 5B_taG_FD_75051 | JGI IMG/M metagenome (GOLD analysis project Ga0098038, IMG submission 75051) | Marine viral communities from the Subarctic Pacific Ocean - 5B_ETSP_OMZ_AT15132_CsCl metaG | ecosystem: Environmental > Aquatic > Marine > Oceanic | place: Pacific Ocean | collected 2015-01-08 | reverse complement strand
CTACAAGTAGGGTTAGGTACTTGTGTGTAACATTTTATTTGACAGTCACATACCTACCCCTACAACCTAAATTTTAAAAATTAGTAGTAAAAATACTCAAAAACAACCTTAAAAATAGGTAGGGGTAACTGCTTTTTATACACCATTTTTCTTGGAACCTTTTCTGAGGCAGTGGATTAGGAGTGAACACCCAAAACCTAGAAAAAAACAGCCTATTTCTTTAAGTACGTATAGGCGAGGGTTAGGTACTTGAGTGTAATATGACAGTCACACACCTAACCTCCAGTTCTCTAAAAGTAAATAAAAGAGGTTAAAAAAAACTGAACTTGGGTGTCGCATGATTGCCATTGCGGCATAAGGGTTCTATGGTATTTACCTACGTACCCCTACCAAAAGGGCAAACATGGATACTTTCCTTTATGAAGAGCTAACAGCATCTGATAAGGTGATTTTTGCTAAAGCTTTTCAAATAGCACTACAAATATGGGGTAAAGACGACTGCTGGTGTATGAAAAAGAGCAGTAATAGTATTTTTAAAGGTTTTACAACTGGTAAAGAAAAATTTCTTACTTATAGAGGTAAAGATGCACGTCCATTGATGTTATCTATAGCTGGATACTCATGTGATCCATGTAAAAATGTGATTGTAAAACGATCAATATGTAAATCCCCATATTGCTTAAATCCTTCTCATTATTACTGGGGTACTAGAGCAGATGTAGCTATAGAAAATAAAATGAAAGGTAAAAAATCACTTAATAAGGAGTTAATAATCAAGTTAAGACAAGAGAAAACACAAGGTAAAAGTAGTTTGCAAATTTCAAAGAATTACAGGATGCCTTATCACACAGTAAGAAGAATATGTAATAACGAAATATATGAATCAGTAGAAAATACAACTGAAAATAAACTAATTTGGCAAAATGTAGAATCTATTTGTGCAAAATTAATATTGGACTATCCTGAAGAAGCAAAGAATTTTAATTTAAAATATTACGTGACTAAAGAATTAGAATGCCCTTGGCATCAAAAGTCTACAAAGCCTCATAAAGGTAATTTTGGCTTAATGGGGGAGTGTTTGGACTGCATGAAAGAGATAAAAGAAGGGAGAGCTGCTGTTGATGTTAGAAATTTTGATTTTCGTTGGTATTGGCAAGTAAAAAGCTTTTGGGACAAAGTCGATATTAAAGGAGATGATGAATGTTGGCCTTGGATGGGACCTACAAAGAAAAATGGATCAGAGTCTGTTGCATACTTTCCGTCACCTTTCCACGCATCAAATACGCAATCTGCCCCAAGGGTGGCATTTTGGTTAAGTAGAGGCTATACAGGTAAATACAGAGTGTTTACAAAGAAAACCTGTAAACCTTTCTGTTGTAATCCTCGACACCTTACAATAAAAGATCTGAAGGATTACGATCCTCCTCAAAAAATACAGTGCATCAAATTAACTCATGACGACATTATTAAACACTACAAGGAAAGGGAAGGTAACACTAAAAAAGAGTGAAGTTGTACCAAGTAATTTTCATTTAGAAGAAAAACAGTATGCTCCATTAGTAATAATTGGTGACAATATAACTTGGGGAGCATGGTGTGATACAAAAGCAGCCGCAGAACTTAGATTGAGCTGTTTAGAAATAGGTTTTGATTATCATAATATTTTTACAGTACAGGAGGAAGGTACTGGAAAAGAAGGCGCTAGGCGTCAATCAGACCGAGTTAGAATAATTAATGAACTATATATAAAAGATGGGAGAGACGATAGTACTCATCCCATGCATGCCTTATTTACTGGATTAGCAGAAAAGTATGTCGAGGTTTCTAACAACAATCCCAAGTAATTCTGGTTTCTATAACTTAGGAACCGTCGAATCGTATCCAACAGGAGGTTCAGGACCAACAGCTTATGGTCCCACCTCCTATTTTGGTTCTGATCCACTACCAGAAACAAGTGGAGATAGCATCTACAATCCAATTGATCTTGGAATTTTATCTGACATTTTTAAAACCATTACAATTAGTAATTCACATGGTGGTTTATCACGTAGACAAACAACTTTCTATAGTTTTGAGCTAACTAAACGTAGATCAGTACAATTTACACAGAATTTCAGTCAATTTTCCTACGAACAAAATACAAATAAAAATACGCTTTTAGCTTTTTATGAAATTTTAGAAAAAACTAGAAGAGAAGAGTTACCTATAAATAATCTTGGATATGTAGCAAAAGAGTCAGGGATAGATTATTTAGATGAAGAAGGTGAAACACCTAATATTGACTATCCAAACCTATCATTAGACCCTGGTAAATATTTATTTTTAATTACTAATGATATTCGTTATTTAGAAACTACTTATTCAATTGATTTAAATGTAAATAGTCTTGACTGGAGATTCGTGAATGAGACTATTGACGAAACTGTTGACTTCAGTTCAATAACTGAAGGTGTCTCAGGTAGTATAGATTTTGGGTCTATAGCTAGTTAATAAGGTTATAAATAGAGTTATTTAACCCGAAGTTCCTTAACGAAGAAGGCTAGTTCAGCTAAGTCATCGTTAATTTCAGTTGACATTAAAGGAGCAATATCTGTCTTAACTCTTATGTCGCACATTAAATTAGATCCAAAACTAGAGAATGATGGAGCACGAAAATTAGTTCTTCCAGAGGCTACACTATTGCTTTTAGTTGAAGACTTACGAGATTTATGACCTTTACCTCTAATACCTCCTTTACTGCTACCTTTCCATTTTCTCCACATACTTCTATCTCCGAAGGCTTTAAGGAAATCTTCTGGGGTAGATGTTCTTGACAAATACATAGCCGATTCCAACGTAGACCCTTCATCTATCTGGTTTTGGAATATCTTGGTATACTTGTCATATTCTGGTCCTACACCAAAGCTCTTTGGAGCATAACCAATACTTTTGTCCCAATCAGGACTCTCGGTTAGTGCCATGTTAGGTGCTGCTTCAGGAGTTTTATCTACTTGATTTAAAAATGTGTTTAAACCTGATGATAGATCTCTAGCTTCGCTTTCTGATATTTGATCGTTGCTTAAACTACCTGTAGATGTAGTTGCACTTTTATTGCCATAACCTTCCATTAACCATTTCCCCCCTGGACCTACTCTTGCATCTAACCAATCTTCAGCTGGATTGACACCATGCTCATTCTTATAGTCAGTAACAAGTTTTAAACGATTTTTATATTCATCACTCAACATGATATTAGATCTAACTTGATCTTTAGTTTGTCCTCTGTTTAAATCTCCAGTCCAATAATTCAAACCTTCAGTTCCAGCATCTCTTCCTAGTAATTCCTTATATTGTTGATTAATCCAAGCATCATGACTTTCTTTAGGAGGTTGTGGATCAGGTCTATCAGGTTCAAAAACTGGAGGATTTCTCTTGACTGGTTTAGGAGCAGTTGCTAAAACATTTCTATATGAATCAGCAATATCGTATGCAGCCCTTCTAGATCTTGAATACCCTCTACCGCCAGGTAAGGTGTCACCATACGTTTCAGCAGCTTGCATTCTAGCTGCGATATTGGCGTCATTTATACCACCTGTAAAGCTACTTGGACGTCTAGATCTAATTGCGTTAATTTCGTTAATTGCTCTATTTGCCACATCACGAGCAACTTTATATTGTTCTCTAGGAGTTACCTTTTGATAAACAGACGCCTTTTTATCATCTGGAGTTATTAAGTTGTAATCACCAACTTTTGTTTGAGTATAACCTGGTACACTTTCCTTTTTTTCTTCTGACATTTTACTGTTTGCGGCTCCAGTTGTAGTAGGTAAAGTAATCATCATCGCCATCATCTATTCTCTTATCAAATTTAACGTAATCGCTAAGAGCTAAATTAGGTCCAACATCTCCTGTCCCTAATTTTTGAATAAGATTGTCACCTTGAAGGAATAAATTTCTATCACTTAATGCCCTATCATCTATTGTCGCTCCTGAAGTAGACCAATAATTAGCTAAAGCATTAGCCATCGTATAAGGGTTATAAGCATTGTCGTCTGGTCTAGTTGTAATTCCTTTTACATATTCGTCATAACTTAAATTATTATCATCTCCAGCTGCTGTCTTAAATTGATCAGTTAAATAATTTGTTCTAGCAAAACTACCAGTTCCATAAATATCTGCATCGTCTCTAGGAGAGTCCCAATGAGTTCCTGACCATCCTTGATTTTGCCTTAAATCCCAGTTGTAATCATTTTTGTCTTTGTAACTAGTATTTGGAGTTGTATTATCTGGAGTTGTATCATCTGGAGTTGTATCATCAGGAGTTGTATCATCTGAAATAGTCTGAGAACTTGGCTCTGGATAACGAATACTTGGTCCATAACCCCAATCTCCCCTTATTTCTGAAATTTGAGGAGCAGTAGCACTTAGCCTTTCGGCATCTATTAATTCCCTAGCAGGTGCTCCACGAAGAGATGAATCACTTCCTATTCCTCCCATAGGTCTAAATGAAGAGTTAGCTCGTCTACCAGGTAAAGTATCTCCATAAGTCTCAGCAGCTTGCATCCTAGTCGCAATATTTGAATCGTTAATTCCTCCAGTAAAGCTACTTGGTCTGTCAGATCTTATTGCATTTATCTCATTAATTGCCCTATTTGCAACGTCTCTAGCTACGGCATATTGCTCTCTAGGAGTTACTTTTTGGTAAACACTAGCTTTCTTATCCTTGGGCGTTAAAATAGTGTAATCACCTACCCTCGCTTGAGAATACCCATCTATACCATTATTTGTTCCTTCGGTCATCTAACTGTTTCCACTGTATTTCTATATCGATTCTATCTGTGACAAACTCATGCAAATGCTGAACTCCAACATAACCAACAGGAAGAAGGATAAGGATCAAAAACAACTCAGCATAAGTGATTGGTCTACGCATAAAACTAAATACCCTTTCGTTAAGGAGTTTAGCGAACTTATATCTAACGTGTCCACTAAAATACTAAAAACAGTCTTAATGACCCCAGAACAAGAGAATTTAGCTCAATCTCTATGGGGAGCAAATAGAAGTAAACAACAATTAGACAGTAGTTATAAACCAAAAATCAACACTCTTAGGGAGTATTACGAAAGAGTTTTACTAATAGATCACAAAAAACAATGGGACGATCATGAAAAATCCGCTACTATTTATGAAGACAGCCATCTCGAATGACAATAATTAATAACGAGGATTGGCTTAATGTCTTAGAAAATACAGATTACGAACCAATAGAAAATGAAAATAATACATATCAAAGCTATCGTTTTGTAGATTTAGACATAGAATCGGTAACTACAGAAAACTACGTTGATAAATTAATGCCTTCCTTAGTGGAGCAAATAGAAATGTTTATACCTCCATCAGGTAGTTTTAGAAGTCCTGATTTACGAAGGTATTTAGAGCTTATAAGGGGCTACGAAACAAGTACAACCGATTTAATGCTAGGTCTTTCTTTAGCAGATCAGATTCGACTTACTTTTAGTGATATGAGAACAAGTACTATTTGTGATCGTTATCCTGAAATTAATTTAGCTGAAAAAAGAAGATATAGATGTGTTGCAGAATATTTGATTCGACAAGGGGAATTGACGAAACTAAGAGATGAAAATGGAAAACTAATAAAAAAAATTGGTAATATGCAAAAAGCTGTTGTCCTATATAAACCTTTAGAAAAATTACTTGAGACATTAAAAAAATCAGGGTTAGGACATCTAGTTAAATCAGTACCTAGAGCTAGTGCTGTGAAAAAAGAAGAAACTTGATACACTAAATTAACTAGAGGATTCCATGACTAGCAGAAGAAACAAACTACTCCTAAAAATGTTGGAAACAACTACGGGAGAAACAGAAGAAAAATTATTAAAACTTTCAATTGAACGTATTGTTGCTGACCAAGCAGAATATTATAAGAAATTTTATAAAAATGAAGGACCAGGAGCGATGATCTTTATGCCTCAAAAAGAAGATAAAGATAGTATGTTTTATTTAACTGTTGATTTATTAATAAAAGCAGTAAATGATGCAAATAAGAGAGAACTTGGAGGAGTAGAGCATTTAAGAAAAGCAATATCAATAGCAGAATCACTTGATTCTGAAAAAGAAGCTCTATTTATTCTCCAAGATAAGGATGATATTCAACTCTTTCATTTTAAAACTGATGAAGAAAATCCAAGCCTCCTTCAGATGTGAAGAAACGTAAGCTCACTTGGGCTAATTACCGAGTTATTCTCGGAAGAATTGAACACATTGAATATGATTGGTTAACTCCAGCAGAATATATACCTTACATATCAGCACTATTAGGAGATATTGATCTCGATCCTTGCTCCACACATAATGCTAATAGTCAATTTTTAAGAGCTAGAAAAATATATACCTTAAAAGAAGATGGTTTGAACATCCAAGAACCATGGACAGGAACAACATACTTATTTCCACCTACTTATGGTAGATGTTCTTTTAATAAAGAAAGAGGTACATGGAGATGGAGTAAAAAGGCTGGGGTAGCAGCAAAAGCACCTTCAGTTATATGGTTTCAACGTTTGATTAGAGAATGGAAATTACGAAATATACCTGAAGCTCTCTGTTATACGATTTACCCAGAAATGATGAGAATATTACCTGAAATGTGGGACTACCCTGTGTGTATACCGACTGATAGACCTAATACTATTCATGGTAAAGGTTTTTTTACTCTTAAATCTCCAATTTATTGGGGATATTTTATTTACCTGCCAAAATTAGAACATGGCTTTCAACAAGCTGATCGATTCAAAGAAATCTTTTCACATATTGGAAAAGTAATTTGCTAACCTTTAAAAGGACGAGGCCAGTCAGTAGCTCGTAAATTATTAACATAACCACGTAAAAATCTCATACCTTCAGTATTATCTACTGTGTGACGATGACCACGTAATCCTTCGTAACGTTCGTCAACGTTGTAATCTTGGCTAAACTGGGGATTCATATGTCCATTGTATTAGAAGAGAATATGACAATGACTAAAACGCAGGAGGAAATCGCAGCAATTTGCGAAGATATAAAAGAACTTCTTTTATATAAAAATAAACAATATGGTGATTCTGCTCTAAATCCTTCAAGAATATTCAGTAAATCAAGTGCTGTAGAACAACTTCTTGTAAGAATTGACGATAAATTAAACAGGATAAAAAAAGGAGCTGGTCTAGTAGGAGAAGATGAAGATGTTATACAAGACTTGATTGGATATTTAGTTCTGCTTAAAATAGGTTTAAAGCACCAAAAGGCTGAAACAAATGGATTATGACGCAATTGTAGAAGGATACTCTGATGAATTAAAACTCATTGATGCAGTTGATATGCTTAGTCGAGATCCTGTTGCCGCTTCGGAGATCCTAAAGAGCGTGGCTTCTCAGTCCAATAACGAAAAAAGCGACGTACAACTTCTTGAGACGGATCCCACTGAAGTAACTTTTTCTCAAGATATTCAATTGCTTTCAACTGATTGGGTGCCCCAGTATAAGTCTCAGGGAGATTCAATAAGCATCTCTTGGAATGACATCGATGAGGAACAAACGTTGGAATTGTCTTGTCAGGAGCCAGATACATATCCAGTTCCATTCGACGTTGATCTACCATCAAATCTCCACCTGAACACCACAACCGATTGATATAAGGACTCCACTCACGAATTATTGCTGTTTTAGTAGCGTGAGTATTAATTAACTCTAAGAGACGACAGGTTTTTAAAGAACTGATACCAATACTAAAAGCAAAGCTAAGAATAGCTGCCCTTCTATTTCTATTTAATGGTACAAACACATATTGAGAAACTAAATCAGAAAATTCTTTTAAGTCCTCTACTAATTGATTATTAACTTCCTCCTCTGTAGCTATATCATTAGGTCCTAAATAGCTCTTACCTAACTTTTTACTACCATAACCAATACGCCATATATCTTCTCCATAGTCCTTATAGGCTGCATAGCGACCCATACTGAGGTCAGTACGTGGTGCATTATATCTTTTTATAAGATTAATCCCTTTTCGAGTTAAAAAAGGATGTTCTTTCCAGCTTTCTTTTAACTTAGTTTTTTTATGGGACGTCAACGCTGCCGTTATAACTTACTTCAGAATACCCATCTAAAGTAAGCAACACAACATAATTTTTAGCAGCATTAGTTACCGCAACCCCAACAGCACCTTTACCCTTACCATCTTTAGAGATGTTTGTAACAACCTTATACCCACTAGCAGCACTGCTGCCTGAATAAGCATCTTCTTGAAACACTTCCATGGTGTTTACACCACTGGTCTTGTCTAGTTTTACAATAATGTTTCCAGTTCCACCTGGATTAACACGGAAAGCTCTAATAGCTTCTCCTGGATTTCCTGATGACGTCGCACCAAGATAAGTAACTTCAGAACCTGTATCGACACTGAATGTGTCTATAGTGCCTTCAATAGTGCGAGTAGCCATAGTATTTAAGAAACCTGTCCCATCGTGGAGATGTTGAATTTAATATCGGCATCAATGCCGTGATCTTTCAGAACGCCAAAAAACATTTGACGATCCATAGCTCTTTGATGGAGCATTTCGATAAAGGCTTCCTCTAAGTCGTCACGATCTAAATTTTGAATCGCTAGAGCAGTGGCGTGAATCTGAAATTCAACGTCCATTGGAAGCTCGATTGCATCCATAAATAGCTAAAACCTTATAGTTATCTTACCAAGACTGAATTAAAGAGCAATATTAATCAATAATCTTACTTACAGTAGTTTTTCTGTGTATCTTTTCATCTTTCTTCAAATACATTGAACTAATACTGTAGGTTCCACCAAACATTATGAGAAAAGTAAAAATCATTGGTCCCATTAGTAATACCTCCTTATAAGGCTATTCTAGGATCAGTTACACACGTATAACGCCGTTAATTACTTTACCCTTAACATCATTTCTTTCTTGTCCTCGTAATGCAGCATCACCTGTAGCAGGTAGATCCTGAGCAATACGATCTGGAATCCAACGCTCTGGATTCTTTGTATATCTATTTAAAAAATCTTTTGCAGGATCAGCTGGAGACCCATCCGATGGAGACATCATTTGCAATGCACGGAATTGACTTGTCCGTAGGTAATATTTGTATGGGGTAGAACTTTTGTTCCATCCAAGACTTTAGTCTAACAAATCTTTTTTCACAGTAATTATTGTTTTTTTCTGTATACCATTCTTCTAGTGAAGTTGATGCTTTTTCTTTATTACATTGAGAGCAACAGCAACACATATTTGCTCTTACATTATGACCACCTTTGAATTTAGGGACTATGTGATCAATAGTTGCAGTGGTTTCATCTAATGGCTTAGAACAATAGGCACATTCCCAGTGCCAATCTCTAAATATCCGTTGTCTAAATTCATAACGAGCGTTTTTCGGAGTGAGAGAAATGAGATTAAGTAAAAGATCATTCTCACAATGAATCATTAACTATTTTGCAGCCTTGAAAAGACTTTAAAATGCATAAACTTGTCTTAAGTCTGATCGACTAGACTAGTAAATTCCTCTTCTATAAAATCACAATCAGCTTCTTCTAAAAGCTTAAGTAGATAATAATGAATTTTTTCTGTAACCCAACGTAAATCCTCATCACTAATGTCACTAATAATGGCATCTAGTGATAACTCACGAGAAGGTGCTCGTACATGTTCTGCTAATAATGCTAAGGCTTTATATCGATTTCTGTTTAATTCGCCCAACATTGTATTAAGAGGCTACATCCTCAGAGTCAGTGGAATCAGTAGTACCTTCTGCTTCTTGTTTTTGAATTGCTGCAAACTCAAGAGCACCTAGTACCTTTAAATACTGTTCTTTAAGTTTAGCCATCTGAGACTCAGTTTGTCTGATATTCTCTTCTAAACTTTGTCTTTGATCTTGTAGCTGTTCTTCAAGAGACTTAGTTGCTTCAGTCATCAATAAAAATAAAACGTCACATAGGAGAATAATATCCCTTAATCTTCAACTGTATTTAAATAATTTCTAAAATTTGTCCAACACCATCCTGTAGCTCCTCCAGCAACAAATAATCTTCTATTAAAATGCTCATAATTATATTTAATATTCTTTCCAGCCTCTGCACTTCTGTCTTTCCAACCTCCATCAATTAGATCTAATTCACCAAAAGGATCTTGAACTAACCAATAATCATATCCATACCCAGTAATTACTACATAATGCGCTCCTCCTTTTGGATTAGAAATATGCTTCTTAGAAATAACACTTGCAATAACAGGTAAGCCTCGTTTTATATTGTCCTTAATATCTTCAGGATCTACAGACTGATTAAATGTAGCTGTATAACCTAAAGTCTTAATTGATTGAAGATGTGCATCACGAGAACCATTAGAACCACGCTTATTAAGTAAGTTGATATAGTCATTAACACCGTTAATACCTTCTGCATCTAGGTATTTTAAGACCATAGCCATACAAAATGCTTGGCTCCTTCTCCATCCTTTTATTTCATCTTCGTTGTAATACTCATATGGAAATTCTCTTAAATAAACTAAATCATTATCTTTAGCATATGGTTGAACAGAAATCTCAGTCTTTAAGCCTTTCCAGTGATTGTCATAAACCCACCATTTACCTAAACCAAAGCCAAGTTCTAAAAACGTATGGTGATCTTCACGTTCTAAAACATAGCAACGACGAATAGCTCTACCTCCGTAAACCTTTGCTTTTTCATCCGATTTAAGACGTAGTGCAGGTAAGGGTCTTTTTTTTAACCAAGTATTATTTTTAGATGTCATAGACACCCAACCCCATTTAAATTCAGGAGGTTTTTGACAAAATAGCTCTAACTCTGCTGCACGGCGCCTAGAAAGCCCTTGAAAGACTTTATTACCTTCTTTATTCCATTTATGCAGTTCTTCTTTAGCGACCTCTGAAGGGTCTTCTAGAGCATTTATACGCTTCAATAATTTTGAATCAGTGAGCTTGTCTACTCCCATATTTGAAGCAAACGAAAATAAAGCATCAAATTGATTTTGATTTATAGGTGCAGTGACTAATTGACTAAGTTCTTTTTCTAAATTATTTACAAATTCTTTTGATAATGGCGCACCTTCAAAAAGACGGATAGTATCTAACCCCGCCTGAGAGATGTGACTAATATGCACTTAGCAACCTTCTATTGCTTTAGATATATCTCCACCAAGATTAGCCCCTGTTTTCTGCCCGAACATTGTCGCCCATCCACCAGCAACCCAGCCTATGATTGGTATTTGAGACAGGGCTGGTGCAGCTTGTGCTCCTACTGAAGCTCCAATCACACCTCCCGTAGAGGAACCAGCTCCTTCTGCTTTAATACAGGCTATCTCTTTAGCGGTAAGTTTGGAGGCATCATCTCCACCATCTAAATGAACTTTTCCATTCATCGTATATTCTTCATATAAATCAACAGTTGTAGCACCTTTGCTAAATAAACCACTAGAAGGTTTAACAACATTTTCTGTTTTTATCATTACCTTTGGATCATTAGCGTTATATCGAATCTTATAGCCATCCTTAGTAGCCTCCATCTCATAAGACGTATAACTACCAACTGGAAAATCGACAACAGGTAAGTTGCCTTTACTTATTAAGGAACCCATTAAGCCAATATTAGAGACTCCGAGGAAGGCTCCTAAACCAAGAGCTGTCCAATTCATGTTGCTCTTCCTATACATTCAAATTCAAGACTCAAGAGAGGTCTTGTTATCCACTGTAGTAATTTTAATAGGCGCTTGCTCGATACGCAATGTTTGAGTAGGACCAACTTGTGACATCTTTTCAATTAAGCGTTCAAAATCAGCCTTACTAATATCACCTAAACCACCTCCTTTTTTGTTATCCATCTTCATTGTTCCGTCACCTTTTTTAGAAGCTGTCTGGAGGCCAAAACTTGCCAAAGCTCCTGTAAATACTGAGGCTACAAAAGTTATATCTTTAGGTGCTTGCTGCCCAAATGCAGGCAAAGTGATGTAATTTAATGAAATGATAAATCCACTCCAAACGACAACGCCAAGCCGCACAAAAGTGGATAAAATTACTAACTGTTCTTCTTTATCATCAATACCTTCTTTTATTTTTGTAAAAACATTCTTTTTTTTCTCATCTTTTGTAGATGGTGTCTTAGGAGACTTTGTTACATCTTCAGTCATCGTATAGTAGCAATACCTACT
>Ga0098038_1001015_pt1 | contig 12225 bp, 21 predicted proteins | sample 5B_taG_FD_75051 | JGI IMG/M metagenome (GOLD analysis project Ga0098038, IMG submission 75051) | Marine viral communities from the Subarctic Pacific Ocean - 5B_ETSP_OMZ_AT15132_CsCl metaG | ecosystem: Environmental > Aquatic > Marine > Oceanic | place: Pacific Ocean | collected 2015-01-08 | reverse complement strand
TTCTCCTTTGTTTTAATTAAGAAAATAACTTTTTCATATTCCAAAACAACGGACTGTCCACCTAATAACTATTGTATATATGATATAAAAAGTTGAGTTTTGATTTTCACACCCAATGGGTAAACAATATTGGGTGTCAATAAAAAAACCCCACTAACTGTGGGGTTGAAACTGTACTAATCACTTTGAATTACGATTAGGGCCTAATTGCCAGTTTATTTTCTAAGTCTCTAATACGAGCCTATATTTGTTCCTACTCTATCTCTCTATAAGTATAAATTACCTATACCAAGTGCAAATACTATAAATAGGAGACCGATAATCCTTAAGATTTTTGGAACCTCATCATACATATCGTGTTTTTGTATCATAAATCCTCCTTTAGTATAAATATACCTATGTTAAGAAATTGTTAAGTAAATATTATGGGAAGGTTAAAGGATTTTCTTTTTAATAATGTGATTATGAATTACAAGTACATCCATTTCACAATTTAAAAATGTTTTAATTGCATCTTCTGGTGTAAGAACCATAGTTTGGTCTTTTAGATTAAATGAAGTATTAATCACAATCGGATATCCATTAATTTGTTGGAGTTTAGTAAGTAATGCATAAATGTACTTATGTTGATTTTTATTAAGAGTTTGTATTCTTGCAGATGAATCAACATGAGTTATTGATGGTAGGTTTTTTGCATGTTCTGGTTTTACCTTTACAACTTGGTTCATATATGGAACAGTATCTTCGTATCTAAAATATACTTTTGAAAATTCTTCAGTAACGATTGGTGCAAAGGGTCTGAATCCTTCTCTCTTTTTAATCATACGATTTAATCTTGATTTCATTTGAGGGTCTCTTGGATTTGCAAGAATACTTCTATTTCCAAGTGCTCTAGCACCAAACTCCATTCTACCATCAAACCAACCAACTACATTACCATCTTTTATTTCTTGTGCAATAATATCAACTATCTGTTCTTTTAATTTTTTATCAGCCCATATTTCACTACTGTACTTTTGAATTGCATCTAAAACATCATCTTGTTTATACCCAGGTCCTAAATATGGAATGTTGTTCATTACTCTAATTTCAGCTGCTCTTGAATTACAGTTTTTGTAATGATAATCTAATGCACAACCAATTGCAGAACCTGCATCTGATGGTGCTGGTGGTATGTATAATTTTTTAAATTTTGTTTTTTGTAAAATCTTACCATTGGCAGTTCCATTATATGCACAACCACCACTCAAACATAGGTTATCAGAGTTTGCCTGTTTGTATAAAATATCAAGTAAATTAAAAAATAATTCTTCATATAATGATTGTAATCCTGCTGCTATATCTTTATGTTGTTGTGTTAGTTCATCTTCTGGTAATCGATTTGGTATTTCAAAAAGTTTTCCAAGTTTTTCATTAAACATACTTTTATCATCATATTCATATGTAAAGTATTCCATGTTAATTTCAAAAGTACCATTTTTATTTTTTGTTACTAATTTATTAAATTTTTCTTTGTAAACTTTTGAATCACCATAAGGTGCTAATCCCATTACTTTATATTCACCTTCATTGGGTTTGAATCCAAGAAATGCTGTAAATGAAGAATATAACATACCTAGAGAATGAGGAAAATTAATACTTCCCATTTTTTGTACAGTATTTACAGTTCCTAATCCTAAACAAGTTGTTTCCCACTCACCAACACCATCTACTGATAATATTGCTGAATGTTGGAAAGGTGAAGTATAATATGAATATGCTAGATGAGATTGATGGTGGTCTGAATAATAAACTTCTGTGTTTTTACCACACAGTTTTTTTATTTTATTCTCAATATCTTTATAAGATTTTATATTTCGATTTAAAATAGATTTACGATTGTTGTAAATAACATCATACCATTTTTTTGGTTTTTTCTTGATACTTTTTTCAATCCTATCTAATTTTTCTTTTGGGTTTTCGTAGAAACAAATTGCATGAAGATTTTCAGGCCTTATATTATAAGTTTCCATTAACCACTCAATTGTATTTGTTGGGAAACTTGAATCGTGTTTTATACCTGTGAATCTTTCTTCTTCACACGCACCTAAAACTTTTCCATCTCTTACTAACGCAGCTGCACTATCGTGATAACCACAACTTATTCCTAAAACATATTTCATAAATACTCATTATCTAAATATGGATTTTCTTCTTCAGGTTCTTCTTGTTTCCAAAATGGACTGGTTCTACTATCTAAAGGCTCACCATGTTCAAGAAAATCATTAAGAAGTTTTTTCTGATGTTTTTTCATTACATTTACAACTTTAGTAATATAATGAGTTTTACAATCTGTCATTTCTCTAATTAAAAGATAGAGATGTTTCTTATTAAAATTTTCTATGTGTTCACTTCTTCTGAATAATTCTAAGATAGAATCTGCTATTTGTAAATCTCTTTTTTTATTAAATACTGAATTTAAATTTTTATCCCAATAACTTAACATCATTTTTTTAAATTCAGAATATTCATTATCTAATTGGTCTTTGTAAAAATCATTCTCCGGATTCCATGTTTCTGGCATATCTGAAAGTAATGAATTTTGTTTCCATCTTTTATAGTTACCATTGTTTTTTAGAATCAAATGATTTTTTGCAATGATAGTGAAGTATGAAAATGCTCTTCCTTTTCCTTCCTTAAACATATGCATTTTTTCAACCATAACAGAAACTACTTCAGTTTGTACATCTATTTTTGGTACATCAAAGTAAGTAAACTTAAATGTATTTAAAACATTTTCTGCCAGTTTTTCAAATGGATACTTAATTCTTTCTTCATAAATTTTAGACCTTTTCTTGGGGTCTCTACATTTGTTGTATTCAACAATTGCCTCTTGGGCAGGTGTACCGAAGTACACTTTAGATTTTTTTCTTCTTTTTCTAGGCATATTATAATTCGTTATCGAGGTCCTCTACTATTTTTTTCATCTCCTCAAAAGTAACCCCCACCTCATCGTCTTTTTCAAAAACTTCTCTTTTATCTAGTTTTCTCATGTTATTGAGTGCATCTGATACTTTTTGTTGTGTAGTATTAACGATATCAACTAATCTATCTTCAAGTTGTTCGTTCTGTCTTAAAAGGTTTCTTACACCTATCAATAAGACAATATTCAGTATTACTGAAACTCCTATAATGATATTATAGGTTGTAAAATATTCTAACATATTATTCTAAGTTTAATTCGTATCCACTAAAGTGTGTTAAATACGAGGTAAGTTTTGTTCCATTACCATCTCTAAATTCTTTTCCTTTTTTAAGGAATCTTTTAACATTACCAGGTCCTGCAAGATGTGCTGCTGCAAGTATTCCACTTTCAGTAATCTCTGTACCATGTATAGTTTTACCTTCCCACTTATCAATATACTTCTGAAGTATTTTTTTATTATGTGAAAGTAAATCTAACATTGCCTGTTCTTGTAAGTAAGGTGAATTAAGAAACTCTTGTCTTGATACATCGTATCCTAATGATTTAAGAGTTTTTTTACCAAATTGGTATTTACCCATATAACCCCAACCATTTACAATATCGTATCTGTTTGAGGATTCTCTCATCCCTATTGCATCCAAAAACATATCGTGTTCACTTGGTATTGGAATTTCAATAGGTTCTATTTTTATTTCAATTAGTTCAACTGGTTTAGTTTCTAAAACATCAACTGATTGAACTTTTGGTATTATGTAATTAGTTGTAAATCCAACTAACCCTAAAGTAGTAAACATCGAAATGATTACTAATAGTATTTGTTTTCTCATATGGATTGCTCCTTTTGATTTACTATGTAAATATACGAAAAAAATTCCATATATCCAAATTTTTAGAGAGTTTTTTTAACATTCTCCAATTGGTCCATAGTAATGACCTCCGAAAACTTCTTCTTCTGATGGTTCTTCATCAGGTAATCTTTTTAAAACATCATTGGTGAGTTCTAGTAATTTTTCATTTTCACCCACTAACTGTTCAAACAACTCAATGTTGTAATCAATTTTTTCTTCTATTTCTTTTTTTGTGAAAAGGTTTTTTTCAATAAGTAAATCTATAATACTCTGACTGACTAATGTCTGAGTAACGAGTTTACTCTGTAATCTTCCCAACATTCTTTTTGATATTAAGTTCATCCAATAATTCCTTTAATCCTTCTTTATCTTCATTTCCATAAACTAAATCTCCGAAGGTCTTTTTTATTGATTTGTTTGAATAACCCATTGCTGCAGCCAACCTCACACATACAAGTTTATATTCATTGATATCCATATCATCTGGCACATCTAATGAAATCTTATTGGCTTCTCTGTTAAATTTTTTAAAGTGCTTGTCTGTATATCTAAATATAACTTTTCCCATCTTTTCGTAAACATTAAAGTAATTCGGCACCTTGTTCCAATAGTGGTTGTGCCTTTTTGTATTTCATAAATTCGGTATCTCCATTCGGTAATTTTACCATTACTCTTTCGTTTCTACCATACTTTTTTGTTCTAATTATAGTTTCAGTATATCTTCTATCTTCATCTGTTATTAACTTTCCATCAAGATGGTCAATCTCATGTTGTGCTACAACACACTCTAACAAACCTTCATCTGAAAAGAATTCTTCGGATGTTTCCCAAGTTCCTTTTTCTGAATCAGGTGAAAATACTACTGTACCTAAATTATCACATTCTATTGTAAATGTTTTATGTCTTACTGTTTTAACTGGTTTACGCATTGATTTAGGAATCGATAAACATTGTTCCACATATGCAACTATATCCTTTGATACCTCAACAACCTTTGGATTGATTAATACTAAAGGTTCTTTCACATTGATTACACATGCTCTTTTATCTATTCCTATTTGATTTGCAGATAATCCTATACCACCATGTTTTTTTAATTCTTGCAGAAGTGTTACTGATATTTCATCAATCTCTTCTTTTGTAAAAGTGGATGGTTCTACAATTGATTTAAGTTTATTTGGTTCTTTAATTAATCTCATTTTGTTTTATAACTTTTCTTTCAGATAAACTACCACCCCATGGTCTCTCAGTAATTGTTTTACCTCCATCTGGTGATTCGTAAATCTTCGCATCTTTCATTTTATCTTTTAACATATCAGAAACTTTTCTTTCTTCCCAATACAATTTTCTAACATTAGAACCTAATTCCATATCATTTGGATATTGTTCTACTAATTTTTTTATATTCATCTCTACTCCGCTATATTTAAATATTTTTCTAACAACCACGATGATGATTGAATTTTTTCACCCAATCCCCATACTGAATCTATTCCATAACTATTACAAACATCATTCTCTGGTGTAGTTGTTTCTGTTCTATCTCCACCATTACCAAATGCCATATCACCTTTTTTTAAATCTCCATACTCATTCTGAAATTTTCTTTTTGCATGGTCAATGAAATCAATTGCTGTATCATCGTTGTGTATAAGTGGATTCATTACATATACATAATCCACATCTCTAAGGTTTTCCATTATGAACTTTCTTTCTTCTTCTTTCATAAATTGTTTTCCTTTTTTTCTAAACAACCAACTATCATTGTTTAGTCCAATCCAAACTTTTTCTGCTAACACTTTAGCATTTTGGATACATTCTATGTGGCCTTTGTGAACCGGGTCAAATCCACCACTTATTAATATTACTTTATATTTTTTTGCCATTTTAAATTATCTTATACAAAGATACAAAATTTTTTTTATAATTCCAAATTATTTCCAAGAAAAATTTGCACCCATGTGTCCATATTTTGCTGTATTACTAAATATTGGTTTTCTTAATTCTAAGAAATCAATAATTCCTTGTGGTGATAAATCATATCCTTTGATAAATTCGTGTTCTCCATCAACGATAGCACTTGCTTGAAGAGGTTCATTATATCCTATTGCATATGCAAGTTGAACGAATACTTCTTGTACCTTTGGTCTTGCTTCTAAAATATCTACTGCAATCCTTCTTGCCATGTATGCTGCACTTCTATCAACTTTAGTACAATCCTTACCACTAAATGCTCCACCACCAAGTGGAACTCTTGGGCCATAATTATCAACTGCTAGTTTTCTACCAGTTACCCCAGCATCGGCAGTAAACCCACCAATGTTCCAATCCCCTGCGGGATTACAATGTAATTCTTCTATATGATAGTGTGGATAATCTTCAAAGTATTCTAACACTAAACCCACGAGGTCATCTGCAGGTGCCTTTTGGAAAGATGCAACAACCCTAAGTGAGTTACCATTCATTGTAACTTGAGTTTTACCATCATAAGGATACCTACTAAAAATATGTTTATTAAGTTCTCTTGATAAATAATATTCTTGTGGTAAAAATAATTCATTATCTCTACACGCATAACCAATCATAATCCCTTGGTCTCCTGCTCCACCAGTATCAACTCCTTGAGCAATCTCTGGTGATTGTTGGTTTAGATGTATGATTACATCTTCTACACCTGATACAATATAAACTATGTTTCTAATATCATCTTCTGTAACTTTAGCCGTTGAAGTTACTTCACCAGTAACAAATACCTTTCCATTACCACCACAAACTTCTATGGCACATCTTGAATTGGGGTCTTGGTTTAAGTGAAAATCTAATATTCCGTCTGATATTCTATCACACATTTTATCTGGATGCATCGGTGATACACATTCTGCTGTTCTAATCATTTTGTTTTTGTTATAAGAGTTGTGAAAATATATAAAAAGAAAATTGGCATTGTTGGTAAGAAGAATAATATTATAAATAATAATCTCCAAAGGATAGGGTCTGAATCGGTATAATCTCCTAACCCTCCACAAATACCAGCCAATCTTCTATCTGTTTTGCTTCTGTAAAATCTTTTCATAATTAATTACTTAAAGGTGCTTTAATTGTTGGATGTGATTGATACCCAACAACCTCGTAATCGAATTCACCATTTAAAATATCTACATTTGATAATTTAACTGATGGTAATTCAAATGAAGTTCTCATTCTTTGTTCTTCTGCTTGTTCTAAGTGATTATTATATAAATGAGTATCTCCTAAATTTCCAATCAATTCACCTGGTTCTAAATTTGTTTCTTCACACAATAGTAATAATAACATTCCATAAGATGCAATGTTAAATGGTAACCCTAAGAAAGTATCAACACTTCTTTGATTCCACATTAAAGATAGTTTTCCATCGTTTACATAACATTGGAATCCATAATGACAAGGTGGTAATACCATCTCACTTAACTCTGATGGGTTCCAAGAGTTAACCATTAATCTTCTACTATTAGGATTTTCTTTTATAAGTTCTACTAGGTTTTTAATTTGGTCTACAATGTAAGTTGGGCCAGAACCTTTTCTTTTACCTATCCTTCTCCATTGTTTTCCATAAACAGGTCCTAGTTCTCCCCATACTTGTGCAAAATCTTCATCTGATTTAATTTTATCTATAAACTCTTCAAAGGTTAATTCATCTCTGTCAAGTTCGTATGCACAAGCTCTCTGATAAGTTTTATATGCATCTCCATTCCAAATGTTACATCCATTATCAACCAAATATTTAATATTGGTTTTTCCTTTTAAGAACCACTTAAGTTCTGTCATGATTGATTTGATTGCCATCTTCTTTGTTGTAAGAAGTGGAAACCCTTCACTCATTTTGTGTCTAATTTGTTTTCCAAATAAAGATAGTGTACCAGTGCCTGTCCTATCTGATTTTTCTTTTCCTTCAAGTAATATGTCTTGAAGAAGTTGCTGGTATTGTAAATCTATGTTATTCATTATGTATTAATTCACTTTTGTTTTTATTCAATAAGAAAAAGTATTTTCCTTCTTTTTCAGTAGTATCAAAGGATGGGTTATTTACACACAGTTTATCGTACTCACATCCCTCATCATAACCAAACCTTATAATCATTGTATTTTTATTATCTAAGAAACTAGGAACCTTTGCAGGCCATGGGTCTTGATAAAATACTTTAACATTCTTTTTAAGTTTTTTTATAAATTTTTTAAAATCTTGTGTTGGTGGGAAAGGTTCTGAAAATTGTTCTTTTTCATTTCTTGCAATTAAAATTACATTTTCGTAATCAGTTTTGTTTATAACCTCAGATAGTTTATACGCTGTAAATAAATCAAAGTTTGAATTCACATTGAGAAACCCAACACTATCTTCTATATTTATATATGTGTAAATAAAAAAGTTGTTATTTAAATTGGATATTTCCTTAGATACCAATTTATTTAAGAAATTCTTTTTTCTTCCCATTCGTTTGTTTTAAATACATTACCGATGTCATTAAATATTGTTTCTTTATACAAGGTAGTTTCACCTTCAAATTTACATTCTAATTCTTTTGTAATTTTTCCATCAATATCAAGTTCTTTTTTATAATACGATTCCATCTCTCCCTTTTTAGTATAAGTGAAAATAGTATGAGATTGAATGTTTCTTGGAAAATAGTAATATCGAATATCATCAGTTACTAATCCATCATTATATTTTAATTCTTTATATACAATCTCAGCATCATAATTTAATTCATCATTAGTAAAATATTCTTGTTCTAATTGTAGAATCTCTTTATGATATGTTTTCTTTTGAAAAAGTTTTCCATTGACCTGATAGTAAAATTCTTCGTTATCTTTTTTTATAGGTACACCTTGATTCCATCTTAGTTTACCATCTCTTTCTTTTGAAGCAATATAATCAAGATTTGGATTTTTAGCTTTCCACAATAAATAGTTTTGATATTCTTCATCAAACTCATAAATTACTTTATTAAGTTTTAAATCAAATACACAATCATCGTTATATAGAAATTTTTTATACATTACAGATTTGCTAATCTTTCTATTTCGTTTTTTACTTTTATGTTCCAAGGCCCCCAAGTAATATTATCAATCAACCACTTTCTATAATAAGGTGGTATCGATGCAACTGGTTTACCTTTGTACTTTCCAAATGTCATATAAACCTTTTCGATATCACCATCTTTAGATTTTTTTTCTGCCAGATTTACTCCACCTTCTAAATGAATTCCTATTTCATGCATTGGAATACCTGTAATTTGTTTCTTTCCTTCACCAAACAATTCCCACTCTTCACCACCAGTATCTTTGTAATAAAGTTCTTCTACCTTACCAAACTTTTCTACTGAACCTACAAAATCAACTACTAAACAATTTTCTTTTTGTGGATGAATACGAGTTCCTCTACCAACAAACTGATACCACCAAGATATAGATGCAGTTGGTCTACCTGTAATTAAACAATCTAATTCAGGATAATCGAATCCAACTGTAAGTACATTTACTTGTACGATAACTCGTATCTGTTGGTTTCTAAACTCTTCTATGATTCTTTTTCTTTCTTGTGTTGGTGTACCTCCATGTACAACTGCTGCTTGAGGAATCTTTCTAGCAAGTTCTGTTGCTTGTTCTATCGTTGGTACTGCAACAAGAATAGATTTTCTATCATATACTTCTTCAATCTTCTTTACAATCTTATCACCAATGTTTTGGTTCTCATAAGAACGAGCAATAGATTCTTGTGTATATTCAGCACCACTTGAATTGTAAACAAGTGCACCAGTATCGAAATCATAAGATTGATATTCTAATGGACTCCAATATTTTAAGTTAACAATATCTTGAATCTGAGAAACATGAAGAATGTATTTAAAGAACACTCCATGTTTAGAACGATTCGTTAACATTACCAACTTCGAATATGGGCCAGTATCTCCCATGTTGGTTTGTAATTTTAAGGGGGTTGCAGTAAGACCAAGGACGTGAGTTGCTTTCATACCGTCCACAAACCTCCTCAACTGACCTGATTTGTTTCTTGGATATCTATCGCACTCATCTATAATAATCTTAGTGACCCCCATCTCTTTAAACTTATACGCAATATTGATTATGGAACCAATCGTTGCATAAGTTACATCACCTAATTCTTTACTTCCCATTGAAGCAGAATAGATAGATGCCTCTCCACCGAGAGTTATAAACTTGTTATAGTTTTGTTCTAGTAATTCTTTAGAAGGTTGTAGTACAAGAATCTTTTCACCGAGTTCTTTTGCAATCGCTGCGATAACAATCGATTTACCGAAGGCAGTTGGTGCCACGATAATCGATGGTTTCATCTTTGGAGTTTTAAAAAACTCAACTCCAATTGCTACTGGTTCTATTTGATTCTTTCTAAGTTTCACAAACCTAAATCTTTTCTAATATCTTTTTTAACAGTTGTTAAATATTTTCTTCTTTTACTATCTGATACAAATGGTACTGACCAGAATTGTTTCGTTTTAAACCATCTACTGAGTTTCCATCCGAAAACGAAGGTAAACACCCCTAACACTAATCTTAGTTTGACTGAGTTAAGATATAGGGTTCTGACGGGTAGTGATGGTGCACCATGTGTAATATATGTTCTAACTTTTTTATCTTTTAAAAATGGTCTTGGGTATGCATATAGTTTTGTAATGTTAACAAACTCGTATGCAAAGCCTGGTGTAAATACTTCATCAAAAAAGATTTCCATTCTTGGTGTTAATCTAAACCACCACACAGGTGAGATAAAGTAGATATGAGTTGACCAAGTAACTAATTCTTGATACTTCTTAATTAACTCTTTTCTTGGTTGTTCAAAATTATCTCTATACAAATCAACCACTCTATATGATTGTTTGTGTTTTCTCATTTGCCTTGTTGCAGTTTTGTATATACCATTCCAACAGAATGATTGTTTATTTGGATGACCAACTACAATAAGAATCTTTTTTTGTTTCAAACCTTAATCCCAATATGTAGATTTACCTACATTTTTTTTACCCTTAGTTTTTCTTTTTTTCTTTCTGAAAAGATTTTTTACATAACTATCCTCTTTCTCATCAGCGTGAGGATTAAATCTTCCCCAATTACCATGTCCATCATAATCAATAGGGTCGTGTTGTCTGTTGTAGTAATCTCTTAACTCAGGGTCATTTTCCATTTCCTGTCTTTGTTGTTTATGTGCTCGAGTTATCATTGTAAGTAACCCAACTAAATATAATGCAAAGATTATAAATCCTACTATAAACATCACTAACATATTACCTGTCATCATTTTTTTCTTCTTCTGTTTTTATACCTTCTTCTTGCTACTGCTTGTTGTCTAAAGAAATCATTTCTTCTTTGTCTAATTGCAACTGCAAATGCCAATATTGATGGAACCCAAATTCCAACAAATATTCCTTCTAACTTACTACCAGTAAACCATAATGATACTGAATATAAGAAAGATAAAAATGCTAATATAACTGGATAATATAAATCCCAAAATAATTTTAATTTTTTCATAACTTGTACTTTTTTTTATATTTTTCTACAAATGATATACCAACTCCTACATCTAATATTTCGTTTTCTTTTGGTATGAGTGGTTTTCTTTTTGTTGCGGATAAAATATCATCAACTCGTGTTCCTTCAAATACTTGTAGAAACACTTTTCCATTCTTTCGTGGTCTTTTATGAACCACTACTACTTCTGGTACTGATTTTAAATTACCCAATTGATTTTATTAATTCAACTTTTTTTTCTTCACATCCCTTCCAATTTTTTAAGAGTTCCTCGGATGCTTGTTTGTAGTAATCTCTTTCTTTTTTAACTTCGTAATACTTTACTTCCCACGAGTTTTGTTTTTGATTTGTACTAATGGAAAACCCCGTCAATACAAGAATCAATAAGAATAACATAATTTGTTTCATACTAATTTAAAAATAATGCTTTTATTACAAGCCATGCAACTACAATACCTAGACCGTATAATGTCCATTCCATAACTTTGTAATTACTTGCAACTTGTCTATCGCTTCTACCTTGATTACTTCTGTATAATCTTTCATTCTCGATATCATTGATTAAAAAACCAATTCTTTCTTTTGCTATTATTGGAGAATCTTCTTCCAATAATTTTTTAATCTGTTTCAGATTTTTTGTAATTTCTGATTTATTCATAATTTATAATTTAACATAATATACATTCTTCATCTGGCATAATCCAAAGGAGAAAAAGTATAACAATTATTGCTAGGATTGTTATCAATACTTGAACTGGTCTTGATTGTTTCTCTTTGTATGCTCTAAGTTTCATTCCCCATTTGTATGATACTTCACCTGCCCAATCAAACATTCTACCAACCAAATCAAATGGTGGTACTTTCATA
>Ga0098038_1001013_pt1 | contig 12231 bp, 30 predicted proteins | sample 5B_taG_FD_75051 | JGI IMG/M metagenome (GOLD analysis project Ga0098038, IMG submission 75051) | Marine viral communities from the Subarctic Pacific Ocean - 5B_ETSP_OMZ_AT15132_CsCl metaG | ecosystem: Environmental > Aquatic > Marine > Oceanic | place: Pacific Ocean | collected 2015-01-08 | reverse complement strand
GACTTAAAACTTTTCCACAGGTTTTTCCACAGGCTGTGGATAACTCTGCAGGTGGGTTAGCTGGGGGGCTGGTCGCATCAGCCCCCTCAGAGCCTCCTAGCCCCAAGCTTTGCTCTCAGCTAGTGCTGAAGCCCAGACCATCTCCTTGCGGAAGATTTCCCACTTAGCGTCCTTGTAAGGACCTTCGTTGTCTCCCGCCATGATGAATTCCCATTCATCTTCGGCTGTCATTGTGGGATCATATTTGCTTATCATATTTCCTACTTTCTTGAGGGCGGTTCCCTCAGTTGCTTATGTCATAATCTTACCTTAGCCTGAAATCACTTTTTGAATTTTTTAGTGAGTCAAAATCAAAAAGTGAGTATCAGTAAGATATTATGAGTACATAAGCAACTAGCCGAGAGGACAGCGAATGCCAACACAAGAAGAAATAAATGAAAGAATCAGAAAGACTGAGGAAAACATGGATAGCTCAGAAAAAGAGTATAACAAGTACCTCAGACTAATCCACGAAGTACAGCAAAATGAAAGGAAATAAATGATAAAGAGAATATACAACCACTGGTTGCTCCTCCCAGTCACCTGCACGGTGCTGGTGGTGGCGAAAGTCCTCAAGGAGGTGGGGGTGGTATAACCCCCTCCCCTAGGGGCAAGCCACCTCTAGGGGTAAGTTTTAGTCGGGACTGTTAAGTAAAAACATACGGGACTATTGAATGTTAATCTTTAAGACGGGACTATTGGGTAAAAGGGACTTCTTTTGGGGACCATTGGGTAAAACCCTTGTTCCGCAAGTGAACTCAATGGTGTCCCTATGGTGTCCCTCCGCCAGCCGAAGCCAGCGGAGGGCGGGAAGCTTAGGAACAGCTTCCGCAGTTCCCCGGACAGTAGGGGTCACCGCAGGTATAGTACCCACCTTCATCTTCCCAGTAATCGTAGACTTCCTCTACGAGTTCGCCTTCTTCGTTGTAAATTCCTCGTTTACCCATGTTGTGTTTCCTTTTCTTTAGGGTTACCGTTGTTGGCAACACTTTGATTATAGTCAAACTTGCACTACTTTTTGATTTTTCAATTTGTTTAAAATTAAAAAGTGGGTTATACTGAGCTATAGTTATACATATAGAGAGAGGTGGCTACCCCCTGGCCCAGTTACGGGACTGTTATCTTTTTTGTTTTTCTTGAGAGTCCCGATACTTTTACGGCTGGGAGTCCCGCCTCGCACAGCTTTATACGGGACTAGACGGTCTTCTACCCCTCTGTTTTTCTATGTTTTTAATTTACACCCTGTCCACTCACTTTTTGATTTTATCTGAAATATGCGTATTGCTTGTAGAGCGATTTTAAGGTGATTTAAGGCGCTTTCTACCCCTGCCCGCACCTAGCATACCCGAAGCATCACTAACGGCGCTTAAAACGCATTTATGTGCCTCTAGAAAGGAAATTAGATACGAGCATAGTAGCCATATCTGAGTTTGGGCAAAAAAATAACCCCTCGCCAGCCGAAGCCAGCGAGGGGTTAAACTTCCTCTAGCAAGTCCCTTGAAGAAGAGGAAGCCGAGCCCTTAGAGGGCTCTGAAACCCGCAGGGATTTCAGCTCCTTCTTCAACCCAGATTTCCATGACAACATCACCGGAGGTGAAGCCTTCACGGATACCTTCGTACCCAGCCATAGGGTGGGGTACGTTATTCCCGAAACATTCGGCGGTGGCGCCTACGGTGCGGACAGGGACAACTTGGATAAAAGATCCGTTGCTCATATTTGGTTCCTTACGGTTAAAACCTCCAACAACTTGCCGAAGGCAGTCTCAGAATAACCATTCATACACTCACTTTTTGATTTTGTGTTAGTTAAAATTAAAAAGTGACATATCATGTTGTATTCTGATTATACATAGAACTTCTGAGACAAAACAGAAAGAAAAAAAAGACAGAGCCTCCCCTGCGCTGAAATAAGTCCCGCCCAACAACCACTACCTACGGGACTGTTTGTTTGTTTGTTGTGTTCCGCTTCTAACCTCTATGGTGTCCCTATGGCGTACCTAGCGTAGTACACTAACGGGACGTACGGATTTGCCCCCCTTTCGGGAGGCTTTTCCGTTAAACCGCTCTGTTAAGAACGTAGCCGACTAAGGCTAAGAAGGTCAGTAGACCTATCACCCCTATCATTGTGAGTCTCGCTCACTTAGATGTTGGAAGATTCCGAATATCTCATTCCATTCTTCCTCTGAGGTAATCCGAGCCATTTCTCGGTCTATTTGCTCTTGTTCTGTTTCCATTTTTTCCTTTCGGTTAAGTTGATATATTCATAATAGCTTACTGCTAGTCACTTTTTGATTTTGAGGTGAGTGGTGGGGGCTTTCGCCCCCTGTCCTCTCACAGTGTGGTTGTTTTGATTATGTCGCTTACCTTGCTCATAGCCTCTGCGCTTACTGTAGACCATGTATTGTCCCTGCCGTGTAGGTAGTGCATACAGAGCGCTGTCTTGCGTCCTAGCATGTCCTCTGCGAAGTAGGCAGGAAACTCTTGGAAACCCTCATGGTTGTACATGGGTTTCCATGTGAGGCTCATTTGGATACGAGCGCATTCAGGTCGGTACGATTCGCCAGCACCGCTGTAAAGCTTTACTTGGACCGTTCTTCCATCTCCGTTATCTACATAATGTGTTTGCATTTTTCCTACTTTCTTGAGGTTTCCCTCAGTTGCTTATGTATTCATAATAGCTTATCTAAAGTCACTTTTTGACTTTGAAGGTTTAGGGGGCTTATGCCCCCCTGTACGCTTCCTCCCTCGCTTCATGGTACGCTGTCCAGTAGGCGTGGTTGGTAGTTCCCTCAACGGCTCTGTACTCGCTCGCTCCGTTGAGTAGCACCCTGCCATGAGGGGTACTCATTGCGAAGTCTTGAGCTTGCCAAGGGCTCATCTTAGCGACTCCGCACGATCTACCTGCGGTCCTAGCAAGTTCTACTTTGCGAGGGTCTCTGTTTGTGTCTTGTGTTAGCATTTGTTTTCCTTTCGGGTTGATTTGATATATTAAATATAACATTAGCTAAAGTCACTTTTTGATTTTTGGGGTAGGGAGTGGGGGGCTTTCGCCCCCCGAAACCTTACACACTCTCAAGCAAGTTGCCCTCGCTATCTCGCTCAAACTTATGCGTCACTGTCGCATTCTGTTTGACGTAGTTAGCCACTTTGCCTAGTGACCCAGTGACCAGTAGCTTAGATAGAACCTTTGTGGGATCTGCCCCTCTGTACCAGTAGGTCGTATCGTTCCAACTGATACTGATATGAGTGTCATAGATTGCAATGTGTCCGATTACGGAGCTATGTCCGTTAAAGGATTGAATCCAGATACCAAATTCAGCTTCCTCTATATATATCTGAGGAATGGTTCCATCTTCATTAGCTGGCTTTCTGAAGATGCTTTTACTTGTTGTAGCCATTTAGACTCCCTTTGTTTGTGTCGGAGCTTGTTCCCCAACAACACCCAAGATAACAGCTACACCATCACTTTTTGATTTTTAGTATAAGTAAAATTAAAAAGTGACTAAGCATGAACTATATTTAAGTCATCAACCACTAACCGAAAGGGAACAACATGGAATGTCATCAATGCGGAATGGGTATCAATATGAAACTCAAACCAAATACCACCAGCAGGAGCCTAGCCTATAAGCTCAAGAGCCATGAGAGAACGGGCATCAAACCTCATCACAAAGGTTGCACAACAGCTTGGCACTGGGAACGAGGGAGATAGGAGATAGGGGGGAGCAATCCCCCCAAATCTCATCTCAAAAAAAAGAGGGGAGGGGTAGGTCTATAGTCCCGTATATGTATAAGTGTTCACTCAACAACACTCAATGGTGTCCCTACGGTGTACCTAGCGGTAGCTAGTACGGGACTGTAAAGAAAGTAGCCCCTCTGACCGACACCCGAACGATCAGAGGGGCTGGGGAAGGGGCGCAGAAAGGGAATAAACATCGCCCCATAAGTTATGTAATTATTTTAGCTTACTCAACGTACCTTGTCCAGTACCTTGAGTAGAGCTTCTAGTTGTGACTTGTCCATTTCGTCAATCACATCTAAGTTGATTGCTTCTTCAAACAAGTGGTTTATTTCGTTGTTGTTGTCTTTCATTGTTTCCTCTCGGTTAGTTGTATGTATTAAATATACATCAACGTTAGTCACTTTTTGATTTTGTCCCCTCGCCTCGCCTTTCGGGGACATGTGCGCTTAATACGCACCAGCCGTTGAACACTACGTCATCGTAGTGACAGCGAGTATGCTGGTTGCGAGTTGTGAGGACTTGAACCTCATTTAACCTAGAAACGCAGTTTTGGTACTGGACACAGATCATTATGTCTACCTATCTACGTTCGTTTATCTAGGTGTTATCCCCCAGCGCCCCTATCGTTACCGATAGAGAATGTTCCTGTAGGCAACCCACATGTATTGCTATGTCTTTGAGCTTGCAATCTCTCCATATAGCTTTCTTGTTGCAACGAGCTACTCTTGCTTTATTACCACCGAGCTTTCTCGTTCACCCGTGACAGGTGATTTTTAGTTCGCTGTGGGGGAGTCGCACCCCCGACCTATGCACACCGTTTCCAGTGCCTTGCCATAGTATTACGGTAATCCTTTTGACCTAGCGTTTGCTAGGGTTGTCCTGCCCTACAGACAGCGAATGACAACATGTATGAGGCAGATAGGAGCTACCTATCTGTGAGCGATCTAGAACCGCTCATTTCGCACAGTGACTGCGCTTGCGCCTAACTTGTTACCATCTCAGGGTCCGTTAGCTAGCTTCAGGTCTGAGATGCAGAGCAAGGTCTGCGAGGTTCCGTGTTGAACGAACCCTCTATGTTGTCTACCCCCTAAGGGGTATGTCTATAAGATAACATGCTTGTAGTCACTTTTTGATTTTGCACTTATCTAAAATCAAAAAGTGATTGAAGGGGTGCTAGATTAGGTGTTGTTGGGAAACACCCAATACCACAACTGAATAGAAGGGAGTGTTATTTATGATAACACGATCTAAGACACTAGCAGAAGAAATAGCTAAGGTAGCAGAGAAAACCCCACACGGATATAAAGTATCCTTAACCGAGTTAGATTGGTTAATAGGTTTCTTTATGGAAGACCAAGATTACAAGGTCTTTACGAAGACCATGTGGGTCGCACTAGACGGTCCAGAGGAATGGGAGCGTCAAATGGGGGAAGGGGCGTAAGCCTCTCCCTCTAGGGTTTGAATAGGATTCGGAGGCAGTAGCTACGGTGGGGGTCTCGGCAACAGAACAGTCCCCACCAAAAAAATAAAAAAAGAAGGGTAAGAGTCCCGACTAAAAATAAAAGAGTAAGAGTCCCGATGAATTATTATTATACGGGGCTTTCAAAGTTATCCACACCCCTGTGGAGAAGTGGGGGGATTTCGCCCCCCTGTCTCCTTAGCTTGCGAGCCGGAACATTGTGTACCCTTGCTCTGGTTCCTCGTCTAACACCTGCACAACGAAGTCGTTAGGCGTTATCATAACATCGTAGTGTCGCATCATGTAGAGCGCTACGTTGGTTTTAATCCACTTGACAGTCGCTTTATCACTTACCTGTAAGATAAGCGCTTCGCTCATGCTTTCGTGTTGTACTGCTACTATTTGGGTTTCCATGTCTGGAGCCTCTTTCTGTAGTTTGTGGGAGTCTTTCCCCCACACCCATAAGCTAACAGAACCCCTGTCACTTTTTGATTTTTCAACTTGAGGCAAAGTCAAAAAGTGATCGCATAGGTGCTATCTTATAAGACATGGGGGAGAGAAAACCTCCACAAATTACTGAAACCAAACTACTGGGGTCAGATTAGCTCACAAGGGGCAAGGCTTTACCGCTTTCTTTACCAACAGAGGATAGCGCTACAGACCGTGTAAATCTCCATAAAACGGCGAAAGCTGGGGCAAGGACAGAAGAAACGTATATGAACTGGGCTTGAGGAAGGAGTTGCGGTGAGGCGACAAACGAATCTACGGAGAGGTCTGGAGGCTTACCACCTGAGCGAATCTGGCTCCAGTATAAAAAAATAATAAAATATCGGGACTACCCCTGCAAAAAAATAAGTAGGGAAGGGGTATACGTCCCGTATGTATGTATGTGTGTCACTCAACAACTTCCGATGGTGTCCCTATGGTGTACCCACCAGAGAGGGAGAGAGTGGGGGACTAACCCCTCACCTCCCCTGTTATGTTCTTCACATGCTCTGGTCGCACACATCGTAGCTCGCCCTTCATTGTAGGATTGCTATGCTTAGTGGATTGCCACCAGCAATGAATCTCGTACTTGTCGTGGTCGTCTACCATCTGCATAATGTATTTGACTTTGTAAATGCCACGTTCACCATGCACTCTGAAGATACGACCAGCTTCAAGGGGATACCGCTTGCCCTCTAGGCTTAGGCTGTCTACTTCTTGCCACATTAGCGCCCATTTTGAGGGTTCTGATTTGTATTTCTTTCTGCTTCTTTTAGTTAGTTTCATAGTTTCCTATTCTGTAAGGGCTTCTCCCTTACATCTATAAATATACACTACTTAAGGTCACTTTTTGATTTTGAAAAAAATAGGACTAGGGTTTTACCCCTAGCCCTACCGCTTAGAACAACTTTTTGAAAAGTTTGCTTGATGCGGTTTGTTTCTTTTTCCGTTTAGGAGAAACAAACTTTTTAGCTTTGTAATAAGCTCCTCTGCCCCATATATCCATGAGTCACCTCCTTGTTTATTAAGTGAATGTTATGGTTACTTGCTTAATCCTGCCGTTACCGTCTTTCTCAGCGTAGACCGGATAAACGCCGTCACCGTAGCCACTAGACGTAACTACGCCTAGTGCTGTCTGTCCTGCGCCCTCTGAGAGCGTTATCTGACAGCATTCATCGTAGTCGCCCCCTGAACCGTATTCGTCTTTGTACACATAACATGGGTCTATTAGCAGTATTTGTCCGCTATCAACTCCACAGTGTCCTATTAGTTCGCCTTTAGGCATCTTCTTCATCTCCTTGTTGTTCGTCATTGCTATCTAATAGCATTAACATTGTTAGTATTTCTTGCGGTTTCTCGCCGTCTATGGCAAAACCCTTAATCATCTCAGCGTAAGCGTCTACTTGTGCAGATGCTAACGCTGTTTGAAATGCAGGGTCGTAGGGGTCCGCATTGCCCTCGTCTACATACTCCCTACTAAGGTCTAGTAGGTTTTCGTCTATATAGTCTAGAGCTTCTTTAGCCAGCATTAGGCGGTCAGATAGGTCTAGGTAAAATGTTCCTTTAGGTTCGTTTACCATTGTACTTTCCCCCTACATGCTTTCTTAGACGCTTGCTTACGCCTATCCGCAAAGACGGTAGCTCGTTGCCTACGACCTTCTCGCATGGCTTGAACTTTGTCATCACGAATCAGTCGCTTAAGTATCTGACTATCTCTCTTGTCCATAATTTCTCCTTATGTTTAGTTTATTAAGTGGTTTTACTTAACAATTACAATATATCAAAGTATGAGGTCACTTTTTGATTTCTCCCCAACCTTTGATTTCAATTAAAAGCATGAGGATATAAACCATAGCTAAACCTATGATTAATAGCCCTATAGCTTCTAGTATCTCTTTAACTAGCCACATTATTCAGTCACTTCCCAATCATCTCCATAAGCGCACCAGTAGCACGTCATATCATCGGTGAACATATCCATTCCATAAAAAGTATCGCAACAATAACCAGTTCCGAAATCTTTATTTCCTTGAATGTTCATTTCTTTAGCGTAATCACTGTCAGCGTGACCCTCCCTTATAGGGGGAACAAATACTATATTAGTCATTATAGCTCCTTTATCTCAAACACTTTAGGTGTTCGCTCGTCAAACTCATGCCACCAATTCACACAGCAATCGTCTTTATGCTCCCACCCATCTAGGTCATCGTTGAGTTGCTCTACGATTACCCTAGCGTGTTCTTCACTATCAGCTTCTACGTCTACGCCGTAGTCAATCGTAAAGGTCCGCTCTGCGGTTATATGATATTTAGGCATAGGTAAACTCCTTCTCTATTAGTATGTCGTCTATTGCTCCAGCGCCTCCATCTTGAAAGTCGCTGTGTATGTTACTAGCCAATAGTTGAGCGTCTAGCTCGTTATCAGCGTCTACCGATATGACTAGCACCGCTTGATCGTAGACGTAGCTTACGTTGTATTTATTCATTAAAAGTAGCCTTTCTCTAATACGGAGTCTTCGCAGACAATATCGTAAACTTCGTCATAGGTGACCATAGCATGATCGTGTGCATAGTTTGGACCTTCACGCTCGTCATCAGCAAGTTGTCTTGCTTCAACTTCATCTTCGGCGAATACGGTCACGGTTTCACTATCTTCGTAATGATATTCGTAGGTTATTTCATATTTATTCATAGTTACTCTTTCTTTAATTAAGGTTGAGGGGTTTTCCTCAACAACTACAATCTATCAAAACTGTAGTCACTTTTTGATTTTAAGCAGTTTCACCACTTGCTTAGGTGGTAGGTTTAAGCGTTTATGTAGCCTAAGTTTCTAGCATCATTAGCGTATTCGCTAACTGTCTTGCTAGCCACGAACCATCTGTCTTTCTCCAGTTTGTTCTGAAGAACATGGTACATCTGAGGTAGATGGCTATAGCCTAGTTCAGGTTGCCCTGAACCCATATCGCAGACCCCAAAGAAGATACCCTTGTGGTCTATTTCCGATATTAGCCATGTTTGTGAACCCCAAGCATTAAAGAGTTTAACAACTGGCTTAAAGTCCGTTGTGTCCTCTTTACCTTTATTAGCCTCATAGTTGGCTAGTAGTTGTTTGTATTCTGCTTGAGTGATTAGTCCACCTTGCCCACCTACAATGTATGTCATGTAGTGTTCGCTAATCTCTTGGTTTCTATCCCCTATACTTGTCATGGTTTAACCTCTTTCTCCGACTTATGTCGGTTAGTAGTTGATGTATTAAATATAACAGTCGCTAAGTCACTTTTTGATTTTAACTAAGAGATAGGGGAGTTAGTCAGCTCTATAGCCCGACTAATTACTCTCCCCTATCCCCTAATCAATCATTACGATTTAGGTATCGTAATGTTGATGGATTGATAATTGGTTTCTTTAATCGCATCAGCTACATCAGTAGCGTTTAGGCGATTAGCACCAACTTCAGCATCAATCAACTTAAGGTCACCGACACGCTTAGAAACTCTTTGAAATACGCCTTTAGGGAGTAAGTCTTTGAGTTTAGCAGTATCAACTGTTCGCCTAGCTTTATGCGCTATCCTTACGGTAGTGCCATCTTCTAAAGTAACATCAGTACCAATGGTCTTGAATGTTTCCTCTAGTTTCTTTAGCCTAGCTTCAACTTCTTTCAACTCTGTACGAGCTGAAATCATCTCTACTGCGGTGGTTACAGCTACAGCGCTAAGATTAACGCTTGCTGATGTTGATTTAATAGTAGTATTTACCATTATCTCTCCTATTGTTTGTTGTAGAGGACTTTCCCCTACGACCACTAAGCTAACAGGTCTGTAGTCACTTTTTGATTTTTACCATTTTGCGAATCAAAAAGTGACTACCCATCGTGTATCTTTTAATACATGGCAGGAGATACTTGCCATAGAACATAAGGAGAACACATGGATTCACATGCTGTTATATATAGTTCCGCAGGTTGTATACCTGATAACGTAGAAGATGGACCTGAATTTACAGGTACATTAGAGGAATGTATCATGTTCGTTAAAACAGAGGGTCCGAATTACGAACGACCTGAAGTAGAACATGACCTTTACTCACTAGAAATAGTAGAGTTAGAGGACACTGATGATCTAGCCCACATGTCGTAGGCTAGATCATCAAAGAGAGAGGGGCGAGGAGTCCCGAAAAAAAAATAAAAAAAGAGAGAGGGAGAGGTCTGTATAGTCCCGTATAAGTAGTAGAGATACGCTTCTACCTTCTATGGTGTCCCTATGGTGTCCCCAGTGTCGGGACTTATCCACAGGTTATCCACAGACTTATCCACAGCTAAGAGTTTACCTATAGTCAAAAATCAAAAAGTGACTACAAGCATGCTAACGTAGTGAATGAGGAAATACCTCAACCAAACCTAAGGAGTAAAATGAGATTAACAATGCCTGAAATGTATCTATGCTGGTACTGCGGAGTAAACCAATTGGAGACAAGAGGTAGCTGGCATGCAGAACCTGGTTTTATGTGCCATCCTTGCCTAGAGCAATGGATAGCAGAGAACCCTGACCTAGAAGGAGTGAGCTGGTAATGGCAGATAGAGTTAGAATTTACAGAAACCTACATAAAGGTAGTTTAAGTATTAAAGATTGGGATAGGCAGTCCCCTACTTACGGTAGGGTCATTGACCGACCCAATGTCTACTTTGTTAGCCATCCTCGCTTTATTGTGTCTAAAGCAGGCAGGGATCGTGTTTTGCAGGAAAAGCGTAAAAATGTACACGCTTATGTGCAAGGTCACCCTGTAGACTTAGATTCAGATAAAGTTGAAAACGCTACTAACGGTAGCGAGGTTTACTACAACCCTTACAAGAACAACGCATTCGTTGATGCTAAAGGGGAACCTATCTACCAAGCTGATTGGGCATATATAGAAGCGTTCAAAGATCGCTACACAATCTATGCAGGATACAACAGTTAAAATCAAAAAGTGACTACAACTGTGATAACGTTAAATGTGTGGGGGGAACTCCCCCCCACCAACCAAACCTAACTAAGGAGAAAAATGTTAAAACTAACACAATCAGATGCACTAGATCAGATATGGAATGAAGCATACGAAATCTTTGCTGACATGGATGATCTCAACGATGAGGAACTACTCCAATGTAGATTAAACATTAAGGGTAGAGCTAAACACATTATGCGATTGAGTAATTTAGATGAATATAATAAGGAGACAATATGAGTGATTCAAACGTAGGACAACCCCTATACGAAGTAGCAATAAAAAGAGAACAAAGCTGTTACTTCTCTCAAGAAGATGCAGACTTTCAAACCATTGAAGGTATTGTGTCATGGGCAGAAACATCTGACATTCCCTTGCAATACTTCCACGAAGTAGAAACCATCACCGTCTACGACCTAGACGGCAACAAGGTCTACATGCAAGAAAGAGTGGTGCAATAATGTCTAAAGACTTTACAGAAACAATAGATCAATACTGCTATGAAGTATGGGGACATACCGATTGGGCATTTCAAGATACCCTAGTCAATAACGATTGGGGTCGTAAAGAACTACTACGAGGACATACCCTTGAAGGTGGCATTGTATTCTTCCACGAAGCGGAGGATGAAGATGAGCGATAAAACATATAATCATGCGTTCACTATGTCTTTCAGCGTATCTGGAAGCAAACATGAAGATTGGTACATAGCTTTACAAGAAGAACCGCAACTAATATGGGGCGCTATTCAAGATAGGTTATTACATGGTATGGATGACGTATTAGAGAGCTGTGAAGGCTTTGACACTTATCTTGAAGATGAGGAAAGTCTTGAAATAGGTGTAGCAGTTAAAGACAGTTATGTCTTTGGCGAGTTCAATCCCTCAGTATCTGTTAGGAACTACTCCGGTAGGGGTGGACATGAAACATGGGGGACACAGAAATGAGCTATAAGCTACCATTTATACTTTATCTAAAAATCAAAAAGTGATTACAGATGTGCTACATTAATATATGTGGAGGGAGATGCTCTCCACAGATACCAAACCATAAGGAGTAAACTTATGACAATGTATACAAGAAATGACAGTAGGAGCGAACCTACATCAGTAATTGATTGTGCTTTGGACCGTGACGCTTTGTTCACGCCACAAATAGCACCATTAACACTACCTGATGGAACTGTTCCTTCTGACGAAAAAGGTAATGCGTTATTTCGCACTATTTACCGTGAGAAAAATGATGGTACACAAGTACTGTTGAACCCTGCAGTAGGTGGCAACTACCACGCTGATTCGTATAAAGTTCTATATGAAACAGCAGATGCGTTGTTCCCTAATTCCTGCACGGACTTTAAGCTCATTGGTAACGGTGAGAAAGTAATGTTCAACCAGACGCTAGAACAAGAAGGTGACTTGGGTGATGGGGACTTTGTTCACAACCACCTAATGTACACTGGTTCGCTTAACAGCACTTGGGCTACAGCAATCTACGGATTCGCTTTCCGACCAATGTGTTCTAAT
>Ga0098038_1001011_pt1 | contig 12250 bp, 13 predicted proteins | sample 5B_taG_FD_75051 | JGI IMG/M metagenome (GOLD analysis project Ga0098038, IMG submission 75051) | Marine viral communities from the Subarctic Pacific Ocean - 5B_ETSP_OMZ_AT15132_CsCl metaG | ecosystem: Environmental > Aquatic > Marine > Oceanic | place: Pacific Ocean | collected 2015-01-08 | reverse complement strand
GCCAATCCTAGTCAAGAATTAGCAAGATCCATGATGGAATGTAAATCTTGTGAAGGTTGATTTCATTTATATCTAAAATAAGTGTAAAGGAAAATACAATGGAGTTGGACTTTTCTAAGAAAATTAAAGAACTTTTGGAGCGATCTGAAGCTGCAAGACGTAGTGGGCCAAAAAGTGGAGCGCAAACCCCTGCAAAACCATCAGAGCGCAAAAAAGGTTCTAGTAAGAATAAGAAGGGTTCTGCTGGCGGCAAAGGAGGCTCAATTACATTTTCTGCAAAAGTTATTACTTCTCTTAAAAATAAAGTTAAGGAACATAACGAGAAGCATTCTAAAAAAGTTACCCTTGGCCAACTAAAGAAAATTTATCGTCGTGGTGCTGGCGCTTTCTCCTCCAGTCACCGCCCCGGAAAGACTAGAGGTCAGTGGGCTATGGCTCGCGTTAACATGTTCCTTAAAATGGTCAGGGGAGGTAAAGTCAAAAAGTCTTACCGTGCTGCCGATCAAGATGTAGCAAAAGGCTCTGAAGAGTATTATCTTGAAAAAGAAGGTGAAGCTTTTGTTGATTTTGCTGATATCGAGTTTGATATAGCGCACCTTGATCTAGTTATGGTTGGGGCTAATGAGTGGGAGCAAGATGATTCAACAGAAGATCTTGAGTTTTCAGAGGCTGAAAAAAAAACTTTAAATAAGCCCTTCCGACTAAAAGACGGTAAAAAGAAGTATGGGGTTTATGTAAAAAACCCAAAGACTGGTAATGTGGTTATGGTCAAGTTTGGTGATCCCAACATGGAAATCAAACGTGATGACCCAGCTCGTCGTCGCAGCTTTAGAGCTAGACATAAATGCGATACCGCTAAAGACAAAACGACTCCTCGTTATTGGAGTTGCAGGTTTTGGTCGAAAAAACCTGTCAGCCAGATGGTCTCTAATGAAGTTCTAGCTTGGGATGAAGAAGAAGTTTATAGTGAGTGGGTTTGGGATGATGAAGGTTTTGCTGATCATCAAGATTTATTAAACGCCTTCCCTTTCTTGGAGAGTGTGCGAGAAATCATTGAAGAAGAAGATGTTTAGAGTATAATCCTGCATGGCCAATTGCCCTGCAAAAGATCTATACTTTGTCCATATACCGAAAAATGCTGGCTCTTCCATCGAAGAGGTTGGCCTAGATCATGAGGTAAAGTGGGGCAAAGAATTCTTCGATAACAAACTTTATAAATTTTTTTTAAATGGCAAGCTTGTAAGCTTAGCTCATTGGCATTTACCGTATGAAGTAAGAAAATACGATAGAGCGCCAGATAAATGCTTCTGTGTAGTGAGGAATCCTTACGAAAAAATTGTCAGCAGCTATAATTACCATAGCCGAAATTTTGCCCAGATCCAAAAATTAACTCTTAATGAATACATAGATGAAGCTTTAAAATCTTTCTTTGTTAATGAGTTCAGTCTTGACAATCATCAAAGACAGCAGAGTGAGTATGTCTTCTACAAAGGAGAAAAAGTCATCAAAAACATACTGAGATTCGAAAACATCTCAGAAGATTTTAAAAAGCTGACAGGCTTAGAGCTGTCTAAAAAAGTTAATTCTTCACCTGTTGGTTCTTGCACGATTAAAGATATTTCAGATAAGAATATCCATCTTATCAATTATTTTTACCACGAAGATTTTGAAAATTTTGGATACGAAAGGATAATTAGACATTAGGATGAGAGATACTATAGCAGTTTACGCTCTTTGGAGAGATAGCGAGCCTCATATTCAAAGGACTCTTTCTCAATTAGAGGATTTAGAGTCTCTTGATTATAATTTTGAATATTATTTTTATGAGAATGACTCTAAAGATGATACCGTTATTATCTTAAATAAATGGCTAAAAGGTAGGTCTGGAAAGTTTTCTCACGAAACACTATCGGCTAAAAAATTTGGCAGTGTTGCAGATTCAGATAGGATGTTTTTACTGTCTGAATCCAGAAATAAATGCAAAAAACTTGGCCAACATAGCAAATCTAAATACTCCCTTTTAATAGATTCTGACATTGTATTTGACAAACATAATTTAGAGCTTCATTTACAGGATATAAACAGGCTTTCTAATGTAGCTATGGTTACACCTAATGTTAGACAGGATATACCAGATTTAGTTTATGGAGATTCTGAAGATTCATATTATGATATATTACCTTTTTGGGATAGATTCAAATCAAACGGTTTAGCTTGGGCTGATTGTCCATTTAGAAATGGTATAGATAAAATGAATTGGTCTTTAGGCGAACCTATAAAATGTCTTTCTGCTTTTGGTGGTTTTTGCCTAATAAAAAGTTCAATTTTTGATAAAGTTAAATGGTCAACATCTGGAAATTCAGAACATATAAATTTTTGCCAAGAAATTAACGACTTTGGTGATATCTATATATGCCCTAAAAATACAGTAAAGACATATATCGCTGATTCCGATAAAAATATTAATATTTTTTCTAAGATAGCTTATCAAAGATTGATGAATCCCAAGCATATAGATTTTGAAATTTTTACGCCAAAAGATTACTCAGATTTAAGTAGGATTAATAACGCTAAAGATAGAACATCTTTCTTAAAATCTCTTTTTCTTAAGAAGAATACGACCCAAGAAGAAAAACTTAAAATTTTAAAAAATAGCTTTAAAGGATTTAAATCCACTTTAATTTCTTGTGGGCCTTCACTAGGTGACCAAGATAAAAATAAACTTAACGAACTGCTAGGATCAACGCTTGTATTATCAATCAAACAAAGTTTTGATTTATTTTCTGAGTTTGTAGATTTTCATTTCTACAATTGCGCTAACTACAAAAAATATGATTACTCAATATATAAACCAATAGTTTTTGAAGCTTCCACTGTTGTTGGCGGTTTAGGTAATGCAGATCTTTTATTTAAAATACCACAAGGTATGGATTATGATAAATCTCTGTGTCGAGAAAAAAACATAAATGATTGGACTTTAGAGAAAGAGCCTTACAATAGATGTTATGGCCCCGGGATAGAATACGAAATTGTTTTTTTTGCGGTTCACCATTTAGGTGTTTCAGAATTAACAACTATAGGTTGGGATAACAAATTAATTAATAACGGACATCCAGATAAACAACATTTTTATGACAAGGATAAAGGTTCTAATGATAAGTGGATACAAAAAAATAAAGTTTCAAGTAGTAGCCACTCTTCGAACCTTTTAGAATTTGAAGAAAAAATAACTTCTGATTTTATCATTGACTTTTCTGATTGGCTATTGCAAAATGACTGCAAGTTGAAAATTGTTTCGAAATTGAATCCAGCACCAGAATACCTTAAAACGAATTTATGAAAAACATTTTGGATAATGAAAAAATATTAATCACAGGTGGCACAGGCTCTCTTGGCAAGAAGCTGGTTGAGAGGCTTCTTGTAAAAAATAAAATAATTATTTACAGTAGGGATGAAGGTAAACAAGCTGTAATTTTCAACGATGAAAAAAATGTAACCAAGGTTATTGGTGATGTAAGAGATTTTGACAAACTCAATACAACATTAAAGATACATAAACCAAATTACATTATTCACGCTGGCGCGTTAAAAAGAATTGATGATATGGAATTTCATCCAGACGAATGCATTAAGACTAACGTGAATGGCAGCGATAATGTCGCTAGAGCTGCAATTGAGAATGATGTTAAAAAATGCATCCTCGTATCTACAGACAAAGCTTGCCTCCCTGTTAATGTATATGGTTCAAGCAAATTTATCGCTGAAAGAATTTTTACAAATTACGATTTCAATTCCGAATCTACTATATTCTCTTCTGTCCGTTATGGTAATGTTATAGCTTCTAGAGGTTCATTTATTCCATTGTTTTTGGACTGGATAAATAGTGGTAAGCAGATTAAAGTAACGTCTGAGTCAATGACTAGGTTCCTTTTTACTTTAGATAGCGCTGTTGATACTGTTTTAGGAGCTTTGAATAACAGTATGGGGGGGGAGGTCTTTGTTCCACAAATTAACTCCTATACAATACCTAATTGCGTTAAAGCTTTGGAGCTTTTATGTGAAAAAAAGGCTGATACCAAAATTATCGGTTTGAGAGCTGGAGAAAAACTACATGAAGACATGTTAGCCAAAACAGAATTAGATTTTACTTTTCAAGTTCCAGATCAAAATATTTTACAGATACGCCCTCAGTATACTAAGAAAAATTATCAGGACTGGAGCAAGTATACAGGGAGAGAGTTTAATTCCTCTCTTTGGGTTCAGGATAATATTGAGGACCTAAGTAAATTAATAACAGAAGGCTTAAAATGCTAGAAAAAGAAAATGACTTTTGGGCTAAGGCGTTAGAATTAATGCCGAGGGGAACCCAAACAATGAGTAAATGTCCAGATCAATTTGTTGATGGCGTTTATCCAAAGTTTGCTAAAAAATCAAAAGGTGCATATTTAAAAGGGTTAGACTCTAAATGGTATCTAGATTACATGTGTGGTCTCGGCCCTATTATTCTTGGCTTTAATCATAAAAAAACGAATAAAGCCATCTCTAAACAGTTAAAAAACGGAATCTTACATTCTTTACCAACTTTACTAGAACAAAAGTTGGCTGAAATTATTTGTGAAGTTGTCCCTTGTGCTGAGCAGGTTAGATTTGCAAAAAATGGAACAGACGCTGATTTAGCGGCTGTCAGAATAGCTAGATCATATACAGGTAGGGAACACATCGTTAAATGTGGCTATCATGGGTGGGGCGATTGGCATGGAGTTGCCATCAGAGATTACGGTATACCTAAATGTCTTAAAGATTATATTTCTGAATTTGAATATAATAATTTATCTAGTTTAGAGGAGGAGCTTTCTAAGCGTCCAGTTGCAGGTGTGATAATGGAGGCTCAAGCCTTAACAGCCCCAAACGAAGGATTTTTAAAGGGTGTAAAAAAACTCTGTAAACAGTATGGAGCTTTACTTATCTTTGATGAAGTTGTTACTGGATTTAGATGGTCATTAGGTGGCGCACAGGAGTATTATGGGGTTACTCCTGACTTATGCTGTTTAGGGAAAGCTATGGCCAATGGAATGCCTTTAAGTGCTATAGCTGGCAAGAAAAAGTACATGAATGAATTGAACACAGCCTTCTTCTCAATGACGTTTGGTGGTGAATGCCTTTCACTCGCTTCTTCAATAGAGACAATCAAAGAGCTAAAAACAAAAGACTACAAACATATTTGGAATTTAGGAAACTTATTAGATGAAGGAATTAAAAAATCCGCTAATAAATATAATCTTAAAATAAATTTCGCTGGCAGTGCGCCTCGACATAACTTATCTTTTGATTCTTCCTACGAAGATCCGAGTGGCATGAAAGCTCTTTTTTACCAAGAAATGGTTAAAAAAGGCATTTTATTTCCTAATGTTATATACATTCAGTTCTCTCATACTAAAAAAGATATTATTAAAACCATAAAAGCTGCCGATTATGCTTTTAAAATAGTAGCCGATAACATTAACAACATTGATAAGATGTTAGAAGGTAAAAAAAGTATAGATATTTTTAGAAAAAACACATAAAAGTACAAAACATTTTAAGCTATGAAAAATATAAAAGATGTATTATTTGTGATCCAAGCAAGAACTCAGTCTACTAGAGTTCCTAATAAAATGCTTAAACCTTTTGCAGACTCTAATTTACTTGAGATTGCTATAAAGAAGATTTTAAAATCATCCTTTATTCCTAAAGAAAACTTCTACTTATCCATTATGGATGATGAGTTAATTCAAATTGCTGAAAAACATAATGTAAATTACTTTACTAGAAGCCAAGAATCAACACAAGAACCTGTCACTCTACCTAAAGTTTTTGAATGGCACGATAAACTACCTTTTAAATACTATATTAACATAAATGCTTGTAATCCTTTATTACAGTTAGAGACGGTAGAGGATTTTACAAAACAATTTCTAAAATCTAATTCTAGAGGACAATTTGGAGTGTTTGAGAAAAAAACTTTTCTATTTGATAGCGAAGGAGATATGTTAAATAAGTTCTATGGTGATGATAAGTACTTAGCTACATTAGAAACAAAATTCGTAGAAACTTGCTACGAAGCTGCTCATTCACTTTACGCTGGAAAAATGGAAGATATAAGCAAGGACATTTACATGGGGTCATTTAAAAAAACTAAAGATCCAGATTTTTTTATCATGAATGAGTCTGAGTGCTTTGATATTGATTGGCCTTGGCAATTTGATTTGGCGGAAAAACTCTACACAAATCAATGAAGGCTGTATTGATTGGTGGTGGCTCTATTGGTAATAGGCATTGTAAAAATTTAGTAAATTTAGGAGTAAAAACCCGCATCGTTGATATAGACGAGATTAACAATGTAGATAATATACTAAAAGAAGGATTCGATATTGGTTTTGTCTGCACCCCAAACATCAATCATATTGAACACTGTTTAAAACTAGCTAAACATAATATTCCTATATTTTGCGAAAAACCTTTCTACTGTTCTAATAAAGGATTGAAAGAATTACTAAACACAGTTAAAGAAAAAAAACTCATAACAATGGTTGGGTGCAACTTAAGATTCACAGAAGCGGTGAGTCTTATAGACCCAAATTCTAAATACATAAGCGTATATTTTGGTTACAATTTAAAAAAATGGAGACCAGAAACGAATCATCTGGAATCGTATAGCGCGAATAAACATCTAGGTGGTGGAGTGCTTCTAGACGTTATACACGAATTAGATTATTTATACTACAAATTCGGTAATATAAAAAATATTTCCTATACTAAAGAAAAACTAACTAATATAACCAACGACACTGAGGATTTAGTTATAGGTAGAATTGAATTTAGTGGTGGAGCGATTGCAGATTTTTCCTTAAATTATCTTTCTAATGAATATCACAGATACTATGATGTTTTAGAGGGCGAAGTTTTAAAAAGAGTAAATATTAAAATTAGTAATCAAATGTATCTCAAAGAAATAGAGTATTTTATAGAATGCGTCAATAATAAAAAACCATGCATGAATTCTTTTGAAGAGGCTCATCAACTATTGAGTAGTTTAAATTTATAACACAATAATGAATACATTTATAATTGCAGAAGCTGGAGCCAATCATGATAGGGATTTCGAACAAGCTATTAGGCTAATTGATATTGCTTCAGAATCAGGGTCTGATGCTGTTAAGTTTCAAACATACTCCTCAGAAACGCTATATACTAAAAACACTCCTGATTTTGCTGGTTATAAAAACATAAATAAGTTGATTAAGGATATTGAGTTACCCCGTGAATGGCAAAAAGATTTAAAACAGTATTGCGATGAAAGCGATATTGAGTTTATGTCAACACCTTTCGATGAAGAAGCTGTTGAAGAATTGGTTGATCTAGGAGTAAAAAGATTAAAAATATCTGGTTTTGAATCTACTGATCCTCGTTTTGTTGATATTGTCTGCTCTACCAAACTGCCTGTTATAATATCTATTGGTATTGGTTTTAATTGGGATTTTTTGGAAATATATTTAAATATATTTAAAAAACATAAAAACCATGTAACTCTACTTCACTGTAATAATGCTTATCCAACTCCAGCAGAAAATACATATTTAGATACGATCAAAACATTAAAACATGAAGGGGTAGATTGCGTAGGTTTTTCAGACCATACTATGTCAACTTTGACCCCATCTTTAGCTGTTGCGTTCGGTGCGGAGGTTATAGAAAAACACTTTACAATCAGCAGGAGCTTATCAGGGCCAGATCACAACTTCGCTCTAGAACCTGAAGAACTTAAACAAATGGTTCACAATATTCGATTTGCAGAAAAATGTTTTGGCTTAAAAGATCCAATTTCAGATTCGGAAAAAAACTTTAAAAATGCGATGAGATCTGTAGTCAGCACCAAAAAAATAAAAAAAGGCGAAAAACTAAGTAAAGATAATATAACTACTAAAAGACCTTTTTTAAAAAATTCAATACCAGCTATTGAATATAGTAAATGTTTAGGTATAATAGCCAAAGAAGATATTCCAGAAGAATGTGTAATCAAAACATCACAAATCAAACGGACAAAATAAACGAGATTGTTTCCGATTTAAAAAACAACGGTATATCTTTTTCAAGTGTTGATGAGCTACTTGGAGAGGAGTCTAAAAAATTATTTCTTGAAGCCAAGTCTTACTTTGATGATTTTTTATCTTGTGAGAGCATTAAAGATAGGTTTAGTAAAATATCATCAGGCGATCCAATTCAGGATAAATCAAAATGGTTTGAAGTCACAGTTTTTGAGTTCTTGAAAAGAGGATTGGGTTTAGATGATGGTAAAGTTATTGAACTTAATTTATGTCCTGAAATTATTAGTGTAGCTAAAGGTTTTTATGGAGAGACCCCTAAAGTTAGAAATATCTTAACTTGGGCGCACCCATATAATCCTTCACAGTCTGAAATAGGATCTCAAAGATGGCACAGAGACAAAGAAGATGATTTAATTTTAAAGGTGTTCATTTTATTTTCTAAAGTTGGAGCGAATAATGGCCCGACTCAGTTTATTAAAAAATCTCAAATTGGTGGGGAAAATCAAAACATTCTAGACTTAGATGGGGACGGTTATGGAAGTTTAAAGTATGAAATCCCGAAAGGTGATCAGGTATCTTCTGAAGGGGAGGTTGGAACTTTAGTATTTATGAACAACAATGGGGTGCATAAAGGAGGTTTAGTTAAAGAGGGGGTGAGGTGTCTAACTCACGCATGTTTTCTAAAATCTAGCGCAAATTATTTAAATAATGGTGTTTTGCCATGCTTTGAGTATGACCCCCAAGTAAATATTCTCGATAGAAATAGTGAGAGCTTTCTATCTTTAAGCGAGGAGCAGAAATTTATTTTGTCATGAATATAGCTTTAGTTTCTAAAGATAGACCGTGGACAAAAAAACTGTTAAAAAAATTAGATAAATACAATCATAAAATCACATGGTTGCGTGAATTATCTGAAGCTGAGATTGATTCAATAAACCCTGAGTATGTTTTCTTTTTTCACTGGTCGGAAAAAGTCTCAAGACGTATTTACGAAAATTACAAATGTATAGTAGTTCACACTGGGTGTCTACCGCAAGATAGAGGTGGTAGCCCAATTCAAAATCAAATATTAAAAGATAAATATATCAGCAGGGTAAATCTAATAGAAATGTGTGAAGAACTGGATTCTGGAGGGATCTTCTGCTCTGAACAGATATCCCTACAAGGAGACATTAACGATATTTGGTCTTGCATCGCAGACGTTTCAGCTGACCTTATTGATAAATTGATTAGTAGTGATTTAGAGCCAATACCCCAAACTGGCGATCAACTGACAAATAAAAGGGTGCAGAGCAATCTAATTAACTTTGAAAAATGTATTGACTCTGTTTATAATCAGATTAGAATGGTTGATAGTGACTTCTACCCGAATGGATACATCATTTTTAATGATTTTAAATTAGAGTTTAGTCGAGCTAAATTACAAAAAGAAGAAATTTTAGTTGATGTTAGGATTACAAAAAAACAGTAATATATTAATCTTGGCTGCTCATCCTGATGATGAAACATTAGGGTGTGGAGCTACTGTGGCTAAACTCTCAGAGGAAGGCCATAATATTCATTTAATGACATTTACTGACGGGGTTGATGCCAGAGATGAAAAAGGAAAAGAAAACAGAAATAACAGGCTGAGCCTTATCTCAGAGATACTAGGGATTAATTCATTTAATCATGGAGATTTTCCCGATAACAGTATGGATGTTGTTCCCTTGTTGAAACTTTGCAAATATATAGAAAATAATTGCCCATTTACCCCTGATTTAATTTTTACGCACCATCCAGATTGTCTTAATATAGACCATGAAATGGTTTATCGAGCCACATTAACAGTTTTTAGACCGCAGTTCGGGAAAAAACAAACGATTTTATCTTATTTTGTTCCCTCTTCTACCGACTATAACCCCCACGCCAATTTTAGGGGTAATTTTTATTTTTCATTAGATACTGACAGTATTGACAAAAAAATGGAAGCCTTGCATATTTACCATGAGGAAATGAGAGAATATCCTCATACCAGAAGCTATGAGAATGTCTTAAATTTAATGAAGATATGGGGCAGCGAAGTGGGGTTAGAAAATGCCGAAAAATTTGAATTAGCGAGATCAGTAGTATGAAGATTTTATTTTTGGGATATAAAAATTGCCGATTATATAATTTCTTGTCATCTAGATATGACGTAATTCAAACCGAGGACAAGATAAAAATTGAAGATGTTAAAAATGTTGACTATGTTATTAGTTTTGGCTATAAACACATAATCGGAGAAGACATAATTTGCATAACAAAAAACCCTATTATAAATCTTCATATTTCTTACCTACCTTACAACAGGGGTTATCACCCTAATTTTTGGTCATTCTTAGAAGATACCCCAAAGGGAGTGACAATACATTACATAGATGCGGGGATAGATACGGGGGAAATTATATTACAAAAAGAAATAGTCTTCGATGAAGAAGAAAACACTTTAGCTAAAACATACAATAGGCTTATCGGTGAAATACAAGATTTATTTATTAATAATTATAACTTTATATTGAGTGGCGATGCGACCTCGACCCCCCAAAAAAATCGTGGGACTTTCCACCTAGAAAAAGATTTAGAAAAACACACACCCCTTCTTACAAAGGGTTGGGATACAGAAACGATTAAAATCAATAATTTGAATTTGAGAGAAATAGATTTCAACGATGGAGAATTACTGTTAGAGTGGAGAAACGATATAATTACTAGGAAAAATTCAAAATCCCAAGCTATAGTCGCAAAAGAAGATCACAAAAAATGGCTAGAAAAAACGATATTAAACTCTCCACATATATCTGTGTTTATTTTAGAAGATAAAGGTGTTCCAGTGGGAACCATTAGATCAAACAAGATGAGCGGTAATGAATATGAGCTTTCATGGACTATATCTCCCGACTACAGGAGGCAAGGCTACGGAACCAAAATATTAAAATTATTTTTGCTAAATAAAACTAACACTTTCATAGCGAGAATAATGCCCCAGAATGAAGGTTCTATTTTAATGGCAAAAAGAAATGGCTTCAAGTTATGTGGTAGAGATGGTCAATTTTCAATTTATAAAAAAAATATGGCAAACAAAAAAAGAACAGATTTAGAAATCATAGATGAAGTGGAAAGTGTCCGAGCAAAAAATAATGTTAATTGGATGGATATTTTAAGACTAGCATTTAAACATGCTCCCGAAGACTCCAGAAAACTTATGGGGAAAGTTAATGAGTACGATTTTCGTATTTCACAATTGTTAACAGAACTATCAAACAATGGAGGAGAGAGATGACCCAATCTCTAAAAGATAGCAAAATATTAATTGTGGGGACTTCCAGTTCGGTAGCTCGATACGATAAAGAATTTCTCGAAAAAAAACGAGAAAACGGATATAAGATATTGTCTTATTCTGGTAACTCTCTTATTTATTTATATGACATAGACTTCAAGCCTGATTTCTTCATATTTTTTGATCCTTTTGCCTACACTATTGGGATAGAGAATATGGGGCATCAATGTAAAGATTGGCTAAAGGAAACGACATACATAGGTTATGAAAATAGCTCTTTAGAATCTTTGTTGGCTACTAATAAATTTTTAAACGGAAGCGAAAGCTTTGGGTTTACTGATTTTTTAAGAAACGATGCTTTGGTCGATTTGTATAGAGAAAATCCCCCTTCGCAGATCTTTAAAGAATGTTTATGTAAAAATCCTACTACCGTAAATTTTGATCAAATAGAAAACTTGAATCTGTCAGACGAACTTTACATGATAAGGAACTATGGCGAAGAATTAGACAAGTTTACCTATTATCTCCTCCCAGTAATTTTTAATTTTTTTAAAAACCTTTCAGCCTTAGAGTGCTTGGGTTTTGGGACGTTTGGCTTCGACCGATACAGGGGGACATCAGGATCTTATTCGGAATACGTCAGAGGGTATGATCAAATCTTACCTCACTTGGATAATGTCAAAATAAACCAAAATGTTGACATTAAATTAGAGGACGGTAGTTATTTCAAACGTGTAGAAGAAATTTTTAAATGAAGAAAGTAATCATCACAGGAGTCACAGGTCAAGATGGCAGCTTTATGGCTGACTACCTCTTGAAAAATACAGAGCATCTTATTGTTGCTGGTGTTCGTAGATTAAGCGTTAAG
>Ga0098038_1001010_pt1 | contig 12257 bp, 11 predicted proteins | sample 5B_taG_FD_75051 | JGI IMG/M metagenome (GOLD analysis project Ga0098038, IMG submission 75051) | Marine viral communities from the Subarctic Pacific Ocean - 5B_ETSP_OMZ_AT15132_CsCl metaG | ecosystem: Environmental > Aquatic > Marine > Oceanic | place: Pacific Ocean | collected 2015-01-08 | reverse complement strand
GATCGTGATTAATGGTTCTTTTTTCTTGGTTCGTGTGTATCTGTCTTTACTATTTATTTAAGCTAGCAACAACAGAATAAAACGAGAACGAGTCAATATATCTTTAAGAGAGTGGGCGTGGGGTAAATACTAACCACTCAATTTAATTACATTAATATTGTTTATTTTATCCAATAAATCAGCAGGCTTAATTCTTGTATATCTTTTTAATTGTGACCAATCCTTATGTCCACTTACTGTAGATACTTCTGCAATGCTCCAACCATTCAATAAAGCATTGGTGCAAAAACAAGCCCTTAAATCATGAAATCTAAAATCTGCAATTTCTGCTTTTATACAAGCGATCTTAAAATGTTTTCTTAATCTTCTAGCAACAATATTAAAAACTTTTTTGCCAAATCTATATTTCTTTAGAATGTTTAAAACATTGTTTGGTGCAGGGATTGTTCTGTCTTGTCCATTCTTAGTATCTAAAAAGGTTATTAGTTTTTTTTCATAATCAATATTGTTTTGGGTGAGCCTCAATATTTCTCCTTGTCTTGCACCGGTAGAATAAGCAAAAACCACAATATCCTCTAAAATGTTTAAATGTGAATTTTTACAAGACTCTAAGAGCAACACATATTCAGATTTAGATAGTATTCTGTCCCTAGCGTCATTGACTTTTGGCAATGTAACCATGTCACAAGGATTTTCTGCTGGTAGATTAATTCCCCATTCTTTCCTTGCTACACGCCAGGCATGAGAAATGATAACTACATACTTCTTAACGGTTGATGGTTTCCTGGTAGAACCCAATTCATTCATTAGCTTATGAATATGGTGTGATTTCAACCGCATTAATGAATTTAAACTGATCTTATGTTTAATTAAAAAATTAATAGTGGAAGTTTCTTCTCTTACACCTTTTTTATTTACAGTTTTTTTATCTCTATATTTAATTAAAATTTCTTTAAGAGTAATTCCTCTTGCCCCAGAGTAATCCTCAAACACTTGTCTTTCCATTTGCGACTCCACTTCTTTTGCAAATTTCTTAGCGTCCTTGATTGTATGAAATGATTTAAAAACTCTTGGATAACCTTTTTTATTTATCTCAACTTTAAACTTCCCACGCTTAACTCTTATGTATGCCATAACGTCCTTTCCACTTTCTAAATAACGTCCTATGAACGTCTTTTGATTATTGCTTTCTGGAACTGTTGCTATGATTAAAGAATCATGGATAGTTAAGGGGCGTTCTGTTGCCAGGTGCCGTGAACTATGTCTCATAAATCTTTAATAAAACAAACAGTTTCAATACATATCCTATGGGCTGAGGACTCGATATTCAAGCCTAAATAACGACTCCATGACGTCCTTTTTAGAGGACGTGATTAGATAATAAATAGAGGTACCATGTGGGTTTCGAGATAGGCTTTTAAAGAAATCCTTAACCCCCTCAAAATAGAAAGGAGTAGCTTCTACTCTCAGTGTATTAGGCAGTTTTGCTTAGACGTAGGGGGTAAAAATTTTTTCAAAATTTCAAACTAATTCAACAATCAAATAGCTAGTTTAAAGCAAATAGACTCATGGTTCATGATTTGGTAGTCTTGGATTGTGAAAAACTTTTAGGGATATATTCTCAGGTTTAAATTTTATGAGTTCATTAGATAAAACAGGTTTTCAAGAAATGAAATTCCTTGATGAAATGATAGATCAAGTAATTATTCTAGATAAATCTAAAAATGTTTGTTGTGCAAATAATAGTGCCTTAACTAGATTTGGTAATGATATTGAGGGAAAAAATATTTCCTTAATCTTAAGAGATGCAAATCTTTTAGAGAGTATAGATCAAGCTATAATTGATAAAAAAACTAAAATTGTTGATATTGAAATTAAGTTACCAATTTTTGAATTTTATAAAGCAAATATAATTCCTGGTCCTTCTAAACTTTGTAGTGAAGATCAATCTGTAATAATTTTTTTAAAAGATTTGACAGAAATTTATAAAACTCAACGATTTAAATCTGATTTTGTTGCAAATGTATCTCATGAGTTAAGAACTCCGCTACAATCAATTAAGTTAGGTTTGGAAACAATTAACGAAGGCCATGCAACGAATGATTTTGAAAGCCAAAAAAAGTTTTTACCTATAATACTTAAACAAACATCAAGAATGGAAAATTTAGTTAGTGACTTGCTCTCTTTATCTAAAATTGAATTACAAGAACATATTAGACCAAATAATAAAGTAGATCTAAACGATATAATTAGCCATGTTTTAGAAATTAATTCAGATTTAGTCAAAAAAAGAAAAATAAAAATTGAATATATTGTTGAAGGTAATGATTGGGTAATTTTAGGTGATAGAAATAGACTAATTGAAGTATTTACTAACTTAATTGATAATGCTTGCAAGTATAGTGAAGAAAATTCTACTATAAAAATTTCACTTACAGATAAAGATAAAATCTTTTTATTTTCCATTAAAGATCAGGGTGTAGGAATTCCTAAAAAATATTTGCCACGAATCACTGAGAGATTTTTTAGAGTCGATCCTGCTCGCAGTAAAGAAGCTGGAGGCACTGGACTAGGTCTCGCTATTGTAAAACATATAGTAAATCAACATAAAGCTCGGATGGAAATCTTCAGTGAAGAGGGCAAGGGAACTGAATTTATTATAGAATTCCCTAAATCATAAAATTTATTACAACCAAAAAGTTACTTTTTGTAACAAAACTTTCATAATTTAGTAATAAAACGTCAATATAAAAATATTAATTCTAGTCTGTAAACTAAAATAGGAAAAAATATAATGAAACACATTAAGATAACATTATCAGTTTTAGCATTTGCAATTTTTGCTTTTAATGCTCAGGCTAGAGATCAAATTAAAATAGTAGGATCTTCTACAGTATACCCGTATGCAACTGTAGTTGCTGAAACTTTTGGTAAAACTGGAAAATTTAAAACACCAGTTATTGAAAGCACAGGTACTGGTGGCGGAATGAAATTATTCTGTGCTGGTGTTGGTACAAACCACCCTGATATTACGAATGCATCAAGAGCAATTAAATCTAAAGAAAAAGCATTATGTAAAAAAAATGGTGTTACTGAAATTATAGAAATAGTTGTTGGTAATGATGGTATTTCTTTTGCACATTCAGTTAACTCTCCTGATATTGATTTTTCTAAAGAACAATTGTGGAGAGCTTTAGCACATGAAGTAGATGTAGATGGAAAATTAGTTGTTAATCCATATAAAAAATGGAGCGATATTGATTCAAGTCTTCCCTCAAAAAAAATTGAAATACTAATTGCACCACCAACATCTGGAACTAGAGATGCTTGGAATTCATTAGTTATGGGTAAAGGTTGTTCAAAAGCAGCTAAATCTCTTTTTGAAGCTAACGGAAAAAAAGCTACAAAAGAATGTGCTAAAATGAGAGAAGACGGTTATGCAGTTGAAGCTGGAGAGAACGATACGTTAATAGTTCAAAAACTTGCTTCAAATCCTGATGCTTACGGTTTCTTTGGTTATAGTTATTTAGTGGCTAACAAAGATAAAATTAAAGCAGCAACTATCAATGGTGTAAAACCAAGTCTTGAAGGTATTCAAGATTATTCTTACCCGATTGCTAGACCTTTATTCTTTTATGTTAAGAAAGCACATATTGGAGTAGTTCCAGGAATTGAGGAATTTGTGAAAACTTTTACTTCCAAAAAGGCAATGGGCCCTAGAGGGTATTTGGCAGAAATAGGTTTGGTTCCTTTAGCTAAAGATAAATATAAAGCTATTAGAACTGCCGCTCTTAAACTAGAAACTATATCTATCAAGTAATTGAGTTTATATAAAATTAAGACCAGAATTAATTTCTGGTCTTTTTTTTATTTTTCAATTTACAGTTTAACTTTGTAACAAAACTGTAACATTTAAATCATAGTGTCCCATTAAAATGAATTTAGTAATTTTAATTTTGATTGGAATATTTAGTTACACTTCATTTATATATGGAAGATCAAGAATTAAAAAAATTACCACTAGTCAATCAATCAAAATTAATGCATTACCTAATTACTACGGATATTATTTGGCCTTATGGTGTGCGTTACCATCACTAATAATTTTATTAGTTTGGTCTATATTTGAAGCTTCAATTATTAAGGGATTAATCTCACAAACATTAAGTCAAAATGAGTTAAATGTATATACGAGTGATCAAATAAATCTAATTTATCAAAAAATAGTATCTCTTTATAATGGAAACTTCTCAGGAAAAATTACAAATGAAATTAAACAAGGGGCTGAAGATTACAAATCATTTTTATCAATTGCTCAATCTTCAAAAGTAGTTTTGTTATTATCAACAGCAGTTTTAACAATTACTTATGGAATAAAAAGAATTTCAAAAAATAATAAAGCAAGACATGATGTTGAAAAAATTTTAACTGGATTACTTTTTGCTTGTTCTTTAGTTGCAATACTGACCACTCTTGGGATTATTTTTTCTCTGTTATTTGAAAGTATAAAGTTTTTTTCAGCAATAAATATTTTTGATTTTTTATTTGGTACTTCGTGGAGTCCTCAAAGAGCTTTTGTTAGAGATGCATCGGCGATTACTGCAGAAGAATATGCTGATTTAAAAAATGCTTTTGGTTCTGTACCGCTCTTTGCTGGTACGGCTTTCATAGCCTTGATTGCAATGACTGTTGCTGTTCCCATAGGATTATTTTCTGGAATTTATATGGCGGAGTACGCAAGTATTAAGGTTAGAAAATTTTCAAAACCTATTATTGAAATATTGGCTGGTATTCCAACTGTCGTATATGGTTTTTTTGCAGCTCTTACTGTAGGTCCTTTTTTTAGAGAATTTGGTGAAAAGCTTGGTCTTGAAGTTTCATCTGAAAGTGCGCTTGCAGCAGGATTAGTTATGGGAGTGATGATTATTCCTTATGTATCATCGTTATCAGACGATGTAATTAATTCTGTACCTCAATCATTAAGAGATGGCTCTTATGCTGTTGGGGCAACAAAGTCTGAAACAATTAAAAGAGTTGTCATACCTGCGGCCTTACCAGGAATAGTCGGATCTATTTTGTTAGCTGTATCAAGAGCTATAGGTGAGACTATGATTGTTGTAATGGCAGCAGGGTTAGCGGCAAATTTAACAATAAATCCCTTAGAGTCTACAACTACTATTACAACACAGATTGTTATGCTTTTGGTTGGAGACCAAGAGTTTGATAGTCCAAAAACTCAATCAGCTTTTGCTTTGGGATTAACTCTTTTCTTTGCAACGTTAATTTTAAACTACATCGCCTTAAGATTTGTTAAAAAATATAGAGAAAAATATGACTAAAGAAGAACGTATAAAAAAAAGATATAATGCAGAAAAGCGATTTAAGCTTTATGGCATCACTTCAGTTGTGCTAGCAATTTTATTTGTTGTCTTTTTAATTTACGTAATATTTTCTAAAGGTAGTAGCGCTTTTCAAAAAACAATTATAAATGTTGAGATTAATTTTACCTTAGACTCTTTATATTTAGACCCAAATCCTTCCAAAGATGATCTAGAGAATGTTGAGTATTATGATCTTGCAATTGAAAGCTTATTAAAAGTTTATCAAGTCAATGGTTTAAAAGAAGAAAAAGCATTAATTAATTTATTTAGTCCTGATTATGAATACGAAGTAAGAGATTTTCTAATTAAAAACCCTGAATTTATAAATAAGAAAACTATTTTAAAATTAACTGCCTCTGATGATATGGATCAATTGCATAAAGGAAATTACCCAAGACACTTACCTGAAGACAGAAGACGAATTAATGATTTTCAGTTAATGATGTACGACAAGTTAGTTGAACAAAATAAAATTGATAAAATTTTTAATAATTATCTATTTCAAAAAGGTGATTCAAGAAACCCAGAACTTGCTGGTATTGGTGGAGCTTTAGTTGGATCTTTCTTTACTATAATTATAACTTTGTTGTTATCTTTTCCTATTGCTATATTTGCATCAATATATTTAGAAGAATTTGCACCTAAAAATCGAATTACTGATTTTATAGAAATTAATATAAATAATCTTGCAGCAGTTCCATCAATTGTATTTGGTTTATTGGGTTTAGGAATTTTACTTGGCACATTTGATCTACCAAGATCAACTCCTCTAGTTGCTGGCATTACTCTTGCATTGATGACGTTACCTAGAATTATTATTCCTTGCAGAGCTTCTTTAAAGGCTGTGCCACCATCAATAAGAGAAGGTGCATTAGCGGTAGGTGCCTCTAAAGTTCAATCAGTAATGCACCATGTTGTTCCTCTTGCAATTCCTGGAACTTTATCTGGTACTATTATTGGATTAGCTCAAGCTTTAGGTGAGACAGCACCACTAATCTTGATAGGAATGGTAGCATTTGTAGTTGATATACCTTCAATACCCACAGATCCATCTGCATCACTACCTGTTCAAGTCTATTTATGGTCTGAACAAGCTGAGAGAGGTTTTGTAGAGAAAACATCCGCAACTATTATGATACTTTTAAGTTTTCTAATTACATTAAATTTTATAGCAGTTTACCTAAGACAAAAATTTGAAAGGAAATGGTAATGATAAGCAATAACGTTAAAATAAAAGCACAAGACTTGAATGTTTACTATGGGAAAAAACAAGCATTATTTAATGTAAATTTAGACATTCATAGTAAAGAAGTTACAGCATTAATTGGTCCATCAGGTTGTGGAAAATCAACTTTTATAAGGTGCATCAATAGAATGAATGATGTTATTGATATTTGTAAAATTGAAGGATCAATTAAAATTGATGATAAGGAAATAATTGATAAAAATATTGATGTAGTAAGATTAAGAGAGTCAATTGGAATGGTTTTTCAAAAACCTAATCCATTTCCAAAAAGTATATATGACAACATTTCATATGGTCCATCTATTCATGGCCTAGCAGATAATAAATCTGATATGGATCAAATTGTTGAAAATAGTTTAAAAAAAGCAGCATTATGGGAAGAGGTAAAAGATAGACTGGATGAACCAGGAACAGGTCTTTCTGGAGGACAACAACAAAGATTATGTATAGCAAGAGCTATATCTGTAAATCCAGAGGTAATATTGATGGACGAACCTTGTTCTGCTTTAGATCCTATAGCAACAGCTAAAATTGAAGAATTAATTGATGAACTAAAAAAAAGTTATACAATAGTAATTGTTACTCATTCAATGTCACAAGCCGTAAGAGTTTCTCAGCGAACAGGTTTTTTCCATTTAGGAAAAATAATTGAAGTAGATACAACTGAAAAAATATTTAAAAACCCTGGTAATCAAATGACCCAGGATTATATCACAGGGAGGTTTGGATAAATGTCAGAAATATCACATATAGTTAAATCATATGAAGAAGAACTTCAAAACTTAAATGATAATTTGATTAAAATGGGAAGTTTAGTGGAAACACAACTTTCAGATTCAATGGAAGCAATCATTAAAGTTGATAAAGATGCTGCAGAAAATATTATTAAAAATGATGCTAAGATCAATGAATTAAGAGCAACTATTGAAGAACAAATAGTTAATGTGCTTGTAAAGAGAGCTCCGATGGCTATTGATTTAAGACTCACCATATCAACATTAAAAATTTCTAGTGATTTAGAACGTATCGGTGATTTAGCAAAAAGTGTTGCTAAAAAGATTAAACCTCTTCCACATGATTTACCTGAGGAATTAATTGCAAGTTTAAGAAGATTAGGTGACTTGGTACAAAGACAATTAAAAGATATTCTTGATGCGTACTTAAAAAAATCAAAAGAGTTAGCGATAAAAATTTGGAAAACTGATGAAAAAGTTGATGATTTAACGCATACAGCCATGAATGAAGTTGCAGATTTTTTAGGTAAAGATAAAAAAAATTTAGATTTAGCTACGCACTTACTTTTTGTAACAAAAAATATTGAAAGAGCAGGCGACCATATAACTAATATTGCTGAGTCATTATTTTATTTAATTGAAGGTGAGCATATAGAAGGAGCCAGACCTAAAGGAAAAGATTTTGACTCAAATTCATGAGTGCTAATATCTATATAATTGAAGATGAGGAACCAATTATTACATTAATCAAATACAATTTAGAAAAAGAAGGTTATAAAGTTTCTTATTCAGATAATGGTAATGATGGCATTAAAGAAATAAAAAAGAAATTACCTGATCTTATTTTGTTAGATTGGATGCTACCCGATTTTTCTGGAGTAGAAATTTGTAAGAACCTAAAAAAAGATATTAAATTTAAAGATCTTCCTATTATTATGTTAACCGCAAAAGGAGAAGAAGAAGACAAAGTTAAAGGACTTAACTCAGGTGCTGATGATTATATAACAAAACCTTTTAGCTTCCCTGAACTTTTAGCTCGTATAAAAGCACTTTTGCGGAGATCTAAACCATCTGTCATTTCAGATACAGTTTTATTTGATGATTTAAAAATAGATAGAATGACACGACGTGTTTACAGAAAAGATACAGAGGTTCATCTTGGACCTAAAGAATATGAGTTATTAAATTTCTTTATAAAAAATCCTAAAAGAGTTTATTCAAGAGAACAATTACTTGAAAATGTTTGGTCAGAAAATATTAATGTTGAAACGAGAACTATCGATGTCCATATAAGAAGATTAAGACAAAATATTAATCTAAAAGGAAGTAAAGAATTAATTAGAACTGTAAGATCAGCAGGCTATTCACTTAATTGATTTCTTAATAACTAGCCACGCCTCAGTCTTCTTTAATCTTTATTATTTATCAGAGTAGTTTTTTCCAAAGGATTTTTTAAGAAGATCATTAACCACTTCTCTTTCAGACTCAGTAAGGTCTGCAATCTTCATCCCATATTGGAAATAATCTGCCAAATTTAATTTTTTAATTTTTGTTGCTGGATCTTTTGGTTTATTTGCACTGCCACCATCACTGTAATAGGTGTAACTAGGATCTCTGATAATACCACCCATAGCCATGGACATTATACCAGACATAGCATCATCAATCTTTCCAAGGGCGCCTGCCAGCACTATGTCCTTAAATTTTTGTTCGTCTTGTTTTCTTATGTATTCCTGCTCTTTTAGGAATTCTCTAAATTCTTTTCCTGGGTTATTTTTGATCCATTCCTCAAACTCTTTCATTATTATAGGTATTTCTATTACCTTAAAGTCCTCCTCTAAATCCTCCTTAGATTTTACAACCTTGGTATTAGGTTTCTTTTTTAATGGTGCTCTACGAGTCTGTGAGGGCTTTGGTCGAGTCAAAATTCTTTCTAATTCTGCTGCATTTGGTTTTTTTACTGGTGCTTTAAAATCTTCTAATGTTTGTTCCATGGATCTTGGATCACTGACCACGGGACTATCATCATCATAAAGTTTAGTAAGTCTTACTAATCTATCCGTCATATCTTCTTGCATATGTTCCCTTAAATTATTTTAAATATTTTTAATAAACCCTTACTTTTTTGAATTTTTTTCTTTTTTAAAGGGATCTGAGGGTAACCCCTAAAACTTATTCAGATCAGAGGCGGTGATCAAACGCCCCTAATCAGTAAAAGGTGTTATTACTAACAAACCTTTTTTATCATTCTTATTAATAAACTAGAAATTATAAAATTCGGTCATCACTTTATAAGTGTCTGTCTGTCTTAGTATAATAATAACTATTAATAATTATTTTTATCAAACAAGCCTCGACCTAATCTTTCTTCTTTATTCTTTTTAAACTCCTTATAGGCTTTTTCGTACTGTTCATTAGATCCAATATTATCAGCACTTGAACCATCAATATTGGTTTTGGGTATCTTCCAACATCTAATCTCTTTTTTTGATAATGTGATTTTAGTAGGTTCAGCATTAAATTCAGTTCTAAATAAATGAGCCACTTTCCTAACATCTATTGATTGTCCTTGTATTTTTAAGTGCTTTATAACTGCTTCAGATTTAACCCAATAATGATGGTCATAATAAACACACCCCCAATTATCAAGCAGGTTATATCTTGCGTCGTCATATACATCATTTGCATTTGAAGATTTTCTTTTAAACCATTCAATTAACATTCCTGTTACAATTCCATAATAAGAACTTTCTGGTGGAGCATCTTCTTTTTTTACACTCTGCAGTAATTGCATCCGAATGACTTTCCAATCATTTGGTTTTATTTCTGGTGGTTCTTCCATACAAGTTTCCAAAATTAAAACTTTTACTTTGGTATATGAAAGCAATATTGAAGTGTCCCATATATCAATCCAATGATCTTTAAATTTCAATCGCCATTGTTTTGGTTCAGTATTATATACAACTAAGTCAGAGAACATTGATGAGGCGTCCTTGACACCAACCCAGCTAAATAATTTTGAAACATCTGCAGGAGTAACTTCTAAAACTTCTGCAAGTTTAGGAATTCCAAAATGTTTGCTCTCTGGTTTTCGTGCATCAGTTCCTTTACTCGCATACCTTGATGGATTGTCTGAGCCAGATTTAAAAGCAAGATCAAAACAAAATTGATTTATCTTCTCATCTGTCCAATCTGTATGTTTTGCAAAAATACCTGCTATTGCAGTAATAAATACATCTCGTTGACCTGTAGCAGGAAACATTACAGACAATGCAGTCTTTAAACAGATCTCTTTCATTAAAGCATTGGTTCGTGTGTCGTACTTCATGAAACCTGTGAAGTGAATCCAATCCAAAACTTCTGCACCTGCATTTTTTTTATGCGGTCTTAATCCACCAGGCACATATGTGAAACGATCTTGTCCATGTCTTATATCTAGCAACACTCGACCATGCGGAAACTGTTTAAAATGTTTTTCAAATGCTTGTGGCACAACTACACTCTCGTATTCTGTTACACCCTCAAATAATAAGTGACTTATAGGATTTGATTTTCTTCCAAACTTAGCACCACAAATTATGTCGCCTAAAAATTTTTGTAGTATTGGATTATCAATATCAAGATCAACTAACTTTTCTAACCTTACACCCCACACACCAGGAATATTTTTCTTTTCCATGTAATCTGCAGGTACTGTAATTTTTTTAGAATCGTAAAGGTCTTTATCCCAACCTTTAATGATTGGAACACCCTCGCTATTACAAGGGATAACTTCATAACCTAAGTCTTGCCATTCTTTAGCAGTCCTTGGAGCACCATCTGTAAAATTATTTATCATCTTTACCCTCTCTAATAATTATCGGGAAATCTCTAGCACCGTATTTCTTACCTTTGATATTTTCCTTTTTATTGGGGTGCAAAATAGCTCTAGTAAATTCATTGAAGTCATTTACTGAGTGTAGCCATAGCTTTCTGTGGAATTTATACTTATGAAAAAACTCCTCAAATCTATTCAAATAATGAATGAATAGTCGATGAACCATTTTATGTTCATTCTCTTGTTTTTTAATTATCTTTTCTTGTATTTGTATTATCTTTTTTAAGTCAGATACGACTTTTTTAGTGGTCATTAATAACTACCTTTTTTTATTGTTATGAGTTCCCAAACTCGAAAGGGTTCGTGATTAATGTTTCGTGATTAATGATTATTGTTTCTTTGTTCGTGTGTGTCTGTCTTATACAGAATTTAAAAGTTTCCTACTAATGTTAATTTGGAATAGTTCCCTTGAATTTGCTATGCGTTTTCGGAAACCTTTAAACTCTAGGACTATCCAATTAATTTAACTACATTAACCTTATTTATTTTATCTAATAAATCTGCAGGTTTAATTCTTGTATATCTTTTTAATTGTGACCAATCTTTATGTCCACTTACTGTAGATACTTCTGCAATGCTCCAGCCATTCAATAAAGCATTGGTACAAAAACAAGCTCTTAGATCATGAAATCTAAAATCTGCAATTCTTGCTTTTATACAAGCAATCTTAAAATGTTTTCTTAATCTTCTAGCAACAATATTAAAAACTTTTTTTCCAAACCTATGTTTTCTTAAAATTTTTAAAACATTGTCTGGTGCAGGGATTGTTCTGTCTTGTCCATTTTTAGTATCTAAAAAGGTTATTAGTTTTTTTTCATAATCAATATTGTTTTGGGTGAGCCTTAATATTTCTCCCTGTCTTGCACCGGTAGAATAAGCAAAAACCACAATATCCTCTAAAATGTTTAAATGTGAATTTCTACAAGACTCTAGGAGCAACACATATTCAGATTTAGATAGTATTCTGTCCCTAGCGTCATTGACTTTTGGAAGTGTAACCATGTCACAAGGATTTTCTG
>Ga0098038_1001009_pt1 | contig 12258 bp, 11 predicted proteins | sample 5B_taG_FD_75051 | JGI IMG/M metagenome (GOLD analysis project Ga0098038, IMG submission 75051) | Marine viral communities from the Subarctic Pacific Ocean - 5B_ETSP_OMZ_AT15132_CsCl metaG | ecosystem: Environmental > Aquatic > Marine > Oceanic | place: Pacific Ocean | collected 2015-01-08 | reverse complement strand
GTACCTCTAGATGAGATACCTATTGTATGTCCAGCTTTTATTATTTCCTTAACAATATTACCTGATGGCGTGTTTAACAACTCTACCTTACCGCAGAGATCGTTTCCTTTCCAATATAGCTCTTTTACTATGTGAGAGGCGTTCTTAAGAGAGACAACGGGAGATTCAGGGTGATCAAGCTCTCCAAATGCATTACCATTATTGACAAAGTCGTCTATATATTTTTTAGCTTCTCTTTCTAGTATTTCTTTTTTATAGATTCTACCGTTTTGGTTTTCTGATGATGCTCTTTGCATTACTCCTTCAACTTCGAATACCCCTGGTCTAGTTTTAGACTCTCTAAGTACTGGTCTGAATGGCGTAACGTCTACTAATAATTGTGCCATATTTTAAAAGTTTGGTGTAAAGACAGTTGCTTTAGGTTCCTGTGGAGTCTCGTCAATTTCACCTGCTGCTCTTGCTTGAGCTATTACTTCAGGGTCTAATTTTTTTGCTTTAGGTAGTTCTAAACCTGAACTAAATCCTCTTTTAGATACTGGTCTTAAATCTTGTTTAAATGCATTTTCAATTGCAGGTCCAATAAAGACTCCGATTTTTAATCCTTCTTCATTTTCGATATTTCCAATACCGTCGTAGATTTTTTGAATTTTCTCTCTTGTTTTAGAATGAAATTGCTCTATTTCTGTTACGATATTTTCCAATTGATTAATAACCTGACTAGCTCCTGAATAATCACCAAAATCACCTTGTAGTGATGCAAGTTTATTAGTTGCTGCTTCGTTAATAACGTCTTCGTTTAACGTCTTCTTTATAATAGACTTAATAGCTTCTTTTAACTGCTTTTCTTTTTCTGCTTGTTTTTCTTTAGCTATATCATAAGTAGATTTTTTACCAGCTCGTCTATCTTGATCGTGGGCATGTTGCATTCTTTTGTATGCATAGCTCTCATCTTTACCCATTGCTTTTTTGATAGCTTTATCTTTAGCAGCCATATAATCATCAGAATCGATGTCTCCATCTCCGTCATGATCAGTTCCTTTCTTTTCACCCATATCAGAAGGACCTTCGTAGTTTACAGAAATATACTCTCTAAACTCGTCTTCTATATCTGCTCCATCTAATAGGTCTTGATAATGAGTCTTTATGAAGTCTTTTAATATACCTGCTGTAATGTCCGGGTAGTTAGTTCTTAATGCTCCGACTACTTTACCTAGTAATGCTTTTTTAGCATCTTCAGACATTTCAAACTCTTCTGCTTGTACTTCTACTTCTTCTTTAAGAGTAGCTTTTTTCATTCCATTAAGTACATCAGTATCCTTAGCTCCTCTTTTTACTTCTCTTTCTTTATCTTGTTTATCGACTTTTTTAGATTCTCCTGCCATCAAGTTAATATAATGATTGCAATCTTTTTCTAGATTACCTTTAGCTTTTGAAGTAGCTTTATCTAAATCATCTTTTCTGATAACATCAGATGCTGGGTCTAGTCCTAGAACGTCAAGTTCTATTCTTATTGCTCTATCTAAAGCATCTAAAGAATATGTTAAAGCTGGTCTATCGTCGTATACTTTTACACCTGAGAAGGCAGGTTTAGCAGCTTCGAAGATCATTTGCTTGTTCTTAAGGATTTGAACTGTATCGTCGAATCCATTATATTGAGAGACGTACATAGGAAACTTCTGTCTCATCTGACGTACAAACTCTTTTTTAGCCATATTACCTTCTAATACGGCGTTATATTTTTCTGTTGCGGTTACTTGTCTCATATCTTATAAGTAGTCAAATCCTTTAGTATGTGATGGCCGTTTTGGGCGTTCTTGCTTCTTCCAGCCTAATTTATTTAATGTCTTTTTCGCTCTTTTTCCCTTTCCAAATGCAAAGGGGGTAGCATATTGAGCACCTGCTCCTGGGGTAAATGATGCTCCTCCTACGTTAGTAGTATTAGCTTCATCTAACTCTTGCATTACTTCTCTAACTAATGAGACTAGCTCTGATTTTTTCATTACAGAGATTTTAACTCATTAACTAAATCATAATATTGCATTAAGTTAACTAAATGACTGTCTTTAATCTTATCCTTATTTGATAAAGGTTTAATAGATTTTGCAACTTCATCTAGTTTTATTTTTACTACTTCGTCTTTAACTCTTGAAGATAAGTTTCTAACAGCAGAAGCTATTTTGTTCATTTCTTCATTAACTAAATTTCGTAAACGTGTTTGTGAGTTGACTGAAGTAATAAACTCTTTTAAAATATTTTTTTGTTCAGGAAGTAAGTTTTTATATTTCTTATTGAACTTTTCTAATAGTATCTTAAATGTTAAAAGTTTAAGATCTTTGTCATATTTAGAATATTCTTCGATAAGAGTATCTTTTACTTTCTCCTCGTTTTGTTCAGCAGAGGTTAAGTGCTCTAATATTGTTGTTTTATTATCTATCAATGATTGAGGATTAATAAGATTATCATTATTTTGAGCCTCTAATAGACAATATAAAGCAGCTAGAGGTTTATAATCTCTAACTTGCATACCAAAAAACTCGTCAATATTATAGTGTTTTTTTATTTCTGATATAAGACTATATTTTTGACTCTTAAGAGATTTTTGATCTAGTTTTCTTGATACTTCTGTAATAGTTGAAACTATAGCTTCAGCTTTAGATTGATTTACGTTTCTATTTTTAGTGATAAACTCATATAATTTATACTCTTTAGAAAGAGAACTTGAGTTACCAAAAAACTTTTGTAGTATAGAAACAGCGGCTGAATCGCTATTGTTTAGGGTGTCAGCAGTGATTTGCTTTACAAGCAATTCAAAGATTAAACCGGTATTACGGAATTTTGAATGTTTTATCTTCATTATACACGTTTACTATATATAAATATGTATTATTTACCTAAATCTTTAATGTTGTCTTCTTTGAGAAGATCAGGTTCTGACTTAGTCTCTTCTTTAAATACAATATTCTTTAATGCTTCTTTGTTTTTATGGTAAACAGCTTGAGTAGAAAGGTTTTCCATTACGTTTTCATTATCTGATGGAAACCCTCCATGCATGCCATCTACTCCTAAAGGATCCCGACCTCCTAGTGGGTTATCATTAGTTCCATATATAGAAGCCTTTTCTTTTGGTCTTCCACCTTCTGGTCCTGGTTCTCCCCATTTAGGTTCTGTTTCTGAGTAACCTTGTGGTAACTCCCCAGGAGAGCCTCCTTTTGGTGTTGATACTGAACGTCTACCGTACATAGATGCTAAATCGTGAGGAGTACCGTAAGTAGTTCCAGACTTAGCAGGATCGTTACCTTCGTTTTCAATCTGTGCTATTCTAAATGCTGTCTTACTATCCTCTCTTACAAGTTCTCTTTCTGTCATATATTGATCTTCCGACATATCAAATATTTTTTCATAGATGTAATCAGATGAAAACATCTTAGAATCTTTCATTTGAGCTGCTAAATCAACTTTTTCCTTAAGTAATGCAACCTTCTCTTGTTCAAATACTATTGAAGGAGTGGTTAACTTTATCTCAAAGTTTGTTAGACTTTCTCCTGTAAATCCTTGCGTGTATAAATGTACCAAAGCTATTTTAGTTAACTCTGATTCCATTATTTTTTGTATTCTTTCTACTGTTCTGGCAAATCTAATATCCTCTGCTGCCAATGTAGCTTTACCTTGTAAATCTCCTTCATAACCGAAATATGCTTTTGGTATCTTTAATGCAGCAAATAACTTAGACTGTAAGTATTGAACGTCAGTTACACCATCATATTCTAATCCCTTCGTAGTCTCTATTCTAGTTGATGTATCTCCTCCTCTTACTGGAAGGTAGAAATCTTCCATCTGATTCTGTAGATTAAATCTTAAGTTATATTGACCATCTTCTCCTACATAAGGAGTTTTTTTCATTTGATTGATAGTCTTTTGCATAAACTGTTCAACCTCTTGAGGTGGAATAGCTCCTACATTAATATAGAACATTCTCTTTTCTGGTGCTCTCATTATACGATGTATTAACATCGCATCTTCCATTAATGTAACTTGTTTATATATTTTTCTACCTGGTTCTAAATAAGAACGGCCATATGGTAGGTAGTTAGTATCTGATATTAATCTAAAATGGGCTATCTCATAGTTATCAAACTCTACTACTCTGCTTTCTCCTTTTCGTTTAGGTAAGTAGTTAGGATGTTGTGAAGCTGCTATACCATCAGGATCAAGTTGGAAAATAACTTTAGATGGGTTTTCAGGATCTTCTCCTTCTCTTCTTACCATATGGTAAACTGTATAAGGTAGAACATTGTAAACTCCGAACTTCTCTGCTACTTCTAGCTTTAAGAAAAAGTCTCCGTATTTACACATGTTCCTTGTCCATGACCATAAGTTAAACTCGATGTTTAGTACATCATAAAATAAATTATAAAGGACTCTCTGTATATTCTCATCTGAAGATTTTACTGAAAGTATTTCGTTTTGATCATTCTTTACAGTTGCTTCATCAGCTACTATATCTAATGCTGAAGCTAATATTGGATCTGAATCCATTGCTTCATAATCAGAATAAAGTTGTATCCTTAATGTCTGATAGTTCAGATTAGGATTAAATATGTTTTTATTATTATAAAGGTAGAGTCTAGTGAACCTGTCTATTAAAGAGTTTGTTTCATATCTTCCTGTAGTCTGTATTTGATTAACATCAGCTACTTTCAGTTCATCTCCTCCTACGTTTCTTATTACTATATCACTAGCAAAAAGTCTTCGTAATCTACCAAAAAGTGAAGTGTCCGCCATTACGGTATATATTTGTTTATAAATAGATCTATTTTAACAACCATCTGATGTCTTCTTCACCATAGGCTGTCTTAGTAAGATAAGGATTTTCTCTCATGTTACCAACGTTTTTCATAACTACTTGATTTTGAGCATTGAGATTGTTAAAAGAAGATAGTTGAGCTCTAGCTAGATCTATACCTTGTTGACGTAGTTTCAATGCAGTATCTCTTACATATAAAGCAGTTGCACATGAAATGATTAAATCATCATTATATCTATCTTGTGCTTGTGGTTTTCCATTTTTCCACACAAAAACTCGCATCTCTTGCATTAATCTTTTTGATTGAATAGTAACTGAGTGTTCTCTTATATATTCGATCATCTTAGCTATAACTAAAGGACGAGTTCTCATAGACATTGTAAAACCAGGAACAAGTTTATCTCTCTCATACTTATGCATGTACGATTCTACTGATTCCATATTAGAAGTGGAACTATAATAAAGGTTACGGTATTCTCTCTCCATTACCTGCTCTATTGTTGCCCAACCGATATTTGCATTTTCTACTACTAGTAATGCTTCATTATATTCAGATGCTAATCCTGTAAGAAAGTTACCAAAATCTTTAGGTGATAGTTTACCTTTATACTCAGCTACTTGAGTGCAGGATTCTATATCAAAAACATGTGCTGCTGAATAGTCAGAAGAATCTCCTCTCGCTACATCAGCTACTACCATGTACGACTTTAAGTAGTCTACACCTTCCCATATCCATAAGTTACCATCTATACCTCTTCTTTCTAAAGGATCTTTTTCATATGTCTGTTCGTAATAAGACATATCATCAGGTTCAAACACCGTATCACCAGATGCAAGGAAATCACAGTCACATTCTTGACCGGCCATTCTAGGACCTAAGTCAGCATCTTGTTGATCTCTCCATGGTTGGTCTCTTTCAGGATGTACTGTCCATGGAAGTCTTATTGGTAAAAAACTATTTTCTCCAGATTCAGCTTTTTCCCAAGTTTGATGAAACCAGTTACCAATACCATTAGGAGTTGATAAGGCCATACATTGTCCACCTGTTGCTAAGGTTTGCTGTGCTGCGGTAAATGTATCTTCTATATTGTCTATAAATGCTGCCTCATCTATTAATAGTAATGATACCGCTTCTGATCTTGCAGCATCAGTAGATGATGATTTAGCCTGTACTTTAGAACCGTTTTTTAATCTTAACGATAGTTTGTTTTTTTCAACGTGAGGTAGCTTTAACCATTTTGGTAACTCATCATACATAAAGATTACTTTAGTAACTAAGTTACGAGCTGTTGCTTGAGTAGTTGCTAATGCTAATACGTTTTTATCTTTATGAAATAACATTAACCATAGACTATAAGCAGAAGCTAAAGTAGATATACCTAACTGTCTTGATTTAAGAGTAATAAGGTATTGATGATCTCTAAATAAATGAAGTACTTTTTCTTGGAATGGATATAGAGCAAATAAAATACGTCCTCTAGTAGGATGCTGTATATGGCAATACTTTTTCATAAAGTAAGCCGGATCTTTAGCACACTTAATATATTCTTGTGCTATTATTTTTTTTATGTCTTTTGCCATAACTATATTATAACCTTATTCCTAGGTTTTGAGTTACTACCTAATCTCGCTTGTGAAGATTTACTTCCAGGTTTTTTTGTAAAAATTCTAGGCACCGTTAAATTATTAACAGTTTGTGTACTATCAGTAAAGAAATATGAACCGTCTCTTTTTCTTATATGAACGAAAAGTTTTGAATCTTTTGCAAACTTTTCAACTGGTATAATATCACCATCAAAAGTAACTGTGTTGTTTTTGATGTCTGGTACTACATCCATCGCTCCTATATAATATGCATCAACAGGACCACCCATTGCTGGGGTTCCTTTCATTATTTCCAGGATAAGTTCAGAAGGTACCTCTCTATTTACGTCTGGGAATATATCGGTTTTGTAAAGATCAGTTTCATAAGTTATTTCGTTATTCTTATCAAATATATTTTTGTAATGTTTATAAGCGTCATTGTAGAAATCAAAAATAAATTTTTTTACTTTATCTCCAAATAATGTCATCCCAGATAATCCTCCTCCAGCTAAAGTAGGTGAAGAAGTTCCTTTAGCGGAGATCATAAACGGATCATCTTTACCTTTGATGATAAACTGTATATCAGCGTAAGGTTCGTATTTATAGGCAGATGTAACTTTATCTGCTTTTACTATATTTTCTATTTTAAAACCATTTGCTCCTATAACAGTTTTTATACCTTCAACACTATTAATAGCATCTATAACACCTTTTTCTTGTCTTTCAGTAGTGTCGGATTTTTTACCACCTGCTAAATTTATATTAACTTCTTTTCCATCTACTTTAAAAAGAAAAGCATCGAAGGATCGACTTCTATTAGGGCTTTGCTTTGGAGGTACTATCCTAACTTCAGTTTCCGAACCAAATGTGTCTTTAATGTATTGTATGAACTCATTCGAATCTATTTTACCTTTATTACCAACTCTATAATCATTACTTAAAGCACCAAGAGTTTCAGGAAACTTGTTAATAAGTTGTTGAGTTATTTGTTTTTCAAATGCATTTTCAGAAAGAAGTTTAAATCCAAATATAGATTCAAACAAAGCTATATCCTCTTGACTATTAATGTCAGGGTATCCTTTTTTGGTCTTGTAAGACCATTCTAATATAGCTTTATCTATAAGATTCATATTATCCTTCTTCTCCGGATTCGAAATCTATAGGCTCGTCAGATAAATCTTCTCCACCTTCATCACCACCTAGATCTCCTCCAGCATCATCTCCTCCTAGATCTTCTCCTCCTTCAGCTCCACCTTCTTCGCCAGGAAAGTCTCCTCCTCCACCTCCACCGCCTCCGGTGTCAGTATCAGCAGCAATATCTTCTTCACCTGCTCCTTTCATAGGAGCTTCTTTATATAGTAAAGCAAGTTTATCTATAGCTTGTTGGTAATCTGAAATGTTAGAAAGTAAGTATTTTTTACCTAAGATTTGAACTTCGAAAGTTTTACCAGTCCATTTTAAAATATAATCTTGACCATTTTTAAGATTAACTCTAAATGAAGTAGGTCTTGGTGATATCCAATCTATTGAATCTACAAACTCTTTAAAGTCTTCAGTTTGTAGTTTTACTACAGCTTGTTTAACTGTAGGAAATTTAGATAAGATAGTATCAGTAGCATCTTCTAAAACTGTTTCAGGACCAGCATCTTCATCTGGTTCTTCTTCAGGTGTTGGTTCTTCCTCATCTTCTGAAAGGTCATCTAATAGTGATTCTTTCATTAAATCTTTAAATCTATTATGAGGTAACATATCTTCAGGTTCTATATAAGTTCTAGAACCTTTTGGATCTACATGAGGTCTCCCATAATCATCTTTATCGTCTGCTTCATCTAAGTTAGAATCTATAATTTCAATACCTAGTGCTCCGAGATCCATCATAGCATCGTATGCGGTAGATTCGTCAGTAAAATAGTACACGTTAGAACCGTTCATTTCGAACTGTTTGTCATACTTGTCGTGCATTATGCCTATTGCTTTTTTAGCATCTCTTACAGCTACTTCAAAATAAGACATACCATCTGGAGCTTCATTAAGTTCCTTAAGTACTTCAGCGTATGCTTCTAGTATAAGATTATTTAAATGGGATTTTTTCATCTTATATTTTACTTTGATGTTTTACCTTCATAAGGATTTCCGTCTTTTCTTCCGTAACCGCCACCGCCGGCTCTACCGTATTCAAAAGCGATTTTGTAATGCTCTCCTATAAACTCCATTACCTCCATAGCAGCATCTATTTCATCGCCATCCATTTCCATTGCCATTGCTTTAATGACTTCTATAATATCGTCTCCTGAACCTCTAAGTTCATTCATTCTTTTTAAAGGAACTAAATTGCCATCTGCATCATGTTTGTGAGGTACTCCCTTTACCATTGTATACTTTTTAGGAGCTACTTTTGCATCTTTTCTAGCTTTAGCTAAATCAGGTCTTGCTTCTCTACCTTTAGATATTGTTTTACTTCTACCTTGACCAGTACCAAATCCAGTTGGTAATGCTTCGTCAGTAGTGTCTAACTCTTGGTCTCGACCTGTTCCTGCTACTACGTCATCTAGTTCAGCTTCTAGTTCTCTTTTGCGAGCTGTATGTTGTTTCAAAGCAGCAACGATTTTATCTTTCTTATCACCTTCAGCAGTTTTATGATGCTGTGCTAGTTTTTTCATTTTACTTACTAGTTCATCATATTCTTTTTTAACTGCAGCTCCTGATCTTTCATTTACATTTTCTTCAAGTGCTAACTGATCTAATGCTGGTTGCTTTTCTTCTGCTTCTAAATAATGTTGTGCTGAAGAAATAAACTCTCTTGCTTTTATAACCTTACCTTGCCACCAATGTGGGAAATCTACTTCACCGTCAGACTTATCATACTTATCTAACTGCTTGTAAAGCTTAGCTGCATATACTGCAATATCGTATACATCATTTTTAAGCATATCAGGCTCATCATCTTGATGACCTACGTCAAGATCTCCTTCTGCTTCTGGTTGTTCTGGTACTTCGTCTGCTACTGGTAAGTTAGTATCTTCTTCATCCTCCATCATTCCTTTAGCTTTTCTTGCATCTTTTTCAATAGCATCTTTTTCTCTTTGCATTAAAGCTTTAATTTTTGCTATAGCTTCTTGATCTTTAGGTGATAGTTTTTTCATACGTTCGTGCTCTGCTGATTCTTCTGATCCTGGTTTCATTTCTTTTGTTAGTTTTACGTTAGCACCGTCATCTGCTAAGTCTTTTGCTTTTGCCTCATCATCAGTAAACACCATTCCTTTTTCTGCTTCATTAAGTTTAGATTGAAGCGACTCTCTTAAAACCTCTAGTTTTTTTGTAGTTTCTTTGACGTTAATAGAGTTATTATTTTTATATGAGCCGTTTTGTATTTTTTCCAATGTTAGTTCACATTGTGATAAACGATCTTTTATTTCTTGATAGGTCATTTGCAAAATGTTTAATATACGTATATAAATAAATAGTCTAAGTATTACTACTATAAATAACCTTGTAAGGCATACCTGTCTTTAAAAGAGTATATCCTAAAGCTACTCCCTCTCCATTACCTACTCCACCTTTGTGTCCATGGTGTTTATAGGAGTTAGATGTAAAAGGATCTTTCATATTATTAAATATATGTAAAAAATCTGTATAATCATACTTTGGAAATAACATTCTGTCTTCATGTACTAACTTTATATCATTTTCTTCTACATCTTCATACTTAATAATATCTTTGAAAAACTCCCAAAAGTAATGATCTTCTGCAGGTAAAGAGTTAAGTGTTCCTTCGTTATTCCAGTATTGAAAAAATTGTATTTCGTTTGATTTGAAGTCAAAAAGATAAAAATCTCTTTCAAGATTTATTAACTCATCTGCATCATAAACTAATCCTAGAGTATTAAACTTATTGATATTCTCTAAACCAAAAATAAACTTATCAAAATAGTTAAATGTATCTTTTTGATATTGCTCGGTGTTATAACCTTCAAAAGCAGAAGGTTTATCGGTAAGTATATGTATATTGAAGTATTGAGAAAAATCACTGAGTAAAAACTCTTGTACTTTTTCTATATAAAAGTCACCTACTGCACTTGTTGAGAGAAGTATTTTATTTTTTTCCACCTTTCATGTTGGCACACCAGTGGTACATTTTACCTTTTTCACCACCGTACTTTTTAGCTTTAGCTCTGAGTGAAGATACTGAGCCTTTACATGATGCTCCAGATTTTTTCACTCTACCAGGTCTAGACTTACCTTTCTTTTTACCGTCCTTGTAGTTTTCGTTTTTAGAAAATATGGTAGTCTCCTCTCGGAGTACTTCTTTTAAAACATTAAGCATTTCATTTCTGGTCATTATTTCTTTTTCCAGATTTCACCTCTTCTACATCTAACTACTGCTCCTGAAGCATAAGCTGATGGCCATGTATCGTATTTGCTTTTAGCTAATCTAGTACATCTATCATCTTCTTGGATTGGCTCTTCTTTTAAGTAGTCTCTATAATCAGTGCCGTCATCAAACTTAAGATTAGCCATCATATCTACATAGTCAACTATTTTACCATTACCAAGTATCTCTACTTTCCATTCAGTTTCAGGACCATTCATATGTACTATAACAGGCTTGCCAGCATAAGTAGCAGGTTTTTTCTTTTTGTTTTGCATTTCTGCTAAAGTACCTACTACAAGGTTTGTAATATCCTCTTTAGTCATTTCAGAATATTGTGTAGCTTTAGGTACCTTAGATCTTTGTTTATCTTTTGGATCACTTTTTCTAGCTCCTCTTTCTTTAGCATCTGCAGACATTCTACCTTTAACTAGATTACCAGACTTAGTAAAGTAATGTCCTGCTGGAGCTTCTTTAGTCTCGTTTCTATATACGCTTACATCATCTATATGATCGTATTTTAAATCTCTTTCATCGCCATCTCTAGTTATTCCAATGACTGTATCATCACCCCACATTGAAGCATTATCCTCATTATCTGAGTTTGGATTATATATAAGATATTCAGTACCATCGAAATAGCGTACTATAATATCATCTTGATTTTTGATTAAGTCTAATAGTTTTTCTTTAGTCATAGCTTCTTTAATAGGTTTATATCCTGATCCATACGGTGCCGCTTTACCGTCTTGTGGGTTAGCTGTTTCTTTTTTTATTGCATTACCTGCTTTTTTGGCATCCTTATATGCATTAGAGTTTTTATGAGAAGATTTTCTTCCTGCTTTTTTCTTAGCATTAATATTTGCCCAAAGGCTTTCTTTCTTGACTGTAGCTGCTTTAGTATTTTTAACGACTGTCTTTCCTTTAGATCCTGCTTTCTTTTTCTTTCTAGCAGTAGCAGCTCTTTGAGCTTTAGTTAATGATTGAGCTTTTGCTCTAGGTAAACATCTATCAGGGTTCTTTTTATTTTTAGAAGTACCGCAAGGACCAGCTATATTACCAGAAGAAGAGATGCGAACCCACTTCTCTTTCTTAAACCAGTCTCTTAAAGACTCTAATGTAATATTTTTTACCTCTTCATTAGTCATTACTGCCCAATTTGTTCTGAGTGCATCATTAACATTCTAACTATAACTGTAGCTAATATACCGAAGATTATCCAAAGAGCTCTAGTGACACCGTCCTTCCATTTCTTAAGATCTTCTATTTCAGAAAGTTTATTCCTAAAATCAACTTCATTATTTTGTAACTCCTGTCTATATTCTGTGTTTTTATTTGTGTTAACAATAACACCATTATCAGGATTTAGTAAAGTAAACTTAAGATCAGAGATATTAGTTTTCATATCTTCTAGATCTTTTTGCATCTGTTTTAACTCACCGTTAGGCATATTAGTTTTAATATGCTTAATCTCTACTAGTAAGTCTTCTAAAAGCTCTTT